>Ga0187848_10003239_pt1 | contig 12120 bp, 7 predicted proteins | sample June2016WEW_4_40_FD_132424 | JGI IMG/M metagenome (GOLD analysis project Ga0187848, IMG submission 132424) | Peatland microbial communities from SPRUCE experiment site at the Marcell Experimental Forest, Minnesota, USA - June2016WEW_4_40 | ecosystem: Environmental > Terrestrial > Soil > Wetlands... | reverse complement strand
GTTGATGGTGCATTCCACCTGGCGGGCGCCGGCTTCGATGGCGGTCAGAGAGTTGGCCACGGCCAGACCGAGATCGTCGTGGCAGTGCACGCTCACGATGGCGTCTTCGCCCAGCGCCCGCGCAATGCGCCCGATCAGAACACCGTATTCCCTGGGCGTGGAATAGCCCACCGTATCGGGAATGTTCACCGTGCCGGCGCCCGCCGCCACCACCGCTTTCGAAACCGCTTCCAGATATTCGGGATCGGTGCGCGCGCCGTCTTCGGCCGAAAATTCCACGTCATCCACGTACCGGCGCGCCAGTTCCACCGCGGCCACGGCTTCGTCCAAAACCTGCGGTTGGGTTTTATGCAGCTTGTATTTGAGATGAATTTCGCTGGTGGCGATGAAGGTGTGGATGCGGGGGCGGGCAGCGCGTTCCAGGCTCTTGGCGGCGCGTTCCACGTCGAGCGTGCAGCAGCGCGCCAGCGCCGCTACGCGGGCCGTGGGAAATTCAGCGGCCACGGCGGATACGGCTTCGAAGTCGCCTTCGGAGGCGATCGGAAAGCCGGCCTCCAGAATGTCCACTCCCAGCTCCACCAGCTTGGCGGCCATTCGCAACTTCTCCGCCACCGACATGCTGCAACCCGGAGACTGTTCCCCGTCGCGCAGCGTGGTGTCGAAGATATATACGTGGTCGGTCATCGGCGTGAGTCCAATACCCGATTATGACCGTGCGTAAGACGATTTGGCAAATTTATAATTTTATGATCTGCCATTAGTCTATGTTATATTGAAAAAACCCATTTCGCCGGATCGCGAGGCTGTATCGAAAGACCATGGAGCTCTATTCGCTGCACGTTTTCCTGACCGTCGCCACCGAAAAGAGCTTTTCGCGGGCGGCAGACAGGCTGCTCCGGACGCAACCGGCCGTGTCGTTGGCGGTGCAGCGGCTGGAGCTGGAATTGGGAGAGCGGCTGATCGACCGTTCCGGCAAGGACTTGATCCTGACCGATGCCGGCCGCGCCGTGCTGGAATACGCCCGCCGCTTCCAGAGCCTGGAACAGGAACTGGGCAACGCGCTTTCCGAGCTGCGCGACAAATCTTCGGGGCGCCTCATCATCGGGGCCAACGAATCCACCACGCTTTATCTGCTGCGCCACATCCAACGGTACCGGGAGCTCTATCCGCGGGTGAAAGTGCAAGTGCGCCGCAGCCTTTCGAGCAAAATTCCCGGCGAGCTGCTGGACGGCAACCTGGAGCTGGGTGTAATCAGCTACGATCCCGGCGACGACCGCATCAAGTCGAAAGTCATCTACACCGACGCGCTGGCCTTGGTGGTATCGCCCCACCATCGCTTGGCCAACCGCAAACACGTGGCGCTGAGCGAGCTCGCTTCGGAGACGTTTATCGCGCACAATGTCGTGTCGCCCTACCGCGAAGTGGTGATCCGCAATTTCCAGACGCACAAAGTCCCTCTTCGCATGGACGTGGAAATGCCGACCATCGAGACGATCCGGAAACTGGTGCAAAACGGGCAGGGGGTGGCGTTTCTGCCGCGCATGTGCGTGGAACAGGAAATCGAGCAGAACCTGTTGAGCGAAGTGCGGGTGACGGAAATGAACGTGGAGCGCAAAATCCGGCTAGTGTACCCCACCCGGCGCGCGCTGAGCCACGCCGCCCGGGCGTTCCTGGAGCTGTTGGGGTAAGCGCACTGCGGGCGGAAACGCCTGCTCCACTCCGCAATCTGCTACCGTGAAGCCGGAGAGGAAAATGGAGGCGTTCCGCTTTCACGTATTTGTCTGCGACCAGCAGAAGCCCGAAGGAGTGCCGTGCTGCGCGGCGCGGGGTTCGGGCCAGGTCTTGGAGGCGCTGCGGCGCGAAATCGTTGCCCGCGGCCTCGAAGACGAAGTCCAGGTGACAGCCTGCGGATCGCTGGGATTGTGCGAAAACGGGCCGAATATGGTCGTGTATCCGGAGGGCGCCTGGTACTCGGGCGTGAACCCGGCCGATGTGCCGGAGATCGTCCGCTCTCATTTCGAAGAGGACAAGCCTGTCGAGCGCCTGCTACGCACCGATCTCGCCGACCTCCGCGCGGAAATCCTGGACAACCGCGAAAAGATGATGGCCGCGCGCCGCGCCCGCGAAGCCGCCGGAGTTTTGCCCGACGACCTGACCGAGCGGATCCGGGGATTTCAGGAGAGCCGTGCCGTGCTTACGGCGCTGGAGCTGGACGTGTTCACGGCCGTGGGGGACGGCGCCGCCGCGGGCCAGGTGGCCGATCGGCTGCGCACCGACCCGCGCGCCACCGAGATGCTCCTGAACGCTCTCGCATCGCTGCGCCTGCTGGTCAAGCGCGAAGGCGCATTTCACAACTCGCCTGCGGCCGCGCGCTACTTGGCTAGCGGGTCGCGCGACAACGCCCGCCCGGCCCTGCTGCACACCGTGCACCTGTGGCACCCGTGGTCTACCCTCACCGACAGCGTGCGCGCCGGTACCGCTGTCGCGCACTCAGAAATCGCCGGCCGCGGCGAGGACTGGACCGAGGCCTTCATCGCCGCCATGCACCGCAACGCTTCGGAACGCGCGCCGGTGGTGTTGCGGGCAGTGGGCGCCGGCGCCGTTCGCCGCATGCTGGACGTAGGCGGCGGGTCGGGCGCTTATTCAATTGCTTTCGCCCAGGCCAATGCCGCGTTGGAGGCGGAGATACTGGACCTGGCAGCCGTCGAGCCTATCGCGCTGCGCCACATCCGCGAGGCCGGCGTGGCCGGCCGGGTCAGGGTCCGCGCTGGCGATCTGCGTTCTGACCGGCTGGGCCAAGGATATGACCTCGTGTTTATCTCCGCCATCTGCCACATGCTCAGCCCCGCGGAGAATCTCGATCTGTTGCGGCGTTCCCACGAAGCGCTCGCGCCCGGCGGCCGCGTCGTCATTCAGGACTTCATCCTGGAGGCCGACAAGACCGCTCCCCGCTTCGCCGCGATGTTCGCCCTCAATATGCTGGTGGGCACGCGCGAGGGCTCGAGTTACAGCGAGCCGGAGTATACCGAATGGCTGGTTGAGGCAGGCTTCCACGAAATCCGCCACCTGCGGTTGCCGGGAATCACCGGGCTGATGGTTGGGTCCCGGCCGTAACGACAGTCCGCTAAGCGGAGCTGAGAGCACTCCTCATGGCCGAGCCGCTCGTAGATCGGGCGCACCCCAGTTCGATCTTCATGGTTTTGAACGCGGCCTCGATTTGGGTGAGTTGGACGTAGCGCTCCCAGTGCACGCCAAGATCTTCTCTCGTCAGATCGCGGATCCGGGATTCACCGGTCACCTGGCTCGCGAATACTTGCCTTCTTGCCGTCCCCTGGGCGCGACCCGATTGCGAGTCTGCGGCAGGCGATGGGGAGTTTCGAGGTTTGAGTTATCGGGGGGCGATGGAGGGCACCTATCCGCACTGAGTACGGTTAGAATGAATCGTTCAACACACGATGCCCCTCTTCACCGAAACTCGTTCGGGCCAATATGAGATCTTTGTGTCCATGGGCGCCAGGCGCGTTGGTGGAGTGTACCCCGGGGGAAATACAAAACTGGATCGCGAGGTTGCAATCGAGCCGTTGGCTGCTGTCCTTGCGTTCGATCCAGAGCTGCCCGCTGGTTTCGGACACGAAGCGAAAACTCCGGCGCGTCTGCCGACCGAGGTGGACCACTATTTGCGGAAAGCCCCGTGTAAGCGAATTTGCGATCCAGGCGGCGCGCGGATGGCGCTTCAGGAGAGGACCGGAGTTCCGTGGCAGGCTGCATTTCGGCCCAACTCGCTGTTGTGGGCGATGGCCGCAGGCTTCGTAATTGCTCTCGTGGCCACACCGTTGATATTAAGGCGGGAGCCCGGAGTCGAGGTGCGCATCCTGTACTCGCGCGTAAATCCAGCGCCGGGCGCTGAGTTCTACGTGGGCATACTCTCGGGCGGCAGCGTCATTTCTCCGAACCGCGAGCGCCGGGAAAGCCGCACAAGCCGGGTTCGCAACGCAGTCTTTCCAGCGAGGCTCAACAATGTCACGGACTAAATCGAAAGGGCAACTAGCGAAGAACTCCGAGAAGCAGCCATCGAACCCATGGCCCGCTCCAGTCGAGAAAGCCGCCCGCGCAACGCCGCGGTCTAGGCTGGTTGGCCGAATTACTCCGATCGCCCTCGCGCTAGCTGGCGGTGCACTGCTGAGCTTCCATTGGATTTATGAAGCTGACTTCTGGTGGCACCTGGCGCAGGGGCGCGAGATTGCGGCCGGACGGTTAGTAACGACCAATCTTTTCAGCGGTACATACCCGAATTATCCACAACCATTTACGTCTTGGCTATTTGAGCTGGGTGCCTACGGCGTTTGGAAAATGGCGGGTGCGGCCGGCATCCAGGTAGGGCAGGCGTTGGTTATTGCGCTCACGCTGGCTCTGGTCTACTTCGCTTGCAGGCATCGAGCAACGGTACCGTTAGTGCTGGCCATTGAGGCGCTCGGCCTATTCCTGATCGAGCCGCGAGCGGTACCCCGGCCCCACCTGGTTTCTTTGATGATGATGGCGGCGTGCACTCTGTTGGTAGAACGCGCTAGAGCCTCGCGGACCGCGACCCCGCTGTTGTGGGCGATCCCATTAATCGCGCTGTGGAGTAACACGCATGCAGAGTCTCTCTTCGGCGCAGCCTACATCGGAATCTTCGCCGCCGGCGAGTTTCTTCATCCGGAAGTCCTTTCCAGGCATCGGGCCTGGATCGCTCTGACGATCGCCGCAGCAGGTACAGTGGCGAATATGGCCAATCCGTACGGAACGGGCCTGTTCCGGTATCTATGGGAGAACGCGAACGCGTCGGAGGTGGTGCAGATCGCGGAATTCCGCCCGGCCTACTTGCCCGTCTATGCTCCCTTTTTCGCGTATCTCGTGTGTGGAGCGGCCTTACTCCTGTTGAGATGGCGGAAAGTCACGCTGTGGGAGATGTTGGTATTCGGATCGTTTGGTTTCCTCGCGCTGCGGCACGTCCGCTTCACCAGCCTTTTCTTTTGCGTGTCCGCTCCGATCGTAGCTGCGCGCCTGGCCGATACCCGTGCCAGAATCGCCAAGGGACCAATCCTCGTACCGGCAATGTTGTTAATTGGCATGCTGCTGTCGCCGGTGCCATTCGCAAGACGCTTCCAACAGCTTGGGATCGGATCGAATTACCTAGAGCCGCGTGACCTCCTTTCGCCCGGCGCGAACGCCTTCATCCGCTCGGCCGCCCTGACAGGCCCTGTGTTTAACAGCAACAATCTGGGCGGTTATCTCGCCTGGAATCTGTACCCCGATGTGCACATTTTTCAGGACGGCCGGTTTCAGGCCTATCCGCCCAAGTTCTTTGCGAACATACACCAAGCCTATCAATCCCAGCCGGACTGGGATCGATTGGTGGCCGGTGTCGACTGGGCCGTGTTGTCGCTGCATCGAAGCGGCCCGCTCTCCGGTGCGGGCCGTTTCCCGCGGGAGCAGTGGACGCCCATCTACGTGGATCGAGCGGTCGCGATTGTAGTGCGGCGGTCGGGTAAGTTCGGAGCCCTGGCCGTTAAGCACGGCCACGTGCGGTTGCCGGGAATCACCGGCCTCATGGTTGGGTCGCGGCCGTAATTTCGGCCCCGGCGCGGGGCGCCTTCAGCCTGCGCTTCTGTCTCTCGCTGGGTTTATGCGGCATGAATCTCGCCTGCTCGCCGGCTGGATCGCCATGGAGCACCCGAAGCGGTACAGTGGGTTCTATCTCAAGTACTAGCCATAGGTACCAGGACACTGCCTAGCTAATTAGTACTCTTCCTCTGTTGACATCGGGAGGCCTTGGCGTGATGATTGGCATCCCGAAAGCCCTAAGTCCGGGAAGCTGGCCGAGGGTCCGGCTGGCGGAGGTTTCCCAAAGGGAAGCTCGTCTCTGGCAGCGGAACGCTTCATTCAACTTGATGAAAAAATGACAGTTACTCTCCGAACCGGAGTTCCGGTTCACCTGTTTCTGGCTGCGCGGGGGCCGGTTCCTTGCATCCCGCAGGCAGCATGTAATCGTACGTTACGCTGCGCGGGCATCGACCGGCTGGGCAATGTATGCATGGCCAGTACGAGGATTTTTCGGCCGCAATAGGCCGAATACCCTATCACGTGCCCGTTGGATTACGCCTTTTGACTATTACCATATCGAAAAAAGATCTATTGCCAATTCGGATTCGCCAGTGGTACTGTTCGCAAAGGGGGATTAACCCATATGTACCTGCGAAACGTAATCTTGGTGGCTATCGTTCTTGCGATGGCCTCCTTTGCTCAATCAATCGCGAGCCTGGACGCTCCTGTCCAGGTCCATTACTTCGCGCCTCAGTCGTACGGTGACGGTTACATCAACGTCATGAACGACGGCTATAACGGCGATGAACTGCAGGGTCCCGCCGCGGGAGCTGCAGGCAACATCTGCGTAAATGTCTTCGCGTTCGACGCCAATGACGAGCAGGAAATCGCTTGCTGCTCCTGCCTGATCACGCCGAACGGATCTGTGGCTCTCGACATCAACGGAATCTTGAAGAACACCGCGACCGGCGTAACGCCGGCCAAGGGCGAGACCGTTAAGCTCGTTGCCACGGAACCTACGGCGGGCTTCACGGGCACGAGTTGCTCCGGTAGTGCGCTGACTGTGGGCACCGCTACCCTTGCCACCGGTATGGTGGCCTGGGGTACCACTCTCGCACTGACGAACACCTCGGGTGCATACGCAACTGTAGAGACACCGTTCATCCCGGTCAGTCCGGGCACTGGCGCCGCTGGCTCTAACACCGACCTGGTCAGCATTTCCACCCGGTGCGCTTTCCTCATCAACAATGGCAGCAACGCGGGTCTTTGCGGGCCGTGCACTGCCGGTGCGCTGGGCGCCGAGAAGATGTAGTTTTCAGGGTTCCAGCTTAACTTTTTCCGGGTAACCGGTTTTTGCCCCGGTTACCCGGGGTTTTCGCAACAACCAAGGCAGTAAGCCAAACAATCCCAAATGCTGAAAGGAGAGTTCGTGGCACGATATAAGATTTTTAGGGTAGTGGGTGTAGTGTCGGCGGGTTTTTGTTTATCCGCCGCCGCTCAGAATGGTGGACCCAGCGCTGTCATTAGCAGCGACACCGTTCTGATGGAAGTTAACGGAGCAAAGATAACGGCCGGGGATATCGAGCACAAGCGTGCCGGAGCCCTCTTCCAGAGCCGGAACAATTATTATGAGGCGGAACGCAAGGTCTTGCAGGACCTCGCGGATCAGACGCTGCTGGATCAACAAGCGGCCAAAGAGGGGATCCCCGTCGAGCAGTTGCTGGAGAGGCATGTAAATTCCACGCTTCCGCCGGATCCTTCTGAAGAAACCTTGCACGTGTATTACGAAGGCGTGGACACGACGCAGCCCTATGAAGCAATGCATGGCAAGATCCTCGATTCGATTCGGGCGCGGCGCGTGTCCAAGGCCCAGACAGCTTACTTGGAGTCCCTTCGCAGCCATGCTTCCATCCTTATTCTTTTGGCGCCGCCGCGGGCTCCGATTTCCATGAAGGACGTGGCCTTGCGCCAAGAGGGCGCGCCTCAGGTCACGCTTTTAGAGTACGCGGACTACGAGTGTCCTTATTGCCAGCAAGCCGAACCTGTCCTGGAGAAAATCGAAGCGGAATTCAAAGGGAAAGTCGCATTCGCCTTCAAGGATTTTCCGCTTCCCATGCATCCGCATGCCGAAAAGGCCGCGGAAGCCAGCCGCTGCGCCGCCGCGCAAGGCAAGTATTGGGATTATCATGACCTGCTGTTTGCCAGCAAGAAGCTCGATGTCGATTCACTGAAGAAGGATGCCAGCGACCTGAAGTTGGACACGGCGGCATTCAATTCCTGCCTGGACAGCGGCAAGATGACCGGCGAGGTGAAGGCCGAATCCTCGGAAGCTCAGTCGCTCGGCATTTCGGGGACGCCCACCTTCTTCGTCAATGGCCGCGCTGTGAGCGGCACTAATTACGAAAAAATTCGTGCTGTAATCGACGAAGAGCTCCAAGCGACGAGCATTCGAACCGCGGCGGCGTCCGCGAACCCGGCGACAGAGAATCGCCAGCAGGACGAGTCGCGCAGCCACTAACAAGAGCGAGAGAAAACAGGATGAGCATTAGAAACCTATGAGCATCAATCGATTCTGGATCTCGGCGCCCGTCTGCGCGCTCTTGTTTGTAGCTACGTCCGCCGCCGGAAGCATTCAGTATGAGATCAGTAACACCTCTACGCTGGGAGTGGAACAGTACGCGTATGTGATTAGTGGTTTTACGCTGCAAGCGAATGAGCAACTGCAAATTGTGTTTCCGGTAGCGTTGTACGGAGCTCTTTCCAACGCTTCGTCCGTTACAAATTTCACTATCACGCTGTACCAACCGAACAATCCGCCTGGTTTCGACGGAGACTATAACGCCTTGGCACTGGTAAACAATCCGGCGCTGACAGGGCCGTTCACGGTGGATTTCACCTATATCGGTACCGGAACGCCGGGACCGCAACAATTTTACCTCTACCAGTTCAGCCCCTCGGGAGGCTCTCCCGCGCTGGTCGACTCGGGGACCACCGTCAACATGGCGCCGGAGCCCGGGACGCTTTCCCTGGCTGGCTTGCTGGTGGCGGCGGGTGGTGTTTGGCGGGCCGTACGTCGCCATCCGGTTTAAACGGCCCAAGTAGGTTTTAGAAAAAAATACGTCTATTTGGATCTCCAGTGAGGTCGCTATGCGATACGTGTATTCTGCTGCCGCAATTGCCATTGCTATTTCCTCGTTAGCTCCATCCGTGGCGCTTGGACAGAGTTCCAGCCTGTCCGTTGTGAACTACGTGCTGGTGGGTAGCCAAGTCGCCACTACAACAGGGGTATACGCCACGTACCAGGCGGTCCTCAACAACAGCGGGTCCGCTCTCCCTGGCGTTACGGCCACCGTAAGCGTTACTGCCGGCACCACCAACGTGCAGACGGTAGCTGGCCAGAGCACGGTGCACTTCTCGCCCGTGCCGGCGAACAGCACGGTGACCAGCAACGACACCTTCACCGTTGAGATCCAGCGTGGCTCCCTTTTCTCATATAGTTCCCTCCAATGGTCGTTTCAAAACCCGTTTGCCGACCCCGGCCAGAATCAGACAGCGCCGGTTGGCGCCACGGTTACGCTGAACGGGACCGCATCGACGAATCCCAGCGGCGTCGGCTCGCTGACGTATAGCTGGTCGTTTCAATCGGTTCCGGCAGGGTCGAACGCAGTACTGTCGAATGCCAACACGGCGGTGGCAACATTCGTAGTCGATAGGGTGGGGGCGTATGTCATTCAGCTCACCGTTACCAACAACACCAACGGCCTGAGCGACACCCAGACTGTTACCGTCAGCACCGTCAACACACCTCCGGTTGCTAATGCGGGCGCCAATCAAACCGTTGCGGTGGGGTCGCAGATTACTTTAAATGGCAGCGGATCCACCGACATAGACGGTTATCCACTTAGCTACCAGTGGAGTGTCGTAAGTATTCCCAATGGAAGTTCTGCCGGTTTGATGGACGCCCGGTCCGTGTATTCCTATTTTGTCGCCGACGTCCCCGGGACTTATATTATTCAGCTTGTTGTCAGCGATGGTCATAACAGCAGTCTACCGTCAACCGTCACCGTAACCAGCGGCAGTACTCCCCCGGTAGCCAATGCCGGTCCGAATCAGAGCAATATTACTGTCGGCTCGCTCGTGCAACTGAACGGTTCCGGATCGACCGATGTGAATGGCAACCCGTTGACTTATTCGTGGAGCTTCAATTCGCGTGCGGGCGGCAGCTCCGCGACTCTCAGTAGCTCCACGCTAGTAAACCCCACATTCACCGCCGATAAGGCCGGCATATACGTGGTTCAGTTAATCGTAACCGATACCACTACTCAGTTGGTCAGTAACCCTTCAACAGTGACAATAACCACGACGACTGCTCAGGCGCCGACGGCGAATGCGGGGCAGAACCAGACGGTAGCGGTAGGTAGCACGGTTACGCTGAGCGGTTCCGGGACGGATCCTCAAGGTTTGCCATTAACTTACTCGTGGTCGTTGATCGCTTTGCCGTCGGGAAGCCATGCGACGTTGTCGGGCGCTAACACCGCCAACCCAACCTTTGTAGCCGACGTGACCGGAAATTTCGTTGCCCAGCTCATTGTGAATAACGGGTATCTATCTAGCGCACCCGCTACTGTGAACGTCGCAACGACGACTACGCCGCCGAGCGCCAACGCCGGGCCGAATCAGACCGTGTATCTGGACAGCACGGTAAACCTGGCAGGCAGCGGCTACGATCCCAACGGTTATCGCTTAAGCTATAGCTGGTCGCTGAACACGGTTCCCGCCGGAAGCGCGGCAACGCTCTCCGGAGCGGCCACGCCAAATCCCACTTTTGTGGCCGATTTGGCTGGAACATATGTAGCGCAATTGATTGTCTCCGATCAATTCACCAGCAGCGCGCCCTCGACAGTCACCATTACAGCAGGCCAGTTGACGATCACCCTCACGCCTTCGCCGCTGACGCTCTACAACTCTCCGGCTACCATGACGGTGACGCTAAGTCCAGCGGCTGGTCCTACTCCAATCACAGTTTTCTTGAAATATTACGGCACCGACACCATCAGTGGTCCATCGACGGTTACCGTTCCGGCGAACTCCAGCGGCGCCAATTTCACCGTTACTCCATTAGGGGCAGGCCTTAGCGATGTCAACGCGTATGCCATTGGATATCAGACGACAACGGCTTGGGTAACAGTAACGACACCCTCCATACAGGTTGGGTTCAATGGTTTGGCGACGGTAGGGTACGGTCAGAGCATTAGCGGAACGATCACGCTCGATGCGCCTGCCCCTCCCGGCGGAACCACGATTGCTCTTGCATCGAGCGGGGCGGGACAGGTCACCTTCAGCCCCAGCAGCAACGTTTCGATTTCGCCAGGGACAACGACCGGAACGTTTAACGTTACCGGCGCAACGGCAGGGGCGGCTACCATTACCGCCAGTGGATCTGGCTACAACAGTGGCACGGCGATTCTCCAAGTCGTCCCCGCCACCATCAGTTTCTCGACTCAGGTCGTTTCGGTGGGTGCGGGCGGGGTACAATCCATAAACCTACTCCTTTCAGCACCCGCACCCGCCGGCGGCCTGTCTGTGAGTCTGCAATCGAGTAATACGGCTGCCGCAACCGTGCCGCAAAGCGTGACGGTTCCTCAGAATCAAAGCAACGTACCCGGTGGTTTCAATATCACCGCCGGGAACAACGCCGGTTCGGCAAACATCACCGCGAGCACCACCAATGCAAACTTCTCCGCGGCCGGCCAAAGCGTAGCGGTTACCGTGACCGTTGGGCCGAGCATCGGCAACCTGTCGCCAACCTCCGGCCCGGTGGGCACGGCGGTGACGATTACGGGCAGTAATTTCGGGGCGACGCAGGGCAGCAGCACGGTGAAGTTCGGCAGCACCAGCGCAGCCGTAAGCACTTGGAGCGCGACCAGCATCGTGGTGACCGTGCCCAGCGGTTTGAGTTTGGGCAACGCATCGGTGGTGGTAACGGTAGGCGGCCAGGCCAGCACCGGCTCCAACTTCGCGGTAACGCCGGGCATCACCAGCCTGTCGCCGACTTCGGGAACGGTAGGTACGCCGGTCACGATCACGGGCACCAATTTCGGGGCGACGCAGGGCGGCAGCACGGTGACCTTCGCCGGCGCCACCGCAACGGTGACAAGCTGGGGCGCGACCAGCATCGCGGTAACCGTGCCCAGCGGGGCCACCACGGGCAATGTGGTGGTAACGGTAGGCGGTGTGGCCAGCAACGGGTCGAGCTTTACGGTAACGCCGACCATCTCCAGCCTTTCGCCCGCTTCGGGACCGGTGGGTACACCGATCACGATCGCGGGAACCGGTTTCGGTTCGGCGCAGGGCACCAGCACGGTGACCTTCGGCAGCACCGGCGCAACCGTGACAAGCTGGAGCGCGACCAGCATCGCGGTGACCGTGCCCAGCGGTTTGAGTTTGGGTAACGCATCGGTGGTAGTAACGGTAGCCAGCGTGGCCAGCACCGGCTCCAACTTCGCGGTAACGCCGGGTATCACCAGCCTTTCGCCG
>Ga0187848_10003237_pt1 | contig 12141 bp, 7 predicted proteins | sample June2016WEW_4_40_FD_132424 | JGI IMG/M metagenome (GOLD analysis project Ga0187848, IMG submission 132424) | Peatland microbial communities from SPRUCE experiment site at the Marcell Experimental Forest, Minnesota, USA - June2016WEW_4_40 | ecosystem: Environmental > Terrestrial > Soil > Wetlands... | reverse complement strand
TGATCGCGCCGGATTTGGCGGCGGCGGGGGCGGCGTGGCGGGAGTGCGGGGGCGCGTTTGATTTTGTGACGCCGGCCGGCGAGATGCTGGACCGGCACGGGGTTTTCACGGGCGGCTACGCCAACGGGAACGGGCCGGGCAAGGCGCCGGCTTCGATCCTGGGGCGGAAGAACCAGATGACGGAATTGCGGAAGGCGGGGGCGGCGTTGCAGGAGAGGGTGAGCGAAGCCAGCCGGCGCAAAGGGGCGCTGCTGAGCGAGCAGACGCAGTTGCAGGCGGGCTGGCAGCAGGCCCAGACGGAATTGCGCACGCAGGAAGTGGCCATCGCCACGCGGCAGGGAGAATACAACGCGCTGGAGAATTCGGCGCGCGTGCTGGAACAGAAAATTGAAACGGTGGTCTATGAGATCGGCAGCCTGGCCGCGCAAGCGGAGGAAGGGGCGGGCCGGAGGCAGAACCTGGCAGCCCAGGCCGCCGCGCTGGAAGGACGCGAGCAGGAGGCGCAGGCGGGCTTGTCGGAATGGACGGCCGCGCTGGAAAATCTGCGCCAGCAGCGGGAGGCGGCCAATGCGGCGTTGACGGAGACGAAAGTGGCGCTGGCCACGGAGGAGCAGTTGTGCGCGTCGTTCGGCAACCAGAAAAGGCCGCTGGAACAGCGCCTGACGGAGCTGGGGCATTTGGTGGAACAGCGGCGGCATGAGATTCAATCCTTCCTGGAGCGCAAGGGGCAGGCGGAGGCGGAGATGGCGGAATCGCGGCAAAAGATCGAGGCGGCGCGCGGCCAACGCGAGCAGGTGAACGGGCGGATCGCGGAATTGCTGGAGCAAAAGAGGGCGGAGGAGGAGGAAATCGCCGGCGTGGACGAGGCGTTGCGCGGGCAGCGGCGATTGTTGACAGATTTACAGGAGCAGCGCGGCGCCCTGGAGGTGGAACTGGCCCAGAAAAACATGGCGGCGCAGAATTTGCGCGAACGCGTGCGGGAAAAATACCAGGTGAACCTGGACGACATCCGCAGCGAGTGCATCACCATCACGCTGGCGGAGGAAGGCCCGCCGAAGGTCCACACGCTGACGCCGGAGGAAATGGCGGCGCACGGGGTTTCGACGGATTGGGCGGCGGTGGCGGAGCAGGTGGGGGCACTGCAAAGGCGGATCGAGGAAATCGGGCCGGTCAACCTGGTGGCGATTGAGGAGTATGAGGAAACGGAACAGCGGCACCAATTCTTGACGGCGCAGAACGAGGATTTGACGCAGGCCAAAACGCAGTTGCTGGAGGTGATCCACCGGATCAACACGCAGACGCGGCAGATGTTCGTGGAGACATTCGAGAAAATCCGCGACAATTTCCGCGCGATGTTTGTGGAGGTTTTTGGCGGGGGCACGGCGGACCTGATCCTGGCGGAGGAGGCGGATGTTTTGGAATGCGGGATTGAGATCGTGGCGCGGCCGCCGGGCAAACAGTTGCAGAGCATCGCGCTGCTTTCGGGCGGGGAACAGACGATGACGGCGGTGGCGCTGCTGTTTTCCATTTACCAGGTCAAGCCCAGCCCGTTTTGCGTGCTGGACGAACTGGACGCGCCGCTGGACGAGGCGAACATCAACCGTTTCATCCGGGTGTTGCAGCGTTTTTTGGTTCACTCGCAGTTCATCATCATCACGCACAGCAAGCGGACCATTGGGATGGCGGACGTGCTCTACGGAGTGACGATGCAGGAACACGGCGTGAGCAAGATTGTGAGCGTGAAGTTCCACAAAGCCGACGAGGCGGCCGGCGAGCAAAAGCTGCAGCCGCTGGAAGCGTCCGAAGCCGGGAACGGGAACGGCGCGCCCGCGGGGGCGGAGGCGGACCAGGCGGAGGCGCGGGACGAGGCCAACGAGGTGGTGATGGCGAAATAAGTTCCGATTGTGGAATTTATTTTCGGGGAAGGTTTTTTGCCGCGGATTTCACGGATTTCACGGATGGGAAATCAGCCGTTTTTCATCCGCATCGGTGGTTCTTTCTTTATATTTGATTCTGTTTTTGCGAAACCTTCCCGCAGGCAAGGCGCCGATTTCATGCCCATCCAGCGCGTGAACTGCCAAACAAAGGGGCCACAATTGCGTTTTAAATGCTCCAGGGCGGTTCAAGCGGGCGTCAAGCATTGCATTTTGTTCATGGGTTGCCGGCGTGCGCTTTGATGCCACCAGCGGAGAGTCGCCGCTCCGCCCGCAATCCGCCTCACTCCGCCATGGCCCGCCCCGCCATCCATCCCGTCGTCCAGGCGGCCTGGAAATTGAAGCCGCCGGTCAGGCCGTCAATATCGAGCAGTTCGCCGGCGAAGTAGAGGCCGGGGCAAACGCGGCTTTCCATGGTTTTGAAATTCACCTCGTTGAGCCGCACGCCGCCGCAGGTGACAAATTCGTCCTTGTTCAGGCTCCGTCCGGTCACCGGCAGTTCGGTGCGGATGAGTTGCTGTGTCAGGGCGTGGCCGGCGGCGCGCGACAAGCCGGCCCAGCGCGTGTCGGGCGGAATGCCGGCGGCGAGGAGGAGTTGCGCCCAGAGGCGGGCGGGCAACGGAGGCATCGGAGTATTGACAATCATCCGGGCGCGCTGGGCGGCGCCGAGGGAGCGCAATTCCACCGCAATTTGTTCCGAGTCAAGATGAGGCAGCCAGTTGAGGTGGAGGGGAAACCGGCAGCCCAGGGCCTGCAGCGTCCGCGCGCCCCAGGCGGACAACCGGAGAATGACCGGTCCGCTCACCCCCCAATGGGTCAGGAGCAGCGCGCCGCGCTCGCGCAGCCCCGTCTCCGGGATGGAGGCGGCCACCGCTTCGATGGAGATGCCGGAGAGGTCACGCACCCAGGGCGTGTCAATATGAAAAGTGAAGAGCGACGGCACGGGCGGCTCCAGGGTGTGGCCGAGGGAGACGGCCAGCGCCCCCGCCGCGGCCGCGCGGCATCCGCCCGTGGCCAGGAGCAGCCGGTCGCAGGCGAGGGATTGGCCGCCGGCCAGGGCCAAATCAAACCCGCCGCCGGCATTTTTTGAGGCGCGCGCGACCCCGCTGTTGGTCCGCAGCGCCACCCCGGCGTCGGCGGCGGCGCGGAGGAGACAGTCAATAATCGTTTGCGAGGAATCGGTGACGGGGAAGATGCGGCCGTCGCGTTCGGTTTTGAGTTTCACCCCGCGGGCCTCGAACCAGGCGGCGGTGTCGCGCGCCTGGAAGATTTGGTAGAGACCGAGCAAGGCCCGGCCGCCGCGCGGATAGTGCGCGGCCAGTTCGCGCGGGTCGAAGCAGGCATGGGTGAGGTTGCAACGGCCCCCGCCGGAAATGCGGACTTTGCCAAGGAACTGGGCCGAGCGTTCCAGCAGGGTGACGCGAGTGCCGGGCCGGGCTTCGGCGCAGGCGATGGCCGCAAAAAAGCCGGCGGGGCCGCCGCCCGCCACCACAATATGCGGGGAACTCATGGGGACAAACGTAACAGAACCCAGTCCTAATCTTAACCATAATTTTAATCTCCTTCGTGTAATAAAGAAGTGATTAGGATTAAGATTAGAATTAAGCGACAGAGACCGCCACCCCAAAACCAAGTGACATTGCGGCTCAGATGTGTGAGTGTGGTTGAGCCGCCAGCCTGGTGGATGAGTCCGACCGGGAGATGGTTGAGCTATGATGAAACGAGCGATACCGAACCCAGGCGCTGCATTATTCTTTGCAGCGGTTCTCGCCGCCGCGCCCACTGTGGCCGCAGCAGACTCGCTGGAGAACGAGTCCCTCCGCGCCGACTTTGACGCCAGCGGTCTGACGAGCCTCACCGACAAAGCCAGCGCCACGACAGTGCGCCTGGCCGGCGACGGCTTCGCCGTGTTTGCCGGCGAGGAGTCACTGGAGAGCGATTTCCTGACCCCGACCTTGGAGAATTCATCGCCGACCAACCGGGTTTATCGCTTCCAGTCCGGGCCGTGGACGGCGCGGGTGGTCTATGAACTCCACCCGGGCTGGCACTTCGTCAGCAAGCAGGTGCTGCTGGCCAGTTCCGGCAAGAAAGAAGTCCGCGTCCATCGCCTCGAAATGCTGCGCGGGCAGATCGGGACACCGCCGGTGGCGCAGCAGCGGATTCGCGATGGCGTGTTGCTGCGTTTCGCGGAGGCGGGAGGGGGCGAGCCAACGCACGGACTGTTCCTGGAATTGCAGAATCCTTTCCTCCAGCTTAAAATGCAAGGGCAACGGCTCTCCCTGGCTTACCCGCCGGAGCTTTCCTGGAACCCGACCAACGGCGTGTTCGTCTCGGATCGTCTCGTGCTCGGTCCTTACACTTTGAGCGGGGAGCGTTTTCCGGCGCGAATGGTCCCGGAATGGAAGCTCGATGCTGAGGCGCCACGGCCGGGCGATCCGTGGCTGGACAGCGCCGAAGTGGACGCGGTGGTGGCGTGTGTCCGGAGCTTCCTGCTCTGGCAGCCCACCCACCCGGTGCGGATCAACGTCGGCTGGTGTGAGAACGATTACCAGATTGACATTGCGACGCCGGAAGGCCGCGCGGAGTACAAGCGCATCATTGACCAAGCGGCGGCCGTTGGGTGCCATTACATCTTGTTTGCGGCGGCGAACAGCGAGGAGTCGTCGTTGCGGGAAAACCGGGATGCCTGGGGCTGGGAGAACCTGCTCTGGTTGAGCCTGGGCCAGAAACTGCGCAAAGGGGAATGGGATCCCGCCCGGGACAAGCTGCCGGCTGCGGTGCAGGAGTTGGTGGACTATGCCAAGGGCAAGGACATCCGCTTTCTGGCTTACGTCTATCCCTCGCTGCCCTTCCTGCAAGATCCGGAGTGGACGAAGTGGGTTCCCAACGGCCGCCCTGGCGGTTACCTCGGCGCGGACACTGGTTTGCGCAGCTTCCAGGACTGGCTCCTCGACAAGCTGGTGGCGTTTCATGACACCGCCGGCGCGGGCGGCTTCTCTTTCGACCACTGGTGGATCGCCTACGACGAGGCGACCAGCAGCAAATATGCGCAATGGGCGGGCTGCCGGCGCATCCTGGAGGAACTGCGCCGCCGCGTCCCCGACGCCATCATTGATGGCCGGCAGCAATACCACTCCTTCGGCGTCTGGACCTGGCTGGCCGGCACGTATCCCCATCCCTTGAACACCGACGAGCAACCGGAGAGTTTTCGGGCCTTTCCGGATTTGCACTGGTCGCGCGTTTCCGCCGACCGGGAAAGGCGCACGGCTTATTGGTATCGCACCGAGTGCTTCGTGCCCGTGGAAATCATGCCCGGCTACATGACGCATCAGACCTCCCGCAACCGGCCTGGCGGCGAGACCGTGCGCACGCGTTTCCGAGCGGCGGACTGGGATTTGCTGGGCTGGAAGTACTCGGTCATTTCCTCCATTGCCACCGCGCCGTTCAATCAGGTGGTCAACTTCCTTCCGGCCCGGGACGAGCGCGAGTTCCAGGCCTTTGCCGCCGCGGACCAGCAATGGTTCCGGGACTGGTTCGACTGGACGGACCGGAACCTGGAGATTCTGCGCAAGGTGAAACCGATACTGGGGGCGCCGCAACTGGGCCGGGTGGACGGCACGGCGGCGTGCCGGGAGGGGCGCGGTTTCGTGTTCCTGTTCAATCCCAACTATCGCGCGCTGCCGGCGAAGTTCGCGCTGGACAAATCCATAGGTTTGACAAGTGGCGGGCGCCTGGTCCTGCGCCAGCTTTATCCGGACGCCGAAAAAGGCCGCCGGCTGGCCCCGCCCTCCGGCGCCTTCTGGAGCCTGGGCGACCAAGTCGAGTTGAACCTGCCGGGGACCGAAGCGCTGGCGCTTGAAATCACCCCCGCCCCGGAGCGCGTGGATCAACCCATGCTGTTGGGCACGGTGGGAGAGGCCGCGCTGAACGGCGGCCGGCTGGAGTTGACCGGCGTGCTCGGCGAAAGCGGCGCTGACCGCGAAATCCGCGTCGCCTTGCCCGAAGGCCAAAAGGTCAATACTGCCACCGTCAACGGGACGAGGATGGAGGTTGAACAAAGCGGTGCGATGGCATCGCTGAAGGTGCGATTTGCCGGGGCGGCTTTCGCACCCCGCCAGCAAATCGGCCGCTATGACCCGCAGTTCGCCGGCGGCGTGTTCCGGGCAAAAGCGGTCATCCCGGCGCGGGTGTTCCAACAACTTGAAGCGCGCCAGCGGCGTTGGCCCGTGGACTACACCGGGGAGGAACGCGCCGCCGCATGGCTCAACTCCGACCGGCTGCTGCTCTTCCTGAACGTGGCCGAGCCGGACGACGTGAACATGAAGGGCGTGACCCTGGAAGTGGACGGCCAGCCTGTCCCCCTCAAGCCCGCCTACACGGCCATCGTGCGCAACAACCCGCGGAACACCTTCACCGGATGGTATGCCGACCTCTCCGACATCCAGGCCGGCGTGGAGCACACCTTCGAGGTGCAACTGCCCAGGCTCGCCCCCGGACAGTTCCAGGGATTGTTCCTGGACACGGTGGAAGCGGAATACACCGCCGGCGTGACGGCCGTCCGGTGACCCACCACCCAAATTTAGGCTGGATTGCGGGAGGGACGGATGGCAGGCTGCGGGACGCTGACTGACCAAAACTTTTCCCCGCCGCCATCGCCGGCGACACCGCATAAAAGGCGGGCGCGTTATGCGGGCAACCATCCGCGCCGGTTCGAGGAGAAATACAAGGAACACCAGCCGGCGCGCTACGTGGAAACGGTGGCCAAAGTGCTGGCGGCGGGCAAAACACCGGCGGGGATGCACCGTCCGATCCTGGTGGCGGAGATGCTGGAGGCGCTGGCGCCAAAACCGGGGGAGATCGCGGTGGACTGCACGCTGGGCTTCGGCGGGCACGCGCAAGCCTTGCTGGCCCGCCTCCTGCCCGGCGGACGGCTGCTGGGACTGGACGTTGATCCGGTGGAGCTTCCGAAAACCGAAGCGCGGTTGCGCGCGCTGGGGTTTGCGGAAAATGTTTTCACGGCGCGACGTCTTAATTTCGCCGGTCTGCCGCGGGGGCTGGCGGAGGCGGACCTGAGCGGGGCGGACGTGATCCTGGCGGACCTGGGCGTGTCGTCCATGCAACTGGATGATCCGGGCCGCGGATTTTCTGTCAAGAATGAAGGGCCGCTCGACCTGCGGATGAATCCGCAACACGGCCAGCCGGCGTCGGCTTTTTTGGAACGGCTTGGCCGGGAAGCCCTGGAAAGGCTGCTGGGGGAGAACGCGGACGAACCGCGCGCCGCCGCCCTGGCGGCCGCCCTGGCCGGGAGGCCTTTCGCGACCACCATCGCGCTGGCCAGGGCGGTGGCCGCCGCCCTGCCAGGACTTCCCAGGGAGGATTGCGACCTGGCCATCCGCCGGGTCTTCCAGGCGTTGCGCATCGCTGTGAACGACGAGTTTTCCGCGCTCGAAACCTTGTTGCGCCATCTCCCGGCCTGCTTGAAGGCGGGCGGACGGGCCGCCGTGCTGACCTTTCATTCCGGCGAAGACCGGCGTGTCAAGAAGGCCTTTGAGGCGGGACGGCGGGAGGGGATTTATGAGGAGATCTGCGGCGAAGTGGTGCGGCCGGGGCCGGAGGAGCGCCGGGCCAATCCCCGTTGCACTTCCGCCAAAATGCGCTGGGCGCGCAAGGCGCGTTAAACGGCCTTCGTGTGGGGTCTGGTCAAAAAGCGCTGGTTTGCGCAAAAAGCGACAGGCGGGCGGGCGGGTGGGCCGGTCTGACAAGGTGACTTTAACGGCGGACTGGCGGCGCTAGAGCATTTTCAATAGAACTGTAGCCATAACACCCCGCCAGAAGGCGATGAACTGTTTTGCCTCGTGTGGCTACAGTTTTCTTGAAACCGCTTTGATGCGGGCGCATGGCCGCCGACTCCACATTTTTCTCGACAAATGAGGGAATTGAATTTATTCTGCCCGCATTGCGGCTTTCAATGCGGGCAGAATAAATTTTAGGCTGTTCAGATTAGAGCATTTTCAATAAGACTGCAGCCATAACACCTCACCAGGACGCGATGAGCTGGTTTGCCTTGTGTGGCCACAGTTTTCTTTAAACCGCTCTAATGCCCGGCGCAACAGAAAGCCTGGCCCTCGCGACGGAAATTTGCTGAAAATGGCGTGCGATGGCATTGCCAGTGCTTTGCAATCGCCCGCGACGGGTGCTGGCTGCAGCCGCCGCGCGCATGAAGAAAATTGAAGCCATCATCAAACCGTTCAAATTGGACGAGGTCAAGGATGCCCTGAGCGACATTGGCATTGACGGCATGACCGTCAGCGAAGTCAAGGGTTTTGGCCGCCAGAAAGGACATACGGAGATTTACCGGGGCAGCGAATACACGGTGGATTTTCTGCCCAAGATCAAAATTGAAATCGTGCTGGGGGACACCCTGCTGGCCAGCGCGGTCAAGGCCATCCTCGGATCGGCCAAGACCGGAAAAATCGGCGACGGCAAGGTTTTTGTTTCCAGCATCGAGGACGCCATCCGCATCCGCACCGACGAGAAGGGAGAGGCGGCGATTTAAGAAAAATTGCGGATTGCGGATTGCGGATTAAAGCCCCAAACCGGGCGATGGCACATTTTGTACGTCGTTAGTCATGGGTGGCAGGGCGGTATCGTACTGTTGAATCCCCGGCCAATGCCCGACGGCGGGCAGAGGACTGCCCGCCCTACCTTTGCCGGCCCATCCAGGACTGGCGCCTTTCCACATTTTACATTTAGCGTTTTGCATTCTCGCCGGGTTGGCCTATAACCAGCGCGTGTCCGGCGATTCCATGGAGTTGATCAATGCGAGCACGCGCTATTGCGCGGTGTTGGGGCATCCGGTGCGCCATTCGGCCTCGCCCGCCATGCAGAACGCGGCGCTGAAGGAGTTGAATCTCCCTTGGTGCTATCTGGCCTTGGAGGTTCATCCCCAGGATTTGCGGGCTGCCATCGCCGGGGCCAAAGCGATGAAGTTGATTGGCCTGAACCTCACCGTTCCCCACAAGACCGCCGCCCTGGAAATGGTGGATGTCGTCCACGAAAAAGCCAGGCGCTCCGGCGCGGTCAACACGATTGTCTTTGAAACGCCCAGCCTTGGCGGCGACTGGGTTCCCCTGGGCCAGGTGGCGGTTGAAGACGTTGGCCCAATCCGAAGCCATGGGTACAATACCGACGCGCAAGGACTGGCGCGCTCCCTCGAGGAAGATTTCCAATGGCCGGATTTGCGCGGGGCGTCGGTTCTTCTTTTAGGCGCGGGGGGAGCGGCCCGGGCCGCGGCGCTGCAACTGGCCGAGGAAGGCATTGACAGCCTTTTCCTGGTAAATCGAACCGGGGCCAAGGCTGAACAACTGGCCGCCGAACTGAGAGGCGGCTTCCCGAAAATCCACATCATCACGCGCTTGCCTCACGATCCGGTTGATCTGGTGATCAACGCCACCTCGGTCGGCTTGAAGGCAAGCGATCCGCCGCCCCTGGCCGAAGAGTGGCTGGAATCGCGACGCCCCCGGCGGGTGTATGACGTGATCTATCGCCCCGCGGAAACCAGGTTGCTGCGCGCGGCCAAAAAGGCGGGGTGTCAGACGGCCAACGGCCTGGGCCTGTTGCTTTACCAGGGCGCGGCGGCGCTGGAATTGTGGTCGGGCCGGGCGGCGCCCGTGGCGGTGATGCGCGCGGCCTTGCAGAAAGACATTTATGGCTGACCCCACAATATGGAAAGCGCTGCCGTTTCATTTTTGGACGGTGACAGCGTTTGTCTTTGGCTCGGTGGTGGGAAGTTTTCTCAACGTGTGCATCCACCGGCTGCCGCTGGGGGAAAGCATCGTCAGCCCGCCCTCGCATTGTCCGCATTGCCGGTATGCCATCCCGTGGTATTTGAACATCCCCCTGTTCACCTGGTTGTGGCTGGGCGGACGGTGCGCCCATTGCAAGGCTCCCATTTCGCCGCGCTATTTCGTGGTGGAACTGCTCACCGCGGCCCTATTCGCGGCCTGCTGGATAGAATTCGGCCAGCTATCGCCGGGCCATATTTCCCCGGTCCTGCCCCTGGCCTATGCCCTGCTCATCGCCGGTTTGATCGCCGGTTCCTTCATTGACCTGGAGCATCTGATCATTCCCGATCAAATCACATACGGCGGGATGGTGGCGGGGCTGTTCTGTTCTTTTTTGGCGCCGCAGATGCACGTTGCTTTTCCGGGCTTGACCCGTGTTTCCAGTGTTGGAGCCGGCCTGGCGGACAGTTTCCTCGGCATGGGCGTGGGCGCCGGCGTCATCTATGGCATCCTGCGCGTGGGAAAAGTATTTTTGGGCCGGCAAAAGGTGGATCTGCCGCCCGGCAGCCGGATTATCTTCACGGAAACCGGGGTGCAACTGCCCGGCGAGGAAATTCCCTACGAGGAATTGTTTTATCGCAAGAGCGACGCCATCGAGTTGCAGGGCCGGCGGGTAGAATTGATTGACCGCTGCTATGCCAACAGCGCGGTGCGGCTTGCCACCGGCTGCTTGAAAATCGGAGGGGAGACCTTTGACCCGGAAAAGGTCCTTTGCCTGGAGGTGGAGGCCGACCGCATCGTCCTGCCGCGGGAAGCGATGGGGCCGGCGGATGTGACGTTTATGGCGGCGATTGGGGCGTTTTTGGGCTGGCCGGCGGTGTTTTTCTGCCTGGGGATCAGTTGTCTGCTCGGTTCGATTGTGGGCGGGACGGCGATTGTTTTTAAGAAGCGGGACTGGTCCAGCCGGATTCCCTATGGACCTTACATCGCGGTGGCGGCGATGGTCTGGATATTTGGGGGTTACCAGTGGCTGAGGGGGTTTTTGCCGCCGAGATAAGGGATCGAGTTTTTTCGGAAAAAACTGTTGAACATGCCCCAAAGGGTGTTTAATAGGTCACGGTGTTAATTATGCCAAAGAAAACCAGCAGCCCGCGCCGCAAACCGACGCTCCAGGAATTGCGCGACCTGGACCTGGAGATCCTGTTTATGGAGGGCGTGGTCAGGCGCGACCCCCATTATATCGAAGCGCTGCAAGTCCTGGGCGACGACTACACGAAGCGCGACCGCTTCCAGGAGGGCCTGCGCATTGACGAGCGCCTGGCCCGTCTGCGCCCGCACGATGCCATCGTCCATTACAATCTGGCTTGCAGCTACTCGTTGACGCAACAGTGTGATTTGGCGGCCGAGGCGCTCAGCACCGCGATCAACCTCGGTTACGATGATTTTGGCCGGATGGCCAAGGACCCGGACCTCAAACATCTCCGTGAACACGCCGGGTATAAAAAAATCCAGGCTAAAATTCGCCGCACCACCGTCAAGGAGACCTGAGCAACGGAGGGCAGGGCGGGCACTCGGCTGCCCGCCGTGGCGCACGCGGAGTGCGCGCCGGGCCGCCCAAGACGGAGACTTTAAGTATGAACGTTGTTGTGCATGGCCGGGCGCGCCATTACCGCACGGTCACTTTCGACGCCGGCCGGAACGCGGTGCAGTTGATCGAGCAACGGCGGCTGCCGCACCGCTTTGAAATCGCGGTGCTGCCCGATTACCGGGCCACGGCGCGGGCCATCGCGGAAATGATGGTGCGCGGGGCCGGGGCCATCGGCGCGACGGCGGCCTACGGCCTGGCCCAGGGGGCGCGCGCTTTTCGCGGAAGCGATCCGGCCCGGTTTTCCGCCCGGCTGCAGTTGGTTTATCAAACCCTTCAGTCCGCCCGCCCCACCGCGATTGACCCGGTCAACGCCATGAACGGGGTCCTGCGCGCCCTGGGGGCGGGAGCCACCGTGGCGGAACAACAGGCGCTGGCCCTGGCCGCGGCGGAGGAATTTGCCAGCGAGGACGTGCGCCACTGCGCCGCCATCGGGCGGCACGGGGAAGAATTGATCCGGGCCGGCGCGAACATTCTGACCCATTGCAACGCCGGCTGGCTGGCCTTCGTGGATATCGGCAGCGCGACGGCGCCGCTCTACGCCGCGCAAAAAGCGGGGAAAAAATTCCATGTTTATTGCGACGAAACCCGGCCGCGCTGCCAGGGGGCGACGCTCACCGCCTGGGAGCTGGCGGGGCAGAAGATATCCCATCAAATTATATGCGACAACGCCGCCGGCCATCTCATGCAGCGCGGAGAAATTGACCTGGTCATCGTGGGAGCCGACCGGGTGCTGGGGCGCACCGGCGAAGTTGCCAACAAAATTGGCACCTACACC
>Ga0187848_10003234_pt1 | contig 12157 bp, 12 predicted proteins | sample June2016WEW_4_40_FD_132424 | JGI IMG/M metagenome (GOLD analysis project Ga0187848, IMG submission 132424) | Peatland microbial communities from SPRUCE experiment site at the Marcell Experimental Forest, Minnesota, USA - June2016WEW_4_40 | ecosystem: Environmental > Terrestrial > Soil >... | reverse complement strand
GCGGCTGAAGGCCCGGCGAGAGGCCGTGGCCGAGACACTACGGGGGCTGGGGGCCGAGAAGGAGTCGGTTGCCTTCGGCGACCCGAGCGTCAACAAGCTCGCCACCCCAGTCCCGCCCTGCTGCCCTTGCGCGCCATGCTACCCTGCCGCGAGTCCCTACCCCCCCGCGCCTGGGTACTCCTCGCCTCCGACGTACCGGCCGCCGCTGTCGCCCTACGGGGGCCCGCCGCCCACCGTCGGCCCGCCCAGCGCCACGCCGGTTCCCCCGCTGCCGCCATCGGGGGCCCGAGGCTCCCTTCCGCCACCCACCGTCACCCTGCCCAGCGTTCCGCTGGTTCCCCCGGAGTTGCCATCGTCGGGGGCGCGAGGCGATTCGTCGTTGCCGGGGCCGTCCGCCCCTTCGCCCTCTTCGCCCTCTTCGCCCTCTTCACCCCCTTCCACGTACCCGCCGGCCGCCACATCCGGAAAGGCCACCGTGCCGTCCGCCGTTTCTGTGCCGAACGCCTCTCTGCCGAACTCCTCGACGCCCACGTACACGCCGCCCGCCGCGTACCAGCCGGCTGCCGCTTCTGTGCCGAACTTCTCTCCAGCGAACTCCTCGGCACCGTCGTTCACCCCGGCTTACGGCTACGGTACGGCCTCGACGCCCGGCTATGCCCCCGCCCCTCCGCCTGCGCCCGCAGAAGTGTACATGGCGACGGGGACGCTGACCATCGAGTGGTCCTTGGGGGCCAACACGGCGGAGCAGGCCTTCCTGGCGGGCGAGGCGATCCGCAAGAAGGTCCTCGCCGCCGATCTCGTGGGTGACAAGGCGACCGAAAAGGCCTCTGCCGGCGAGCAAGAAGAGCCCGATGAGACCCATTTCGGGGCTCCGCCGCAGATTCAGACGGCCGTAGCGCGAAACCCCTATTCGGCCGTGTCGTGGGACCCGTTTTTCGGGCGGACCATCGTCACGAGCCCTTGCCCCACACTCGTTTACGTCGCCCCGATTTCCAGCCAACAGCGGAAGGCCGCCCTGGCCGAGGCGTTCGGGAAGGCCAAATCGCAGGCGGCCGAGGTGGCCGAAGCCGCCGGCGGAAAACTCGGGGCCGCCACTGCCGTGAGCGGTACGATCGCCAACTCCGGGTGCTCCCCCTGGTCGCCGTTTCTCGTGGCTACGCCCGCAACGTTCGTTGGCATTTCACCCGACGGCAACGAGGCACTGGCCGCCGACCCCAGCGCGATGCGGTTCTGTGCCAGGATCAACGCGACGTTTCGTCTCGAATAGCAAACAGGCCGAACACCAGGACAGCCGGACCGGCATCATGGCCAAGCGCACGCCCTACCAGGAACGGATCATCCGCGACTATTACCGCAACCAGGACACCATCATGCTCCAGCGGCTGGGTGACTTGGTGGCGGACCTCTACCTGGCGGAGGGGCCGGCGCGGGCCCGGCTGTGGAAGCGGGCCGGCGAGACCCTCCGCAAGCTCCAGGTCCCCGCGGAGCAGATCCAGCACCTCGTCCAGAGCGGCGACCCGGCCCTGCTCTTGGGCGTGCTCAAGCAGATATCTGAAAAGAAGAAGTAGTCTCCCGGGTCTTGCGAAGCCCCTGCCGGCGTGGTAGAGTGATCGGCCGAAGGCAGTGTGGCGCCGGGGTCCCCAGAGGCCCACTCCGGGGGGGGCGGCAAGTTGCAACGCAAAGGAGACTCAACCATGTGTCGATGGCGGACAAGCGGAGCGGTTTTGTTTCTCGGGCTTCTGGCGGCGCTCGGCCTCGTGCGGCCGGCCCAAGCGGCGGACTCCGCGCCGGAGGACGTGCTCAAGGCCAAGGGGCTGCACAAGCTCAACCAGTACTTCGCCCTGGGCGACGAGGCCGAGCTCACGAAGAAATTCCGCGACCTGGACGGGCTGGCCAAGAAGGCCACCGACGCCCAGCGCAAGGCGAACTTGGCCGCCAAGAAAGTCGAGGACAAACAAAAACTGATCGTCGACTATCTCCAGAAACGCCGCGAGCTGCGGGTGCAATACGACGCCGCCCGGTCGGTCGACGTGCAGAACAGGATCGCCGGAATGCTCAACGAGTTGGGCGATCGCATCCAGCTCCTCGAAAAATCGGAGCAGGAAGAGAAGGACGCCAAGACGGTCCGCGCGACGGCCTCCCAGGCCTCCGAGCAGTACGTCGAGCTCCTCCTGAAACTCCGCAAACAATACGAGCAGATCAGCGAGAAGTACGAGCAGCTCGCGGCCGACGCGGCCGTCGAGAAGGCCCTGGAAGAGTTCAACAAGGACGGCGACAAAGAGATGAAGCTCGGCCCCACCGGCTCCTTCGCCCTGCTGGACCGGAATCTCAAGCGGCTGGAGAGCAAAATCATCATGGAGACCATCACCTTGAAAGCGGGCAGCGGCAACCTGTGGTACGTCACCGTGCAGCTCAACGGCAAGCTCGCGCAAGAGATGTCGGTCGATACCGGCTCGAGCATCGTCGCGCTGCCCTACAAGGTCGCCAAGGAGGCCGGCATGGAGCCGTCGCCCAGCGACCCCACGGTGGAGTTGACCCTGGCCGACGGCCACGTCGTGCAAGCCAAGCAGACCTACGCCCAGTCGGTCCGCCTGGGCAAGTTCACGGTCGAGCACTGCGAGTGCGCGGTGCTGCCGGCGGACCTGCCCAAGGCCGAGCCCACGCTGGGCCTGAGCTACTTCGAGCACTTCACCTACAAGATCGACAGCGCGAAAGGCAAGCTCACGATGTCGCAGATCGACCAGGGGCCGGAGAAGCCCGGGCGGCGACCGCCCGGCCGCCCGGAGCCCCGCGTCCGCCGCACCCCGGGGGAGTAGAGAGTAAGGATGAAGGATGAAGGAGCAAGGATGAAGACGCCTCCTTCCGACGCCGACGAACTGTTGATCCTCAGCGAGCGGCTGCTGGAAAGCATCAGCAAGCGGGACTGGGAGACCTACGCCGAACTCTGCGACCCGGAGCTGACGGCCTTCGAGCCCGAGGCCCGCGGCGCGCTGGTCCACGGCCTGGCCTTCCACCGTTTCTATTTCGAGCAGGTGGGGCCGGCCGGGCCGCAGCACGCCACGCTCTGCGATCCGCACGTCCGACTGCTGGGCGACGCGGCTGTGGTCAGCTATGTCCGCTTGATCCAGCGGCTGGGCGACGGCGGCAGGCCGCACACCGAGCGCTTCGAGGAAACCCGCGTTTGGCACCGCCGCGGAGGCGCCTGGCGGCACGTCCACTTCCACCGCTCGGCGGGCGGAGAGTAGCACGGCTCACCCCCCGACAACGACCTTCCACGCCTCGGCCAGGGAGTCGGGCAGGCCGTAGAAGTCCATGGCGGTAATCAGCACCGCGCTGCCCCAGCCGGCCATCAGCAGGAACCACCCGAGCTTCCAACTGCCCATCCGCTTCCGCGAGGACGCGAAATACAAGAGCGGGAACATGGCCAGCGGAAGTTGCAACGCCAGCACCACCTGGCTCAGGGTCAAGAGGTCGGTCACGCTGCTCTGGCCGCGGAGGCCGATGATCAAGACCGCCGGCAGGATGGCCAGGCTGCGGGTCACGAGCCTCCGCACCCAAGGGGGCAGCCGCCATTGCAGGAAGCCTTCCATCACCACCTGTCCGGCCAGCGTGCCGGTGATGGTGCTGCTCTGCCCGCTCGCGAAGAGGGCCACGGCGAAAAACGTGCTGGCCAGCGCGGTGCCCATCAGCGGCGCGAGCGTCAGGTAGGCCACGCGAATCCAGTCGCTGTCCGGGCTGAAGGTCACGACGTCGCCGCCCGCGACGGTCACGCTCTCGTGGCCGAAGAACACCATCGCCGCCAGGACCATGATCGCGGCGTTGACGAAGAAGGCGATGGTCAGGGCCACGGTCGAGTCGATGGTGTTGAAGCGGATGGCCTGCCGGATGGACCGGCCGTTCCTCTCCAGCCGGCGGCTTTGCACCAGGGCCGAGTGCAGGTACAGGTTGTGCGGCATGACCGTGGCCCCGATGATCCCGATGGCCAGGTAAGCCATCCCCACCTGGCGAAGCTGCGGGGACACGAGCGCCAGGCCCATCTCGGCGAAGTCCGGGCGGGTCTGGGGCAGGACGAAGATCTCGAGGAAGTAGCACACGCCGATGGTCGCCACCAGCAGGGCCACCACCGCCTCGATGGTCCGCATGCCGAACTGCTGCAACGCCAGCAAGAGCAACACGTCCGCGCCGGTGATGATCACCGCCCACAACAGCGGGATGTGGAACATCAAGTTCAACGCCACGGCGCTCCCGAGCACCTCGGCCAGGTCGCAGGCCCCGATGGCGATCTCGCAGCACAGCCAGTTGGGCCAGCGGGTCCAGCGCGGCAGCCACTCGCGGCAGCACTGGGCGAGGTCTTTGCCGGTGACCACGCCCAGGCGGGCGGAGATGACCTGCATGAAAATGGCCATCAGGCTGGCCAGTCCCACGACCCACAGCAGTCCGTACTTGAACCGCGCCCCGGCTTCCAGATCGGTGCCCCAGTTGCCCGGGTCCATGTAGCCGACGCTCACCAGGACGGCCGGCCCGCAAAACGCCCCCAACTGCCGCCAGAACCCGGTTCGATGGTCGGGCACGCGGATCGTGCCATGCACCTCTTCCAGCGACACGTGGCTGGGGAACGGGGCCACGGCCACCCCGCCGCCGCCGTCCGCCTCGTCCAGACAGACCCCCAGCGCGGGGTCTTCCGGCCAATATCGCTCGTCGCCCGGCGCGGTGCCGCCGGACCTGACAACCTGCCGCATGATCGTCGCTTCCCCGGGGGCCCGTATTTTGGTATACCAAATATCGACATTTGGCCCCACAAACTTAGTCTAGATTAGTGTACGGGGGAAGGCAAGTGGAAAACACCGAAGTTGTGGCCGGTCCCTGACCGAGCCACGCTGCCGGCGGGGGGGCTCCCCGGTGCTGTGCGACCTGCGGTCGGGCGTTTCGGCGGGGTCGGGAGACCCGCGCCGAACCTGGCGCTACAGGGGGCGGACCAGGATGCTGCTGGCCATCTCGCGGCTCAGACTGATCCGGCGATCCCCCACCTGGACGGTCACGATGCCCGCCGAAGCCTGGTTCTCCAGCACCCTGGCCTCCGCGCCGACGGTCACACCCCCATCGCGGAGGTAACGGAGAAAGTCCGCGGAGCGGTCCGGCACCCGCAGCAGCGTGCATCGGGTCTGGGACGCACACTCCGCCAGAGGGGTGCCTTCCCTGGTCCGCATCTTGCCATCGGCGTCGGGAATGGGGTCGCCATGAGGGTCGCGGTCGGGATACCCCAGGTATTGGTCGATACGGGCGACCAACCGCTCGGAAACCGCGTGCTCCAGTTGCTCGGCCTCGTCATGCACTTCGTCCCAGGGAAGTCCCAGGGTGTTGGTGAGGTACAGTTCCAGCAGGCGGTGGCTGCGGACCACGCGAACGGCCACCCGCTGGCCTTTCTTGGTCAGCCGCACGCCTTGATGCGATTCATACTTCGCCAGCCGCGATTGCGCCAGGCGCCGCAGCATCAGGGTGACGCTGCCCGGCGTGATCTTCAGGCGGCGGGCCAATTGGCCCGTGGCGACAACGCCCGATTCCGAGGCGGCACCGAGTTGATAAATCGCCTTCAGATAGTTCTCGACCGTCGTACTCGCCATAGCTCTGCTCCCGTCGTCATGACTGGTACATTCTATCAAGTGTCCGCTTCTTCGCGGAATCCGAGGGCGGCCGCCAGGGATAGGCCGCGGATATGAATCCGCAACTATCCGGAATCCGACAACGGCCTTCCCGGATATTCTATAGTATCTTGGTGAGGGCCGCCGCCGGCAACCCCCGGAGTGGCATAGGATGCCCCTCGCACGGTAGGTTGCCGCCGCACCCCTCCGCGTAGAATTCAGGGTCTGCCAGCGAGCAAGGGACCGCTATGCACATCGTGACCGGACTGCTGCTTGCCGGACTTCTGGGCAAGAAGAAGTTTCGCCGCCCGACCCTGATGCCGATGCTGCGGACCGGGCCGGTCCAGACGGCCCATTGGATGCCCGGCCGAGTGCGATTCCGCGTCCCTTCCTTGGCCACCAACAGCGAGGGCGCGGCCCTGGTTCGCCGGAAGCTGCCGGCGATCGGCGGCGTCGAGTCGGTCGAGCTTCGCCCCGCCACCGGCAGCGTGCTGATCGCCTACCGGCAAGCGGAGGTACAACCGGAGCTGTTGTTTGCCGCGGTGGTCCGCTTGCTGAATCTGGACGCCGAGCTGCAACAGGTGCCCCAGCCGATCGTAACCCGCGAGCTCAAAGAAATCCTCGGCAGCGCGAACCGGATGGTCTACGACCGGACCGGCGGGCTGGTGGACCTGTGGTCGGCCGGCCTGATCCTGCTGGCCGCGATCGGCATCCAGCGGCTGGTGGTGCAGGGGATGCGGGCGTTTCCGGCCGGACTGACCCTGGTCTGGTGGGGCTTGGCCTCGCTCCTGGGCGGCCGGCGGACCTAGTGGAACGGTGACGATGTTCTGGCGCAAGCGGCAACCGCTGTTGCACTGCGAGACGATGCACGCCCTTCCGGGCAGGCTGCGGATCCACTGCCGCGCGCTGGGGTACCTGGCGGCCAACGCCGCGGAGATCCGCGAGCGGCTCGAGGGTTTGTCGCCGATTCGCGCGGCCGAAGTCAATCCCCTCACGCAGAACGTCCTCGTCCACTACTACCCCGACCAGGCATCCCCGCAGGAGGTGGTCGATCTGGCCGAGCTGGTGATCGGCTCGTACTCCTCGACCGCCTACAAGGCGGAACGCGCCGAGCAGAACCGCCCGACGTTGAACGAGCGGCGGCTGCAGGAGGAATCCTTGACGGAGATGCTCGTCCGCATCGGGGTAACGACCGCCACGTTGCTGTTCTCGTTCTTGCGCAAGCCGGCGGGTCACGGGCCGGCAACGCTGGCCGGCCGGTTCTTGACCGTCCCCGCCCTGACGGCGGCCTCCCTGGCGGTCCCCGTGTTCCGCAGCGGGCTGCACTCGCTGGTCACCCGGCGGCGCCCCAACGCCGATACGCTCAGCGCCACGGCCATCCTGGCGAGCATCGCCAGCGGGCGGGGCCTCTCGGCCTTGACGATCCTCTGGCTGGCGGACATCGCCGAGTTGCTGACGGCCTACACGATGGGCCGTACCCGCCGGGCGATCCGCGCCATGCTCTCCGTCGGCGAAGAGGTCGTCTGGCGGTTGCGCGACGACGGCGCGGAAGAGCGCGTGGACCTCGGCGAGCTGGGGGCCGGCGACCGGATCATGGTCCACACCGGCGAGAAGATCAGCGTGGACGGGGTGGTGGAATCGGGCGAGGCGGCGGTCGACCAGGCGTCGATCACCGGCGAGTACATGCCCCTGGGCAAGGCCGCCGGGGACCAGGTCTTCGCCGGGACCGTGGTCAAGAGCGGCCGGCTGGTGATCCGGGCGGTGCAGGTCGGCGACCAGACGGCCGTGGCCCGCATCGTACACATGGTCGAGGAGGCCACGCACCGCAAGGCCAGCATTCAGACCATCGCCGACCGTTTCTCGGCGCAGTTCATTCCGGTCAACTTTCTGCTGGCGTTGATCGTCTACCTGGTGACGCGGCACAGCGGCCGGGCGCTGAACATGCTGATCATCGACTATTCGTGCGGGGTGCGGCTGTCTACGGCGACCGCGCTGTCGGCCGCGATCTGCACCGCCGCCAGGAACGGCATCCTGGTCAAGGGCAGCAACTACCTCGAGCTGCTGGCCGAGGCGGACACGCTGATCTTCGACAAGACCGGCACCATGACCGCCGGACGCCCGCAAGTCACCAGCGTCATCCCCATCGAGGCCGCCATGCCTGCGCGGGAGGTGTTGCAATATGCCGCCGCCGCCGAAGAGACGAGCACGCACCCCATGGCCGCGGCCGTGGTGGAGAAGGTCCGCCGCAGCGGCTGGCAGATCCCGCCCCACCAGGACACCCACGTGTACACGGCCCGCGGCGTCGAGACGCGCGTGGCGGGCCGGACCATCCGCGTGGGCAGCCGCCGCTTCATGCAGGAGAGCGCGATCGAGCTGGCCGGGGCGACGGAGGCGGTCAACCGCCTGGTCCGCTCCGGCGAGAACATCGTTTACGTCGCCGCGGACGGCGAGCTGCTGGGCGTGCTGGGCATCCAGGACGCCCTGCGGGAGAACATGAAGAAGGCGATCAACCGCCTCCGCTACGAGGGGATCGACGACATCGTGCTCTTGACCGGCGACGTCGAGCAGCACGCCGAGATCATCGCCGACCGCATGGCCCTGGACCGCTACAAGGCCGAGGCCATGCCCGACGACAAGGCGGAAACCGTCTTGAGGCTGCAATCCAAGGGCACGCACGTGGTGATGGTCGGCGACGGGATCAACGACGCGCCGGCCCTGGCCTACGCCGACGTGGGCATCGCCATGGGCGGCACGCGCACGGACATCGCCATGGAAGCCGCCGACATCACCGTCACCGGCGACGACCCGCTGATGATCCCGGCCGTCCTGCACCTGGCCACCCGCACCATGCAAACCATCCGCCAGAACTTCGCCGCCGCGGTGGGGGTGAACACGCTGGGCATCGTGCTGGCCTCGATCGGCGTCTTGCCGGTGTTCTGGGGGGCGGTGCTGCACAATAGCTGCACGGTGGCCGTGGTGCTGAATTCCTCGCGGCTGCTGTTCCATGACGTGCAAGGGAGGGCGCGATGATCGCCGCCAAACCGGTCGTGACGGTGGTACACTCCCTGCCCGGCCGGGTCCGCGCCCGCTTGTCCCTGACCCCGCAAGATGCCCCGCGGATGCTCTCCGGGATCGGGGAGCACCCGGGGATGGAGTCGATGGCGTTCTGCCCCGTCACCCGCTCCGTGCTGGCCCGCTTCAACCCCCACGAGATCAGCCGGCAGGAGATTCTCCTGCGGATCGCCTTGCACCTGTCGCTGGACTACGATGCCGTGCCGGTACGGCTGTTGGCGGAGCCCGAGCGGCCCCGGGCCCTGGGCCCCGCCGCGGCCCTGTCCGGCGTGGCCGTGGCCGCGTCGCTGGCGATCCGCGCCCTGGGTGGGCCCGGGAAACCGCCGGGCGGATGGGACTGGGCGGCCGGCGTCGGCACCGCCTGGGCTGTGCTCGATCATGCCCGCAACGAACTCCGCCACCGCGGGACATTCGACCCGGAAGTCCTCTCGCTGGCCTATTTGTTGGCCGCTTTCTGGCGCCGCGACGTGCTGGCGGCCTCGGCGGTCACCTGGCTGGCGTCGTTCGGCCGGCACCTGGTCGAGCTTCCCCCCAGCGGCGTGGAAGTCCGGCCCCTGGCGATCAAGGGCCACGGGGGCGGGCAGTCCCGCTTCGAAGTGCTCATCGGCCCCGACGTGGATGCTCCGCCGCGCGTGTCGGCAGCGACCGCATTGCAGGGGCTGCTGAAATATGCGATGACCGGCGGCGGCGCCCACTCCTTCCACACCCTGCTGGACGACCTCCGCGAGGTCGCGAAAGTCCATGGCGAAGTGCTGGAGGGATTCGGGCGGCTGCGGCCGGGCATACCGATCCGGTTCCACTAGACTTTGGGAGGAAAAAGGGGACAGTCCCCATTTGTGCGAAGCACCCTCCGGGCCGTTCCGGCAAATGGGGACTGTCCCCTTTTTCCGGTTCCATTAGACTTGAGAAAGGAGCGCGATCTTCATGGCCATCTCTTCCGATCATTTGACGGGGCTCGTCGTGGGCGTCGGCGTCGCCTCGCTGGGGTTCTATTTCTACAAGAAGAACCAAGCCCAGATCGACGAGTGGCTGCACCGCCAGTCGATCGGCTTCCCGCTGCCGGGGCTGCGGGCCAAAGACGCGTCGGCCAAGTCGCTGGAGGATCTGCTGCGTGAAAAGGAGCGGCTGGAAGACCTGATCGCCGAGCGCGAGCTGGCCCAGAAATCCCAGGCGCAGGCCGCGCCGGCTTGAAGCCCGGAGCGGACGGGTGGCACGTCCCTGACGGGCACCATGCCGAGCAGGGTCGACGAAGGGCGTGGCCTGCGGACTCGCCACGCCCGTCGTTCCTCAGGGCGTGCCACCCAGCCGCCCTCGGCCGTCGCTTTGTGCCGGTTTTTCGGGCTGCGACGAAGGTCTTTTCCGGTTTTTCCGAGATGCCGCGCGAGGCGCGAATCAGGGGCTTTTTGCTTCGCGCCGAGGGCAGCGGTTGACACACCCCGCCGCCGGGAAAATGGCCGGCCCGGCAGGGGATTCGTCGAATCGGCGGCGACGCGGCGGACGATGCGTGTTACGAGCAAGCCGGCCGCGGCATTTCGCGCCGCCGGCGTGTCTCCAACGGAATGTCCTGCCGTCGGAAAGGAGTCTACCGATGAAACTTGTCCGTGCCTTGTCAATGGTTCTTGTGGCGGCCTGGAGTGTCTCCGAGGCCCGCGCACAACAATGGGGATTGTACGGGTCGCCGGAGCCGCTCGTGCTGCCGGCGGTACAGCCGGCCCCTGGCGGCGCGCCGATGGCGGCGGCCTACCAGCCGCCGGCGGCGAATTACAGCCAGCCGTATGCCCAGGTGGCGGCCCAGGGTCCGGTGCCCGCGCCGCCCCCGCCGGTCAGCATGCCCTACGCGCCCGCCTCGCCGCTGCCGGCGCCCGGCTCCCCGACCGGCAACGTCTCGGGACCCAGCTTCCTCGGCGAGCCGCTGGGGGCCCCCGGCGGCGCGTCGACCGGCCCGGCGTGTGCCGGCGGCGACTGCGCAGGCCGCGGTGGGGGATACCTGTCGCCTTACGGCTGCGGTGAAGGCTGCAACGCCTGCCCCTGGTATGTCACCGTGCTGGGCCTGGGGATGACCCGCGACAAGCCGAACCATCTGTTCACCACCGCCCAGACCAATGCCCTGCAAAACCAGTGGTGTGCCGATCAATTCCCGTGGGCCGGCGGGGGTGAAATCACCATCGGCCGCCGCTTCGGCTGCTGCGGCCAGTGGGGCATCGAGGCCACCTATTGGACCCTCGGCGAGATGACGAGCGATTCCTGCCCCAACATGCCCGGCCCCTACAACACCCCGTTCACCATGAAGTGGGTCAACATCCTCGGGACCAACAACGGCATGGGAGGCTGCACGACGGCGGACGAATGGTTCGACGCCTCGCCGCAGCACAACGTGCAGCGGGTGGATGAGGTCCAGAACGTCGAGATCAATCTCGTCCGCTTCAGTCTTTGCGGCGGTGGCTGCGGCGGTTGCGGCGGTTGCGGCGGCTGCGGCTCCCCGCTGAGCATCGACGCCCTGCTGGGCTTCCGCTTCTTCCGCTTCCGCGATCGGCTGGTCTTCTCGGCCGAGCACGGCGTCTATGACTGCAACGGCAACCCCGACAGCCCCTATGAGGGCGACTGGATTTTCCTGAATGACCAGGTCGCCAACAACCTGTGGGGCCTCCAGGTCGGCTTCAACGCCGAGTACCGCTTCTGCAATTGCTGGAAGCTGTTCGTCGCCCCCAAGGTCGGCATCTACGACAACCACATGACCCTGGACTACAATATTTACGCCACGGACCAGAGCTGCAACTACTACCAAGGGTCCTCGCCGACCTACAAGCCGCTGGACTACCCGATCCATGCCTGCGGCGATCAGTTCTCGGTCCTGACGCAGATCGACGTCGGCCTCGAGTGGCAGATCTCCTGCCGCTGGGAAGCCCAACTCGGCTACCGCCTCATCGCGGTCACCGGCCTGGGGCTGGCCGACAACCAGGTGCCCTTTTACGGCAACGACACGCAGTCGGTGGCCGACATCGACAAGAATGGCCACATGCTCCTGCACGGCGTATTCGGCGGCCTGACGTACAGGTTCTGACGAGCCGCGTGCAGGCAGCGTGCGTCCCCTCGTAGGGAAAGCCCCGCTTAGCCCCCGGTGCATCACCGGGGGCTTTGTGTTTTTCGGCTCGAAGAGCGGCCCATTTACCTTGCGATGGGCGCGCGTCTCCGCCTATAATGCGGCTGGCGATACGGACTCTCACACGAGGTGCGACATGAGCCACTACGCGATCCGGCAACTGGGTTTCCCGATGGCCGCCGGCCTGGCGACGGCGCTGCTCGCTCTGGGCTGCCCGGCCGGGGAGCCGGATTCCTCGCGGCAGGCCGCGGCCGCCGGGCCCGATCGCGCCGCCATCCTGGCCGAGATCCAGGATTTCAGCCTGCGGGGCTTCGACCGCCGGCTCGGCCCAGACTATTCCGCCTAT
>Ga0187848_10003233_pt1 | contig 12159 bp, 8 predicted proteins | sample June2016WEW_4_40_FD_132424 | JGI IMG/M metagenome (GOLD analysis project Ga0187848, IMG submission 132424) | Peatland microbial communities from SPRUCE experiment site at the Marcell Experimental Forest, Minnesota, USA - June2016WEW_4_40 | ecosystem: Environmental > Terrestrial > Soil > Wetlands... | reverse complement strand
GTTGAAATGTCATCGTCCCCCCGAATCAGGATTCCACAGCCCCTGTCGTGCTCAGCTGTAACGGAGTATAAGCCGCGTGAGTCGCGGGGAAAAGACCGAAATGGGTTCACCGGACGCTTACACATAAAACGCCCCAATTAGTGACATAGGTGATATCTTCAGGTGTGCGCTGAGCGCATATTTTGCGGGTGGGCCGCTTAAAGGCCACTACCTCTCGCCTGTAGGTTTATGCCAACAATTGTGGCAAAAACGTAGGTTTATGCCATGAATCGTGTCACAAATTTCCACGAATTGTGGCATAAAATCCTGTAAGTCCTTTGATATCAATAGGAGTGCTTTCGCTTATTCTGACATCCTACAACCGTCGACGAGTTCGAAAAGCGCGAATGCGGCGTCCCACGAGAATGGGCCGCTTTACGAAAACAGCTACTACCTCACCTCGGATCGCCCCCGCAGCGCCCTCGGCACAATGCTTTCTCTGAATGGCTGTGGGGCTCGATCCGGCGCGAATGCTGGATCAGGTGATCGTGCTGGGGAACAAGCATCTGCGAAAGATCCTGCGCCGCGATTTTGATGATTACCCAAAGTCCCAAACTCACTGGTCGCTCGCCCAGGACGCTCCGTCCACCCGCCTCGTTTAACCGCGCGTGGCGCCGACATCCCGCCTTGCGGGACCGTTAAGAAGCCAGGACAGGCCACGCATAGGACGCGGTCACAGGGATGTTGCGCGTGTTCGTGAGGCGCATACATGAAACACAATATATGCGCCACCCGCGGCTAGTGGACTAAATCCGATAACGTATTTTCTCGGGGTTAAAAGTCAACCTGAACCCGAAAAACTTTTCCACTGGCAATTTTTGCCAATCCTGCTACCATGGGTCCAGGAGACATGAATGCCCACCCGAAATATTAACCTGACGGAGCACCTCGACCGGTTTGTCGAAACCGGAGTCACGACCGGCCGCTACGGCAATGCCAGCGAGGTTGTGCGCGAAGGTCTCCGGCTGCTTGAGCAGCGCGAGCAGGAAGACCATGCCAAGCTGGAATGGTTGCGCAAGGCAGCCCAGGAGGGGTTTGACCAGATTGATCGAGGCGAAGGCGTAGAGCTGCGCTCGATGGAAGAACTCGACAAGCATATCGATCAACTCGGAAAGGAAGCCTCAGCCGAACTCGCGTCCGAGCGCAATCGTGCCTAGCGCCCGACCGGGAATCATTCTTGCTCCAGTTGCGCGGAGAGACATCCGAGAGGCATTGAAATGGAGTGAGGAGAAATTTGGCAGCCGCGCCGCCCAGCGTTACCGTGCTCTTCTGAAACAGGCACTCCGCGATATCGCGGCCGATCCCGAACGCCCCGGCTGGATGGAAAGACCCGAGCTAAGCACGGGGGCCCGAACCTATCACCTGCGTTTCAGCCGCGACCGGGCGCGCGCTAGCGGCCCGGTGAGGAATCCGAGGCATTTTCTGCTGTACCGCCGCAACGACGAAGGAGTCATCGAAGTAGCGCGGGTCCTGCACGATGCCCGCGACCTGGAGCGCCACCTGCCCGAGGATTACCGCCGCAATCGAGTCGAGCTGGAAAGGAACGAGGATTGAATCCTGGCAGGCCCTCAACACAGCCTTTCCCTTCATCGCCCTGCGCTTTTCTGTCGATGCAATACACTGGCTGACGCGAGGTTGGCTTTTCACCCTGCGCGAATAGGCCGCCGCGCCATTCTCCATCCTCCTTCATCCCATCCCTTTACGCCATGCGCTCTCGCTGCTTGATATGCAGATGTTCCCGGATCGCGGCCGGCAGGTCACACCATCGGGTCCATGGTCAGGAGCGAGGCGTCATTTAAGAAGTAGAATCTCCCCGCCGCGGCGGGACCACGGCCAGTCCCCTGGCTGCTTCACCAAACCGCGCTTGACGGGACTGTTGCATTCAATTTGTCGTCCCGCTTCTCGGGGCTCCAGATGTTCATATCGTAGAAGCGTCGCTGCCAGACGCGAAAGTGGGCGTGATGGTGAACGCTGGGCGGCAGCGTTACCCGGGCGAGCATCTTTTGGCGCCACGGCTATTCAAGATTCTGCCGGAGGTTCTTGAGGATGAGTTTGGCAGTGCGCTCCTCCAGTCGCTGCACAATCGGGGTGGGGTTGGCGCCGTCCGAGGGCCAGAGCAATAGGTGACAGTCCCGCCCTGCGGGATGAGAACGTATCCGACGATGCGGAAGCCCAGCTCGCCTCGCAGGCCGGCGAGCGTGGCGTCGAATTTGCGCTTAAACCACTCCGGGTCGAAGAGGCGGGCGCGATCCCGCGCGCGATGTCAGGATGACGAATTTGGCGGTCGAGCCAGTTCACCAGTGAGGCTACTCTCCAGCCCCGTTCGCCGACAAGTAGCGTCAACTTTGCATGCAGTCGCTGAACGAAACGGAACTCAACCTTTCCACTTTCGCCAACCACCACCACTGCTTCCTGGCCGGGGGCATCTTCTGTCGGGAACTCGATCCTTGTCAGCGTTGGGTCGCAATCCGCCGGCCGCCATTCCGCGTCCCTAAAATAACTCTTATCGAACTTTTCAAGCTGCCCGTCAATCCAAATCCCCAGCAAGGGCCCCGCAAAGGGCGGTCGAGTCCGCTGAGGGAGGAGCAAGCAAGCTCCGACGGAGTGAACATCATCAGGCGTGTCGGCAAGGCATGGGCCCTTCGCCTCAATGAGCCCCCACTTTTTGGGGCTGGCTATTATTGAGTTCCCGACTTCATTTTCAGAACCTCGCGGATCTTCAGCAACAAGACCCTTGGTAGGAAGGGTTTCTGCAGGAAGGACGTGCCTACGTTCAAGATACCGTGGCGGACAATGGCATCATCTGTGTACCCTGACATGTAGAGCACTTTTGTCTCAGGATGTAGGGTGGATAAACGCATGGCCAACTTTTTGCCGTCGGTTTGAGGCATCACCACGTCGGTGAGCAGCAGATGAATCGGTTCTGTGTGTTGTTCTGAGATCTTAAGCGCCTGTGCGGCTCCTGCTGCTTCCAGCACCTTGTAGCCCTGCGATGCGAGCGTCTGGCACACCAGCGACCGGACGCCTCCCTCGTCTTCAACCACCAGGACGGTTTCTGAACCTTTAACTTGCTTAGTACGGACTTTGGCTGGTTTCGCCTTTGGCACGTTTTCCTCGATGAAGGGAAGGTAGATTTTAAACGTTGAACCACGTCCTGGTTCGCTGTAAACCCAAATGAAGCCGCCACTCTGCTTGACAATCCCATAGACCGTAGCCAACCCAAGTCCGGTTCCCCGGCCTTCCTCCTTGGTTGTGAAGAAGGGCTCAAAGATATGCGCTTGCGTATCGAGGTCCATTCCGCAACCCGTATCGCTCACGGCCACCATGACGTACTTGCCGGGCATCATGGGCGAATGGCTACGCACGTACTTCTCATCAATTTCAACGTTGGATGTCTCGATGAGAAGCTTCCCACCCTCCGGCATGGCGTCGCGGGCATTGAGCGCCAGATTCATGATTACCTGTTCGATCTGCCCCGGATCGACTTTGACGCGTCCTACGTCGGGCTTCAACGTCGATACCAGCTCCACGTCTTCTCCGATCAGGCGGCGAAGCATCTTTTCTATATCGGCAAGGACGCTGTTCAAGTTCAGGACTCTTGGCTCCAGGACTTGCCGGCGGCTGAATGCCAGAAGCTGCCGCGTCAGCGAAGCAGCCCTCTCACCCGCCATCAGGATTTCTTTGAGCCGGGCACGTCGCGGGTCTTCGGTAGAAGTCTCCTCGGAGAGAAGCGCGGCGTACCCGTTAATGATGGTAAGAAGGTTGTTGAAGTCGTGGGCCACTCCGCCGGCCAGCCGCCCCACGGCCTCCATCTTTTGTGCTTGAATCAATTGCTGCCCCAGTTGCTTGTGCTCCGTCACATCCTGTTTCGTGGCGATGAAGTGGGTGACTTCGCCGAGCGCATCCCGGACCGGGGCAATATTCATTTCTTCGGTGTAAAGGTTCCCCTCTTTTCGCCGGTTAATAAGTTCGCCATGCCAGATTTCCCCTCTAAGAATAGTCGCCCAAAGCTGTTGGTAAAAAACCTGGTCCTGTTTCCCTGATTTCAGTATCCTGGGATTCTGTCCCAGAACCTCCTCGCGACTATACCCTGTGATACGAGTGAAGGCCGGGTTGACGTACTCGATGGTTCCGCGGATATCGGTAACCATCAGTGTTTCCGCAGCCTGCTCGATGGCGGTTACCAGGCGGGTATGCTCAGCTTCTACCCGCTTGCGCTCGGTGATGTCTTCGTAAGTTCCTATGACCCCGATCACTTCGCCTTCTCGGTCACGCAGCGGCAATTTGTTGGTGCGGAGCCACCGCAGACTTCCATCCGGCCTGTTTTGTGGTTCGTCGAAGTTGAGCCGGGGCGTCTCCTGCTCCATCACCAGCTTGTCATCGGCGCGGTAAAGTTCAGCCGTTTCTCCCCAGGCAAGATCATAATCATTCTTGCCGATGATTTCCGTCGGGTCTTTCAACCCCGCATCAATCGCGAAGGCACTGTTACAGCCCAAAAACAACATGTTCCTGTCCTTCCAGAAGACGCGTTGGGGAATTGTATCCAGGATGGATTGAAGCATCTGCCGCGACTGGTACAGTTCCTCTTCAGCCCGCTTGCGCTCAGTGATGTCGCGTGAGATGATCGATACCCCAGTAACAAAGCCCGTAGCATCCTTGATGGGAGAAAGGGTCAGCAACACTTGCAGTCTCGATCCGTCCTTCCGCATATCCTCATGCTCGAAATGGACGAGCCGTTCGCCCCGCAAGAGCCTTTCTGCGATGCCAGCCAAGTCCGCTCGACGGTCCTCAGGGATAAAAGTAGAAAAGGATTTTCCCTTGATTTCCTCTGCCGCGTAACCATACATACGCTCCGCGCCGGCATTCCAGGTCGCGATGACCCCTTCGCGTGTGGTGCTGAAAATGGCATCATCCGAAGAATTCACGATGGCGGCCAGGCGCGCATTCCCGGCTTCCGCGAGCTTGCGCTTGGTGATGTCGCGCGAGACGCCGAAAGTTCCGATGATGTTCCCGTTGGCGTCACGCAAGGGCATCTTCGTGGTCGAGTCCCAGGCCACTTGGCCATCCGGCCAGGCTAACTTCTCCTCCTTGCCCACCATCGGCTGGCCCGTCCTGATTATTTTCTCCTCATCGTTGTAGAACTCTTTGGCGTGTTCTGCGGCGAAGAAGTCGAAGTCGGTCTTGCCGACTCCTTGGGCAGGGTCGCTCAGCCCCAATCCTTTCGCGAGCGCCTTATTGATCCGGGTGAAGTGGCTCTCGCGATCCTTGAAGTAGATGAAGTCGGGGAGATTGTCCATAAGGGTGTGGAGGAGATGCCTTTCCTCATTCAGCGCCTCCTCCGATCGCTTGCGATCGGTGATGTCACGCTCCAGTTCGCGGTTGGCCTGCTTCAATTGCTGCATCTTCGCTTCCAGCTTGCGGATGAGCACCTCGTTGTATTGCTTCAGATAGCCGGCATCCTCTTCTTGGGGCACTTGCACCGGGAGCCGGGCCGGCGTGTTCGCCGCCGGTGGGGCCGGCGGGACGGGTGGACGTTGAGCTTGCTGGATGACTTCCCGAATTGTTCGTGCGAAGACCTCCGGCTCCTCCGGTTTGACGAGAAATTGCTCCGCGCCAAGGCTGAGCGCGAACTCCCGATCGCGCTCATCCGTGTAGGTCGCGGTGTAGAAAACAAACGGGATTTGCCGCAGGCGTTCGTCCTTCTTCCATTCACGGCACAAGCCGAACCCGTCCATCACCGGCATCAAGATGTCGCTGACGATCAGGTCCGGCGGGTTCTGCCGCGCCTTGGTCAGCGCCTCGGCTCCATTGAGGGCGGTGACGACTTGATACCCGCTGCTCACCAGGAGAACCTGGAGTTGATAGAGGTTCGGCTCGTTATCGTCCACGATGAGGATGGTCATGGTTGAGTCCCCCCGCCCGCGGGCCGGGCTTTCAGATACTCTTCGACTTGGCTTCTGAACGTGTCGGGGTTGATGGGTTTCTCGATGTAGCCGCTGCAACCCGCCTCCAGAGTTCGCTCCCGGTCGCCCACCATCGCGTAAGAAGTCACCGCCACAATGGGCACGTCCCTCAGGGCCGCGTTCTGCCTCAACTCTCGCGCGACGGTGTAACCGTCCATCTGCGGCAACTCGATGTCGAGAATGATGAGGGCGGGCTGGATCCGGCCGGCCAGTTCGATCCCCTCGGGCCCGCTTCGGGCCGGGACCACCTTGAAGCCGTTCTGTTCCAGCAAGAAAGTCGCGAGGTAGAGGTTTTGTTCGTTGTCTTCGATGAGAAGAATGGTGGGTTTCATGATTTCCTTTCGGGATGGATTGGCAGCGTGCATTGGAAGGTGCCTCCTTTGCCCCACTCGCTCTCGACCGTAATCGTGCCGCCCAACCGCTCGACCAGCCGCTTGCAGATGGCCAGCCCCAGCCCCGTCCCTTCGTGCTGGCGCGTCAGTCCGGTGTCAAGCTGGCGGAAGGGTTGGAACAACTTGTCCAAATTCTCACGCTTGATACCAAGACCGGTGTCGGCGACGGAGATGCGGAATGCGGAACGCGGCGTGCCGGGCACGATTTCCGCAGTCAGCGTGACTTCGCCTTGCTCGGTGAACTTGATCGCGTTGCTCAACAGGTTCAGCAGGATTTGCTCGACGCGCCGGCGGTCGCTGGTGATCCGGCTCACGTCCGGCGCGATCTGCGCGATCAACGGCAACTGTTTCTTGTTGGCCAGCGGTTTCACCGTTTGCACGACCTTTTGAATGGACTCGGGCAGGTCAAACGGCGCGTTGGCGATCTCGATCTGGCCGGCCTCGATCTTGGAGATGTCCAGCACGTCATTGATGAGGGCCAGCAGATGTTGCCCGCTGTCTCTGACCATGCAGAGTTGCTTGGTTTGTTCCGCGTTCAGCGGGCCCGCCAGGCCCCGCAACAGGAGGCCGGTGAAGCCGATGATCGAGTTGAGCGGCGTGCGCAGTTCGTGCCACATCGTGGCCAGGAAGGCGGACTTCGTTCGATCAGCCCCTTCGGCGCGGTCCCGGGCCAGGGCCAGTTCGGCGGTGCGCTCGGCCACTCGACGCTCCAGGCTGACGTTGACTTCCCGGATGGCCTCCTCCGCCCGTCTGCGCGCCGTGATGTCCGTGCCGATACTTAGGATCTCGGCCGCCTGGCCTTGCTTGTCCGGCACAGCCTTGTTGGTCCAGGCAATCCAGACGCGCTCGCCGTTGCGGCGCATGTTCTCATTGACGCTTTGCTCAAACGCCGCCGGGTTCGCGCAGATCTCGTCCATCAGCGGGGACAGGTTCCGGCCGCTGCTCTCGGTTTCCGGGACAAGTGTGCCGATCACATGCCGGCCGCATATCTCAGCTTCCGTGTAGCCGAAGAAGCGCTGCCCAAACTCGTTCAGGAAAAGGATCCGTCCGTCGGGCGTCCAACGCAGGATGATGCTGTTGGCAAGCTGCACCAGTTCGCGATACTTTCGTTCGCTCTCGCGCCGCGCCGCCTCCGTCCGTTTGCGCTCGGTCACGTCGTGAGTCGCCACCACGTCGCCGGCGGACGGATCGTAGGGGTTGAGCGGCGCGGTGGTCAGAATGACATCGCGAAACGCGCCGTCGCCTCGGCGCAGCCGGGTCTCAACGGAGGTCAACCCCCGCTTCGGGAGGTCCGTGTAGAGTTCCCGTCCCACGCGCTGGTATTCCTCCTCGCTTTCGTACAGCCGCCGCGTGGTTTGGCCGAGCAGCTCCGCCTCCGTGTAACCGATGATCTCATACCAGAGGTCGTTCGCGCTCTGAGACACGCGGTCCTTCATGATGCAAATGCCGACCGGCGCGGCCTTGAGCACGCTCCGCAGCGTGGTTTCACTTTGCCGCAGCGCCGCTTCCGCCCGGTTGCGCTCTGCCCCTGTGCGCAGTGCTTGGATGCCGTACGTTAGGTCATTGCTCAACTGCGTGAGAAGCTGGATCTCCTCGGAATCAAAAGCATCCGGCTCCTCGGCGTAAATCGTCAGGGCGCCGAGGACATGGGCATTCAAAAGGACCGGCAGGGCTATGGTGGATGCATAGCCCCGCTTGAGCGCTTCCTCCCGCCACGGAGCGAGGCTGTGATCGGCCTGAATGTCTCGAGCTACCACAGGTTTTCCCGTGCGGATCGCTGCCCCTGTCGGCTCCCGCCCGCTTTCCGTGTCTGCCCAGGTGATGCTCGCTGTTTGGAGGTAGCCCTCCTCGAAGCCGGCATGGGCCACGGGGCGTACCGACCTGCCTTCATCATTTTCAGCATAGCCCACCCAGGCCATGCGGTAGCCGCCCGAACGCACTAAGATTCCGCAAATATTGTCTAACAAATGGCATTCATCCGCGGCCCGCACGGTCACCTGGTTGCACTTGCTGATCGTTCGGAGGGTGCGGTTCACCCGTCGCAGTTCTTGCTCCGCCCGCTTGCGTTCGGTGATATCGCGGACGATGCTAATGTAAGCCACGGCTTCCCTGACGCGAATCCCCCGCCGACCCATCAACCTCTGGGCGAAGGACTTTGTTGCCTGGAAGGGGGAAAGAAGTATCTCGCGCGCTGATCTCATGGCATCACCCCAAGCACTTGCATAGTCTCCATTTGAACGGCGACGCGCAGCGCGAATCGTTGTTTGTCAAGTATGAGAGCGAGGAGTTGACTCAATTGATATGTCATGGCGCCTTCCGCCCTTTGCATATCAACCGCACCGCGCAGAGAGGGAACTCGACCTTGCCGACTACTAACTTGCGTATTATAAACCCTAAACTACTCTGCTTGCCACAATATCGTTGGTCTGTTATTAATAACCGGGATTAACTCGAAGTTCGCAGAGTAGGGCACAGTGAGAGCCACCGGTTTTCTTTCCGCCGCCTATCTGTTTGCCTCCGCGCCAGGCGTGCTCTGCTCCCTATTCGTGATGCTTGTTTCCTTTCAAGCACCTATTTACACAAGCAACTGACATCACCGTTTTCGAAGTTCATACTTCTTGTTCGGCTGGCGTGGTCATGGCGGGAACCTTATCCTAGCTCTCAGAGTGGCACATTTCCATTCTGTTCCTGGCGCGGGCTCTCCTACTCGCCCCCACCATCCTCATACGAATCCAGCGACGCAGCGGGGTGGCGCAAAGGAACTCGCTCATGGGCTGGTTCTCAAACCTGCACACCCTCAGCAAAGAATTCGACGAAGGTGACCCCCAGCAGATCGCGGCGCTGCCCTTGCCAGCGCGGTGCGTGAGCGGCTGGTCGATACCAATTTCGGCAACGAGGGAGGCATGAGGGGGTAAGGTGTCGGAACCATCGATTGGAAAGGCGGCAGTTTAGGGCTACGGAAGCCTCAGGAGGGGTAAGACAGGTGGCTTCCGTGCTCGCTGAGGCACCTCGCACCGCAGACCCGAAAGTACTATTGCGTTCAGAGGCGGTCGATTGTAGGTTAACGGTCAGTCGAAAACTGAAAGCGGAATTTTCGGTTTAGTTATCCCGAAGATGCCAGCACCGCCCAGGAGATGGAAGAGGCGGCCCGGTGATTCTTCCCGACCAAGCGCCGTGAGGCGCAGAAAGGGGAAGCGGCGTGAACGACCACGAAAGATTTATCTTGAGGGTGGAAGGTGATGCAAAACAATCCACAAGCGCTGCCCCTCCATCATTGCCGGGGGCCTCTGCCCCGCCGGAAAAGGGTTCCAGCCTGGGCAGAGGACGCATTCTGATTGTGGATGATGAGCAGGGGATCCGCCGCTTCCTGAGCTACGGACTTGGGCTGGCAGGATTCGATTGCAGCGATGTCTCAGGCGGCTCGGAAGCACTGAGTCTGCTCGAAACCCAACCCTTCGATGCCTTGATCTCCGACTTGCGGATGCCGGGAACCTCGGGCCTGGAGCTCCTCAAAGGTGTTCGTGAGAAGCATCCGCGAGTGGCCTTCTTGATGGCCACCGCCGTGGATGATGTGCGCGTGGGCATTCAGACGATGAAGGCGGGGGCCGACGATTACCTGGTAAAGCCGTTTCAGCTTGAGCCGCTCCTCAGCGCCCTGAATCGGGCGATCGAGAGGAAACGCCTGGAGAAAGAAGTCGAGAACTATCGCCAGCGCCTCGAGCGAATGGTGGACCAACGGACCGGGCAACTCCGGGTCGCCAACAAACGCACTGAACAGGCTCACGACGAAACGCTCGAAGGGCTGTCCGCAGCTCTGGACATGCGCCACAACGAAACCGCCGGCCATTCGCGCCGGGTCACTCGTTACTGCCTGGAAATTGCCAAAGCGCTGGGTTGCAGCAGCAAGCAGCTCAAGACCATAGCCCGAGGCGCCTACCTGCATGACATCGGGAAGATCGGTATTCCCGACGCCATTTTGCTCAAGCCGGGCAAACTCACGGAGGAGGAGCGGGCCATCATGGAGACCCACGTGCGAATCGGGTACGAATTGGTGTGTTCCATCGCGTCCTTGGCGGGTTCGGCAGAAACTGTTCTAACCCATCATGAACGCTACGATGGTACGGGCTACCCACAAGGTCTGGTAGGCGATGAGATTCCACAGTCGGCCAGGATATTTGCCGTCGCCGACACCCTGGACGCGATGACCTCGGATCGCCCCTATCGGCGCGCGCGCCCGTACTCTGCGGCCCGGGAAGAAATCATTCGGGAGTCGGAGCGGCAATTCGATCCCAAGGTGGTCAAGGGATTTCTGGCCATTCCCGAGGAAGTCTTGGAAGCCATTCGGCTTGAAGTTGCCAACCCTCATGCCCGCGTTCGCATACCTGGATCAGGTGGGACCAGCAGCCCTTCTAATGGGGCAAACGATAGGTGGGATCCGCCCATCGAATTGGACGCTGTTCAAGGGAATGCCTCCCCACGTCTTAAGCGCGAGCAGGCGCAGAGCGCAACAGGTAGATAGAAGGCAGCGGCACTCCTCCTCACGCGCAAAACACTCGATCAGGGAAAAGAACACCAAGAACCCAAGATACAAGGGACTCTGCGGCTCGTGCATGTGCGATGGGGCGCATCATCCCCCTTTCATGTCCCGCTTGCGCCGCCTGGGATTGGAAAGGCAGAAGTCAGGAGGGGAAGGGCAGGTTTCAGGTGTCAGGTTTCAGGTGTCAGGTTTCAGGTGTCGGGGGCCAAACAAGGATTCAGGAGTCGGAGGGCAAGAGCTGGAGCGATCAAAAGCCGCAGAGTCTCTGGGGAACGAGACTCTGCGCTACGCGCTCTTGCGAATCCTGTAATCGTGTCGGCGGCAGTTGGAGAGTGCTGATTCACGACCAAACAAGGATCGACATTCAACCCCTTTTGCTTTGCCGCGGCGGGGAAGATGGGACGCGAGAAAATGCCGACCCCGCCTTGCGGGGTCGGCGCTACAAAGCGGTACAAAGCGCCAGCAAGCTGCCGCGCTCGAAAGCCCGCCTAAGCGGGGGTCTATTGAGTCTGTGTGAAAACCCGGCCAGCCGATGTAGAGGCCACCTTTATGTGGGCATAAGTTGTTGAAAGCACAATGCCGGGCTGAAGCCCGCCTCTACGAAAACCGTCGCGCTGCAGGGTTTTCACACAGACTCTATTGCCCCCGCCCTGGATTCCCGCTTGCGCGGGGATGACGTACAGTAGACGCGCGTGCGTACCCTCCCAGCCATTTCACCCCCGCGAAAGCGGGGGTCCAGCGCTGCCTCCGTACACCCTGAACGCATCGAGAACTGCTCCGGCGGTGCTCTTGTTCACAATTTTAATCGTATGGGGGCCGTTCGATAATCCGTCGGTCCTGAACACTACAACTTGGGAAAGCCGTGGAAAGTTCTCAAGGCGAAGGTTCACATTTTGTTTTAGCACTCCGTCCACGTACACATCGACATCGCCAAGGTCGGTATGTTTTTCGGCAATGTAATCGATGCCGGCGCCTGTAAATGTGAACTGCAAGGAATCGTTGACCGAGGTCGTGTAATGCACATCGTCGTTATAGTCAGAAAATCCCCGGTGACCTAACGAGCGCCAGCTTCCGCTATAGGTGATACGCGCATCGTCGTCGTTAATCAGGGTCGAATCCGGCACTGGTGTTGTTCTCAAGACAAGCGGTATCTCCCACATCTTATACAAGCCGGAGGGGACATCTTCAAAGGGGCATCCTGAGGTGAAAAGGGACATCATCACCTCCG
>Ga0187848_10003224_pt1 | contig 12190 bp, 9 predicted proteins | sample June2016WEW_4_40_FD_132424 | JGI IMG/M metagenome (GOLD analysis project Ga0187848, IMG submission 132424) | Peatland microbial communities from SPRUCE experiment site at the Marcell Experimental Forest, Minnesota, USA - June2016WEW_4_40 | ecosystem: Environmental > Terrestrial > Soil > Wetlands... | reverse complement strand
GGAATCCCGGTCGAACAGCACATCGGGAGAACTGTCCGGGAGGTCGTGCCCCGGATTGCGGCGGCAGTCGAGCCGATACTTCAAAAGGTGTTCGCCACCGGAGAGCCCGTGCTGAACGTAGAGGTAAGCGGTGAAACGCGGAGCCAACCGGGCATCCAGCGACATTGGACCGAGACGTTCTTCCCGATTACAGGAGCCGACGGGAGGCCGAACGCCGTCGGCGCAATCGTGGTCGAAACCACCGAGCAGAAGCGGGCGGAGGAGGCGATCGAAGCCGCCAAGCACGCCGCGGAAGCCAGTCAGGCGGAGTACGCGCAGACAGTCGCGATGATCTCCGACATCGTCTGGCGCTGTGAGCTGGATGGCCGGGGCCGGCTCGTCAACAGCTATATCTCGCCGGTGGCGGATCGGCTGCTGGGCTTGCCCGCGGGCACCATCGGCAACAGCATGGAGAAGTTCTTTTCCTACGTCCATCCCGAGGAGCTGCCGGCGGTTCAAGAGACGCTGTGGGGGGGGTTGCGCGGGCTTGCGAAGGATGCAACCATCGAATTTCGTCTGCGAAGACCCGACGGCGCGACGCTGTGGGTCCGCTCCAAGGGTTCGGCTTATCTCCAGCCGGACGGGCACGTCGCCGGCTTCGGCACCACTTCCGACATCACCGAGCGCAAGCGGGCTGAGGAGGCCCTCCGCTACAGCGAAGAACTCTACCGCTCAGTCGTGGAGAACATCGACGCCGGAATTACGCTCATCGATTCGAATCATACGCTTGTTGCCGTGAACCCTGCGCAGGCGCGGATGTTCGGCCAGGCCGCAGACGAGCTGGTGGGCAAGAAGTGCTTCCGCGAATTCGAGAAACGAGACGCGGTTTGCCCACATTGCCATGGCGTTGAGGCGATGGCGACCGGCCGGCCGGCGGAGCGCGACAGGGAAGGAGTCAGACAGGACGGGACCCGCTTCACCGCCAGGGTGAGGGCTTTCCCCTTGTTCGGGCCCGATGGCGCCGCGAAAGGCTTCGTCGAGCTGGTGGAAGACATCACGCAACGCAAACAGGCGGAGGAGTTGCAGCAGCGGGCCAAAGAAGCCGCCGAGGCCGCCAGCCGCGCCAAGAGCGAGTTCCTGGCCAACATGAGCCACGAGATCCGCACCCCCATGACGGCGATCCTGGGGTTCAGCGACCTGTTGGCGGCTCCCAACCTGTCCTGCCAGGAACAGCGCGAGTTCCTCGCCGGGATTCAGAGCAACGGGAAAGCACTGCTGGAGCTGATCGGCGACATCCTGGACCTGTCGCGAATCGAGGCCGGCCGGTTGACGTTGGAGATGACGGATTGCCCCCTGCAGCAGGTGATCGACGACGTGCTGCCGGTAGTGCAGGTCCGCGCAGAGCAAAAGGGCCTGGCCCTGAAGGTGGACTACGCGTTTCCGCTCCCCGAGACGATCCACACCGACCCCGCGCGACTCCGCCAAGTGCTCATCAATCTGCTCGGAAACGCGGCCAAGTTCACGGAGCACGGCGCAATCCGCGTTGCCGTCCGCTGCACGCGAGAAACCGGCGGCCGCGGGCGGATGGAGTTCGCCGTTTCGGACACCGGCATCGGCATTCCCGCCGACAAGATCGGCGAGCTCTTTCAGCCGTTCACGCAGGCGGACTCGTCGGCCAGCCGCCGTTACGGCGGCACGGGCCTGGGATTGGCCATCTCCAGGCGCCTGGCCAGGGCGCTCGGCGGCGACGTGGAAGTCACCAGCCGGTTGGGCGAGGGCAGCACCTTCACCCTGACGATCGACGCGGGCTCGCTGGAGGGCGTGCGCATCCTGCAAGCCCCCCCGGTCCCGGCGACCGCGGAGGAAGACCTGTCCTCTGCGGAGCGCGAGGCGCCCCTGCACGGTCGGGTGCTGTTGGCGGACGACGTCCCCGATACGTGCCTCATGCTCCGGCAGATCTTCAGAGGGATGAATCTGGAGCTGGAGATTGCCGAGGACGGCCGCCTGGCATGTGAGATGGCCGAGGAGTCGCAGACCGCGGGCCGGCCCTACGACTTGATCTTGATGGACATCCAGATGCCCAGGATGAACGGCTACGAGGCCACGCGCTGGCTCCGGCGGCACGGCTGGCAGGGTCCGATCGTGGCCCTGACCGCGCACGCCCTGGTTGGCGACCGCGAGAAATGCTTGGAAGCGGGCTGCGACGATTACCTTGCCAAGCCCGTTGCCGCCAACGGCTTGCGCGACGTTCTGGCGCGGTACCTGGGGCAGGCGGCAGCGGCGGCCGCATGCCCGCCGACCGCCCCGCAGACTGCCCGGGAATCGGCGGGACTTCTGCAGAGCGGCATTCTCGATCCGCGCAAGGTTGCCGTGCTCGTGGCTGCGTTTCGCGGAGAGTTGCCCGCGCGGGCCCAGCGGATCGACCATGCCTTTCAAGAGCACAATCCCACGGGCCTATTCGAATTGTCGCACCAGCTCAAAGGATCGGCGGGCCTCTACGGCTTTGACGGCATCTCCGAGACGGCCCGCAGCATTTGCGACCGCCTGCGGGCCGGTGGCGAGCTCGAGGAGCTCGAAGCTGCCGTGTGCGAGCTGGTGGATCTGTGCAGGCAAGCCGCCTCCGGGCAGCCGGGAAGCCCGGTGGATCAAGAGGCGCACCATTGACCGGCCAGCACACCTGAAGCTTTGCACACAAAGGAGTTCCGAAGTCAAGTCGGCAACGTTCGGTCCCCCCGTCCCGGCTGCCCGGCGAATATCAGGACTCTTCGATCTGGATGGCCGTCGAGGGGCACTGATCGGCGGCCTCCCGGCAGGTGGCCTCGGCCTCCGGCGGGACGGGATCGACCTTCACCCGGGCCTTGTCGTCGTCGCCCATCTCGAAAACCTCGGGACAGACGTCGGGGCACAGGCCGCAGCTAATGCACACTTCCGGATCGACGCGGGCTTTCATGCGGTCTCTCCTACTATTGGTTTGGGGCGTTTCTTTCCGTTCTTCTTTCCCGATCAGAGCACTTTGCCGACGCCCGGCATGGCGACCGGGTATCTGCCCTCGCCGTCGGGGAGCGTGGGCGGGGTGCCGTCCATGGCGTAGCGGTCGGGGGCCAGGGCCCGCTGGGAGTCGAGGGCGTCCTGCCAGGCGATGGTCTGGCCGGAGTACGTCGCCATGCGGCCCAGGATGGCGAGCATGGTGCTGCGGGCCATGTACAGGCCGTTGTTGATCGCCTTGCCCGCGCGGATGGCCGCGAACAGCGCCTGGTGCTCGACGTGGTACATGTCGGGCTTGGGGCCGGCGTAGCGCCAGGGCGTGGGGCCGTCGATGCGGCGATTGAGGATGTCGGCGCGGCCCTTGGTGCCGAGGAAGACGTCCGAGGTGTCCGACGAGCAACCGGCCATCTGCCGGCAGTAGGAGTACACCCGCGCGCCGCCGGCGTATTCGTAGACGACCGCATGGTGGTCGTAGATGTCGCCGAACTTGGGCTCGGTGCGGACCTGGCGGCCGCCGAGGCCCCAGGCCCGCAGGGGCGGCTCGTCGCGCATGGCCCACGCCGCCTTGTCCAGGCTGTGTACGTGCTGCTCGACGTTGTGATCGCCCGAGAGCCAGGTGAAGTAGTACCAGTTGCGCATCTGGTACTCCATTTCCGTCCACTCCGGCTTGCGGCCGTGATGCCATACGGTGCCGGTGTTGTAGGTCTCCTGGATGGCGACGATGTCGCCGATGGCCCCGTCGAGCACCCGCTGGATGGTCTCGCGGACGCCCGGGTCGTAGCGCCAGCAGAGGCCGGAGACGACGTTCAGGTTCTTCTTGGCGGCCAGCTCGCAGGTGGCCAGGACGCTGCGGACCCCCGGGGGATCGACGGCCACGGGCTTTTCGCAGAACACGTGCTTGCCCGCCTCGACGCAGGCCCGCAGTTGGATGGGCCGGAAGTGCGGGGTGGTGGCGAGGATCACGACGTCCACGCCGCTGGCCAGCAGCTTTTGATAGGCGTCGAAGCCGGTGAAGCATCGCTCGGGATCGACCGCGGCGCGCTCGCCGTAGCGGCCTTTCAGGCTGGCGAGACTCCCTTGCAGGCGGTCGGCGAAGGCGTCGGCCATGGCCACGAGCCGGCTGTTGGGGTCGGCATCCAGGGCGTTGGCGGCCGCGCCGCTCCCCCGCCCCCCGCAGCCCACCAGCCCGATCCGCAGCACGTCGCTGCCGGCGGCATGGGCGGTCCGGGCCACGGTTAACGTCCCCAGCGCCGCTGCGGCGGCGCCGGTCTTCAAGAATGCACGACGGTTCATGGCTGCTGGCCTTCTGGAGTCTGCCGTAGGGTGGGTCGAGCGGAGCGAGCCGCACCATTCTTCAAGCGAATTGTTCCGGTGGGGCTCGCCGACCACCGCCGACCATGCTGCGCACGGTGCCCGGTCGGTGCCCGTCGACCCACCCTACTTTCTTTACCCTTGGTCGTTGCCTACTTTCCCTCTACGATCAGCTCCAGGCGGCGGCCGTGCTCCTTCGGCGGCAGGCTGTCGTCTTCGATCGACAGCCAGCCGTTGTAGCCGATGTCTTCCAGCGCCTGGCGGACCGCCAGCCAGTCGATGCTGCCCTCGCGGATGTGGGCCCAGTTGCCGCCGTGGCCGTCGGGGTTGAGCTTGAAGTCCTTCACGTGGCATTTCTTCACCAGCGGGCCCAGCGTGTGGATCCACTGTTGCGGCGGGGCGTAGCGGACGTGGTTGCCGATGTCGAAATACGCACGGACCCACGGCGAATCGAACGAGGCCACGAAGTTGCGGGCCACGTCGGGCAGGACCCACAGGTTGTTCCACACGTTTTCCAGCGCGATGATGATCCCGGTCTTCTCCGCCGCGGGAATCAGGCGGCGGACCGCCGCCCGCGACGTATCGCACGCCTGGTTGTGCGCCTCGATGTACTTCGCGTAGCGGCTGTTGTCGCCTGCCGCCACCTGCCGGACGTGCCCCGTCTTCTCGTCGAAGCGGATGTCGAAGGCCCAGGGGTCGGGCATGGGCATGCCGCCGATGCGGCAGGGCACCGTGAGCACCGTCTCGGCGCCGTACGCCTGGGCGGCCCGCAGCGCGGTCTCCACCGCGGCCAGGTCCTTTTCGACCGCGGCGGGCTGGTTGAAGTTCGCCCAGCCGAACATCACGCTGTGGATCCGCATGCCGTGCTTTTCGGCCACCTTGCGGGCGGCGGCGGCCTGCTGGGGCGTCGCCCCGCGGTTGGTCTGCTCGTAGCCCTCGAAACCGGCCTCCTTCCACTCCTCCAAGAGGGCCTCGCTTGGATTGCCGATCAGGGCCTTGTGCAGCCGGGTCTTCCAGGGCGCCGCCGCCAGCCGGGCACCATGCAAAGCATGGTCGGCGCCGGCCAGGACCGAGCCCGCCGCCGCCATCCCCACCAGAAAATCACGCCGCGCGATAGAACGCTTCATGGGTCGATCTCCTCGGAGTAAGGGTGCTGTCCCAAGGATACGCTCCGCGGCAGGCCGGTGCAAGGGGCCGCGCGCAACAAACCCGGCTCGCCTGCACTTCGAGTAACTGTCGTTCTCGCAAGGTGTTGTGGCCTGATTTGCCCGGGGGCTTGACTGCGGGGCGGGCGGTGGGCTAGGATGGGCGTGTTACGGACTCGAAAACGGTAATACTAAGCGACCCTCCGCTCGCGAAGGAGAAGCCCGTGCCCCCTCGGCGACGCCCCGCACCCGACGACGGCCCCGGTCCTGCGGTCTCCACAAGACTCGTGCAGGCTCCGCGGCGGCGCGCCCCAAGCCGGGCCGCTTTCACCCTCGTGGAACTGCTGGTGGTCATCGTGATCATCGGTGTGCTGGTGGCCCTGCTCATCCCGGCGGTCGCCGGCGTGCGGGCGATCGCCCAGCAGTCCGCCTGCCTGAACAACCTGCGGGAACTCGGCCTGGCGGCGCAGCAATACGTCGTCGCGCATGACAAGTATCCGGCGGCCTGGTTCGAGGATTCGAGCGGCAACGTTCATCGCTGGATGGATTATCTCCAGCCCTACATGGTGAAGGCGACCGAGTTCTACCACTGCCCGTCCGATCCCAACGCCGTCCCCTTGTCCTACGACAAGACGATCGTGTTGAGTTATGGAATCAACATCTCCAGGTTCTTGGACGACGCCCACGACTTCTGGTATCCCGTGATGAGTTATAACGTCGAACACCCGGGGCAGGTGATTCTGTTGGCGGACTGCGCAGCGGGGGTCTACTATTGCGGCATCGACCCGCCGCCGTTCCAAGATCCCGTGCCGAGCGTGGCGTACCGGCACGTGGGCGGCGGCTTCAACGCCGTCTATTGCGACGGCCATGCGGAATCGAGGACCGACACGACCCAGATCGACTGGGACGCTTCGCAGTGAGTCTGCAACCAAGTTCCCGGATCGTTTCACTTACTTGACGGAGGCACCACTTATGAGACTGTGCATCCGTGGTTGGCTTGCGGGCGCGATTGCCTTGCTCGCCGCCTCCCTGGCGTCAGCCCAGGTGTTCAACATGCCCGGCGGGCAGACCAGCCTGCAATTCGTCAGCGTGGGCGACCCCGGCAACGTGGCCGACCCGGCGACAGGGCTCGGCGCGGTCGGGTACACCTACCGGATGGGCAGATGCGACGTGACCCTTGCGCAGTACGCGGCGTTCCTTAACGCCGTGGCGCAGACGGATACCTACGGATTGTACAGCCCCGGGATGGCCACGGACTATCCGACGGTCGGCATTGCGCAAAGCGGAAGCCCGGGCAGCTACAACTACTCGGTCATCGGCGCGGCTGCCGGCGGGAATAACATGCCGGTGTTCGACATCACCTGGGGCGATGCCGCCCGTTTCTGCAACTGGCTGCAAAACGGCCAGCCGACCAACAAACCCGAGGGCATTGGCACGACGGAAACAGGGGCGTATACACTCAACGGCTCGAACACGCCTTCCGCCTTGTTGGGTGTGACTCGCAACGCCGCTGCGGACTATTTCATTCCGTCGGAGAACGAGTGGTACAAGGCGGCGTACTACGTGGGCGGCGGGACGAATGCGGGTTACTGGCAATACCCGACCAAGAGCAACAGCGCCCCCGGCAACGTCCTCTCGACGACCGGCAGCAACAACGCGAATTATGGCAGCGCCGATCCGACGAACTGCCTGACGCCGGTCGGCTATTTCGCCGGATCGCCGGGGCCCTACGGCACGTTCGACCAAGGCGGCGAACTCTATCAATGGACGGACACGCCGATTTCGGCCTACGGCTACCCCGGGTTCGCCATGATGGGCAGCGCTTGGGACATGGATGGCGGCTATCTTCAATCCGACAACACGGTTTGGCCTTGGACCCCGGACCCGGCGGCTCAGTACTACTTCTCGGGGTTCCGCGTCGCCGAAGCGCCGGAGCCATCGACCCTGTGCTTGTTGGCAACCGCCTCGGTCCTGCTCGGCGGGACGTTCTTGGGCCGTAGAATGACGCGGAAAGTATGAGCCGGGAACACGGGACTTGCCGTCGTTGGGGCTATTGCCGCCCCTCGGAAAGGAGGAAGTAATGTGCGCGAGGCGGTGCATGACGGCCTTGATCGCCGCGGCCATCTGGCTGGGGGCTGTTCCGGTACGGGCGGGGTACACGTGGGGCGGCGACGGGCTGGGGGTCGTCGCCAGCGGGACGATCCCCAACGGGGCGCTGTTCGTGCAATCCTTCAGCCCTTGGGGGATCAGCTACAGCAACGGCCCCGTGTACTCGACGCAGTTTGCTACTCCCGCCTGCGACGACGTGGTCAATGCCCGGCTGGTGCTGGGGATCTACGGCGGCTCGGCCGACAACCTGGCCAGCCCGCTCAGCGTCACGGTCAACGGCACTGCCACGAGCCTCACCGTGGGGGGCGGGACGGACAACCCGGATGCGAACCCGGAGTTCACTACCGGCCAAACGAACGTCTACGGCTCGATGAGCTCCGGCGCGTGGGTCGTGTCGATCCCCGTGGCCGCGAGCCTCTGTACCAACGGCAGCGCCAGCAACGTGACGGTTGCGATTTCCAGCTCGACGGGTTTCGACGGGCGGATCGTCTATGCCTCCCTCTGGGAAGTCTACCAGCAGGCGTCGTTGAACAATACGTTTCAGTATGCCGTGGCCGAGGGCAGCGGCGACATCTACAGCAACACTCCCGGCGCGGCCCAGTCCGCAACGGTCCCCTCGCGCGAGGTCGATATGGGGGGCTTCAATACGAGCACTCTCCAGTCGGCGCAGCTCGACACCCTTTATACGTACGTGCACTACCAGCAGGATAACCGCCTTTACATCAACGGCACGCAACTAGGGGGCGACCAGGCGGTGAGCAACCCAACCAACACTTCCTCCAGCGCCTGGGCAGCGTTTCCGGCCAGTTTCGACGTGCCCTCCTCCGCGCTGTCATTGAGCGACAACTGGGTGAAGTTCTCGGTGGACCCGGCCGACGGGGTTACGAGTTCCGGAGCTGAGGTATTGCGGCCCCAGGTGGCGATTCTCACGGCGGTGTCCGCCCCGAGCCCGCTGTGGAGCGGCGGCGGGGCCGCCTCCGGCGCCGCCAGCAACTGGAGCGTGGGCGCCAACTGGGGCGGTGCTGTCCCGGCGGCCGGGCAAGGGCTCGTGTTCGGACCGCTCGCCTCGGGCGGCTACGCGACCGCCAACAACGACCTGCCCGCCGGCACGCAGTTCGCCGGCATCACCTTCAACGCCGCCGCCGCCGGGTACACGCTCCAGGGAAACGCGATCACCCTGGCCGGGCCGATCATCAACCAAAGCGGCAACAACCAAACGATCGGCTTGGCCATCCAACTGGCTGCCGGCGGCGGCACGCTGGACACCGGCTCGGCAGGCCTTACGATCACCGGCCCCATCGGCGGGCCGGGAAGCGGATTGACGAAGCTCGGCAGCGGCACGCTCACCCTTTCGGGCAGCAACAACTATTCGGGCGGCACGTCGGTCGATGACGGGCTGCTGGTGGCCGAGAGCAGCTCCGCCCTGCCGGCCGGCTCGCTGCTGGCCATCGGCTCCGACGGGTCGGTCGTGCTGGGCAACCCGAACCTGCCCGAGGGTCTTGGATCGCTCTTGGGTGGCGCAGGCCCGCTGGACGTGCAGGCGTCGGGCGCCAGCGGCGGTGCGATGTCAGCGGCCGCGGGTGTGGGCGGGTCCGGCGGCAGCACCTCCGCGGTGCCGGAGCCCGCCACCCACTGCCTGCTGCTTGCCTGTCTTTTGATGCTCGCTGCGGCGGCGATGGCCCGCCGGGCAAGGTTACGGGCAAAGGCGGTCGGCAGATGAATCGCAAAGCCCAGGTCATTCTGGCGGGTGTCACGTGTACGCTGCTTCTGGCCGGCGCGGGACGGCTGGCGCATCGGCGGCCGGCCAAGGCCCACGGCGAAATGCCCTTGTGGCGGGAAGTGAAGGATATGACCGGGCGGAAGGCCCTGTTGGCAGCCCGGCCGGCACGCATCCTGAGCCTGTGTACCTCCGCCACGGACACGATCCTGGCACTGGGGGCCGGCGACTGCCTGGCGGCCATCGACGAGTTCAGCCGGGTGGTCCCGGGCGCCGAGCGAGCCGTTGTCGCCGGCAAGGGCGGCGGGCTTTCCCGCGAGAAGGTGGCCGCCCTGGACGTCGATTTGGCCTTTGTGTGGTGGTACCAGGACGACATGGCGGAGATGCTTGCAGGTCTTGCGATTCCCGTCGCGCGGATTCGCAGCGGGCGGGCCGCTGAGGTGCCCGCCATGATCCGGCTGATTGGCGAATGCCTGGATTGCCCGGACGCGGCCGAGCGGTGTGCCGCGGAAATTCAGGACTTCCTGGGCAGAGCATCGGCCGGCAGGGTTGGCGACCGCCCGTCGGTATTCTTGGAGCTGTACGGCCCGCTCCGGAGCGTGGGGGGCGACACCTATACCAACGATCTGCTGGAACTGGCCGGGGGCCGCAACGTGGCCGCGGAGGCCAAGGGGGCGGTCTCGTTCTCCGCGGAACGGCTCGTCGCGGCCGACCCGGACGTGATCCTCTGCCTGGGCGAGGCCGCAGAGGCCCTGGCTCGGCGGCCGGGCATGGCCGGCCTGCGGGCCGTGCGGCAGCATCGCGTGCTGGCCATCGAGCGCTATTGGCTCGTCGCCGGCCCGCACATGCCGCAGTCCGTCGAGAAGCTTCGGGCGGTCCTGGCCGGGCCGCCGAAACCCTAGGAGTGCCCGCATGGCTTTCTTCAAAATCACCTACAACGCGAAGCACCGCTTCGCCACGCTGCACAATTTCGGCTGCACGTTCCGCTGCGGCGTGTGCAGTTACAAGCTCCGCAGCGGGGCGGAGGGAACCGCGGGGCAGTCGGTGCCCCGCCCCACGCGCTTCTTGCCCGTCGAGGAGATGCAATCGGCCCTCCGCTCGGTGCCGATCGACAAGGTGTTCTTCATGGGCGGTGAGCCGACCCTGGCCGGCGAGTTGCCCGAGATGCTCCGGTTCGCCAAGGGCACGTTGGGGGCCGAGACCTACCTGGGGCACACTAACGGCAGCCGCCTGCCGCTGGCGGACCTCGACGGCGCCAACGTGGGCCTGAAGGCTTGGGACGACGAGGTCCATTGCCGCTATACCGGCCGGCCCCGGCAGCCGATCTTCGACAATTTCGCCGCGTCGGTGCGGGCCGGGCTGGCCATGAAGGCCAACGTGGTGTTCGTCCCGGGGCTGGTGGACGGGGACCAGATCCAGGCCATCGCCCGGTGGCTGGCAGCCTTGAGCGCGGAGATTCCTTTCCACGTCATGGGTTATATTCCCGTTCCGGGCCAACCGTACCGGCGTCCGACGCGCGAGCAGATGGAAACCGTGCTGTGCGCCTGCCGGCGGCACCTGCGGCACGTCGCCGCCTCGCACCTTACTGCCGAGCAGGCGCTGGACCTCCGCGCCCGCGACGACCGCTTCGTTGTTGAGCAGATCGCGTAGGCAGCTTCCCTTGCGGACACGACTGTGGATCGAAGGCACACGACCTTGCCGGACCGCCTTGTCCTGCCGGTTCTCGCCGCGCTGCTGGTGGCGGTGATGGTCGCAGCGCTTCTGGTCGGCGGCGCGGGGATCTCGCCCGCGGAGGTCTTCTCGACGCTGGGTAGCGCGGCCTGGGGGCAAGCCCCCAGCGACGTGAATGCCAAGATCCTGCTGGACATCCGCCTGCCGAGGATCCTCCTGGCGACCCTCGTCGGGGCCGGCATGGGGCTGGCCGGGTTGGCGTCCCAGACCCTGTTTCGCAATCCCCTGGCGAGCCCCTACATCCTGGGCGTTTCCAATGGGGCGGCCGTGGGCGCCGTCGTGGCGATGTTCCTGGCCGGCAAACCCCTCGGCTACGGCGGCCTGCCGGCGATGAGCGTGTCAGGCGGGTTTGTCGTCGGCGCAATCGTCTTCACGATGGCGCGTCGCTCCAGTCATTTCGGCCACTCGCTGCTCCTGGCGGGGATCGCCATCAGCGCGTTCTGCTCGGCCCTGACGGCGGGGGCGCTCTACCTGGCAGGCGAACGGCTACAGACGCTGGTGTTCTGGCTGATGGGCGGGCTGTGGCAGGCGACCTGGGGCGACGTGCTGCTGCTAACGCCGGTCACCGTGGCCGCGCTTGCCGGGCTCACCGCCCTCGCGCCCGCGATGAACGTGGCTCTTGCGGGAGAGCGGTCTGCGAGCGATCTGGGGGTGAACGTGCGACGGCTGCAGACGCTGCTCCTGGTCATTGTTTCCGTCACTACCTCGGTTGCGGTCGCGGTCAGCGGGGTGATCGGTTTCGTGGGCCTCATCGTGCCGCACGTGCTGCGGATGCTCATCGGCGCCGACCACCGTGGTCTCGTTCCCGCGTCGGCGGCGGGTGGGGCGCTTCTGCTGCTCGTGGCCGACACGCTGGCCCGCACGCTCGCCGCACCGGCGGAAGTGCCGGTAGGCATCGTTACGGCGCTCGTTGGCGCGCCGGTGTTCCTGTGGCTCCTTCGTCGGCCGACGGGTTACGGAGCTTGAACATGGCTCTGCGGGCCGAACACGTCACTTTCGCGTATGACGCTGCCGACAACGTGCTCCAAGACGCGAGCCTGGCGCTTCACCCGGGGGTCGTTACCGGCCTGTTCGGTCCGAACGGTTCCGGCAAGAGTACCCTCTTGCGGTGCCTGAACGGTTCCCTGAAACCGCAATCCGGCCACGTGTTTCTCGATGGGCAGGCCGTTGCCGCGATGGACCGGCGGGCGGTCGCCCGGCATGTCGCCGTCGT
>Ga0187848_10003218_pt1 | contig 12208 bp, 12 predicted proteins | sample June2016WEW_4_40_FD_132424 | JGI IMG/M metagenome (GOLD analysis project Ga0187848, IMG submission 132424) | Peatland microbial communities from SPRUCE experiment site at the Marcell Experimental Forest, Minnesota, USA - June2016WEW_4_40 | ecosystem: Environmental > Terrestrial > Soil >... | reverse complement strand
GTCATCTGCGGAATGCCAACCCCGGCGACGATGCGCGTGGTGCAAATCGAACCCGGGCCCTGCCCCACTTTGATGGCGTTCGCACCGCACTCAGCCAGATACTCCACGCCCGCCGCGCCCGTAACATTGCCGGCGATGATGGGCAATTTGGGAAACGCGCCGCGCAACACGCGGACGGTGTCGCCCACACCCCGGCTGTGGCCATGCGCGGTGGAAACCGCCACGACGTCCACACCGCGTTCCACGAGCGCGCCGACGTGGTTCAGAATCCGTTCGCGGTCGAGTTCGCCAAAGGCGTTGCGCGTGGCCGAGACCGCCGCGCCACAAATGAGATGAAAGCGCGCGTCGCGCGCCGGTTTGAACTGCGCGTTGCGTTCCTGGGTGATGCGCTCGATGTCGCTCATCGTGAACAAACCGCGCAGGTTGTCCTTGTCATCCACGACGAGCAGTTTGTGAATGCCAAGATGTTCGTTGAAAAATTTGTCGGCGCGCGCGATGGGGTCCTTGCCGAGTTCCTTTTGGGTGATGGTGTGAACCTGTGCACGGGGCGTGAGAGCGTCGGCGACTTTGCGCTTGGCGTAGCGCGGCTTGACGACGTGGCCGGAAAGCAGGCCGACGAGTTTGCCCTTGTCATCCACGACGGGAAAAGTGCTGAAGCCGAATTTTTTCTGCTCAATCAAAGCCAGTACATCGCCGATGAGCTGGTCGGGGGCGACCTGGATCGGCTCCTGAATCAACCCGTGAACGTGGTTTTTGACGCGGCTGACCTCGGAAAGTTGCTGGCGCTCCGGCATGTTGTAATGGATGAGGCCGAGGCCACCGTTGGCCGCCATCGCAATGGCCATGCGCGACTCGGTCACGGTGTCCATGTCGGACGAAATGATCGGGATGTTGAGGCGCAGATTTTCCGCGAGCTGGGTGTCGAGTTGCGTGTCGCGCGGGAGAATCTCCGAATAAAGCGTCGCCAGCGTGACGTCGTCGAAAGTCAGGGCGAGCTTGTTGTTCGCAGGGAAAAATTGACCGGCGGCCTGATAAAACCGGGCGTCGAGGGATTCGGATTGTCGCATCGCTGCCATGTCGGATAATGCCGGCTGGCGGGCGGGTTTGGCAAGACGATTTCTGGATTCAGGACTGCGGCTTGGCCGGCGGCGGGGCCGGCACGGCAAGCCGCTTCGAAAGGTCGGATCCAACCGCCTTTCCGCTGAGGAGATCGTTGATCACGTCAATCAATTGACGGGGCGTGCAGCTCGATTTTAGCAAGGCTCTTTCCGCGCCGATTGCCGCCGCTTCCTGCGCCAGTCTGGTCATGTGGGCATTGGAAAGGATGATTACCGGAATCGTTTTCAAAGCGGGAGTGGAACGGATGTATTTAAGGACATCAACGCCGTTGAGTTTGGGCATCATCAGGTCCAGCACGACGACGTCGGGTTTCACCGCAGCCAGCATCTTCACTGCCACCAAACCATCTTCCGCCACCTCGACGCCGAATCCCTCGCGCAAAAGCTTCGCCCGATACACCTGGACCACCACCGTGTCATCCTCAACGAGAAATATAGTTATCATGGCCAAATTCGTCCGCCGCTGAACCCTTTTCTCCCGAAGCGACAGAATTTTAAATCGGTCACTCACGTTTGGAAAGAAAAAAAGTGGTACGGCGGTCAGTTTGGGCTAGTGGGGATGCTGATGGCGTAAAATGTGCGGACGCTCCAAGCCGTGCTCCAGCATCAACTTTTCGTCGTTGAGCAATTCAAACATCGGCCCGTCTGCCACCACCGAACCGCGGTCGAGCACAATCGCCCGCGAGCACAGTTCCACCACCAATTCCAAATCATGCGTCGCGATTAATTTGGTCGCGGGAATTTGCCGCAGCAACGCCTTGAATTCCCGCCGGCCGCGCGGGTCGAGGTCGCTCGTCGGTTCGTCCAGAACCAGAATCGCCGGCTCGCACGCCAGCACACCCGCCAGACAGACGCGGCGTTTCTCACCGTGGCTCAAGTGGTGCGTGGCGCGGCGCCCAAAACCGGCCAGCCCGACCTGCACCAACGCCTTTTGGCCGCGGGCTGCGCCTTCAGCGTCACCGAGACCAAGTTGCTGCGGGCCAAACGCGACGTCTTCTTGCACCGTTGGGCAAAAAAGCTGGTCATCCGGGTCTTGAAACACCAGGCCAACCTGGCGGCGGATCGTTTCAAGATTTTTCGGCGTAACCGGCTCACCCAGGATTTTTACCGTGCCGTCGCCGGACAATTTTTCCGGCAAAATGCCGTTCAAGTGCAGCAACAACGTGGATTTGCCGGAACCGTTTGGCCCAAGCAACGCAACACATTCGCCCGGCGCGACGCGAAAGCTCACACCGCGCAACGCCTCCGTGCCGTCGTGGTAACTGTATTTCAGATTTGTGATTTCGATGGCGGTGTTCATTTCCAGCCTCGCGCGCACATGGCGTCGTAAATGCGTTCGGCGCGTTCCGAAGCGCGGATGAAGAGTTGCCCGACCACTGTCGCCAGCGCGCGCCAGTGAAAGCGCCGTCCGCGCGTGAACGTCCGGCTCGCCCGCGCCCGCCGCATCCGCTCAGCCTCGTCCATCAACACGAAGAGGTAACGATGCATGAGCGCAATCGTGGTAATGAGCAAGGCCGGAACGCGGATGGATTTGAGCACCCGCAAAATCTGGCTGAATGGTGTGGTGTTTGAAACCAATATGACCGTCAGCAGGCACAAAACACTTTTTATCGCCACCGCCAGCCACTTGTCCCGGCCCGCTGGCTGAAAGGCGTTGACCAGCACCACGCCCAGCACGAACGGCGACAGCACCAGCAGCCGCCGGAACACAAAAAACAGCGGCAACCGGCTCAGCAACATCGTCAAAACCAGCAATCCTGCCACGCCGACAAACCAGGCCAGCCATTGAATCGGCGTCAGCACGGTGGCCACAATAATGACGAGCGCAACGCTGAGCTTCAGCGCAGCCGGCAAACGATGCACCAAGCTGTCGGGCTGGCCGTGATGATGGTTGACCAGATGAACGCTCACAGATCCTTCGGTTTGGGCACCAGCCAGCGCCCCATAAGCAACGCCAGCACGAACACAATCAGTGAACCGGCTGCGCCCGCCATCGCCGTTGCGCCAACCGCCCAATGAATTCCGGGGACTTGATAATTCGGCGCTGGTGCGGGCAACAACGGCGCCATTTTATGGCTGAAACCGAATTTATCCGCCACCGAATCCAATCCATCCGGCCATGAACAGGCGAAAGGCGCCACGAAAACCGCCACGCCCAGCGTGACCAGCAAACCATAGCGCACCAACTCGCCGAGCCGTTGCGGTTGGTCCGTCAACGTCGTTTCAGTGATCAAGTCAGGCCGGGCGCGATAAACCGCCAGAAACACCAGCGCGCTGATCAGGCCTTCGCCAACGCCAATAAACATGTGCACGGTGGCCATGGCCGGAAACGCCACCGACCACGGAATGGTGCCCGACCAAGCCAGTTGGCCGGCGCAACAAATGGCCGCCAGCACCGTCGCGCACCACGCGGCAAAGGCAATCGCTGTCACCCGTCCGCGAATCCCCGTCAACCAATGGCAGACCATCCGGTAAATCATGTAGCCAATCACGGAATTCAGAATGGCCATGTTGAAAACGTCGGCGCCCAACGCCATGACACCACCGTCCTGGAATAAAAAACACTGCACGATGAGCACCGTCGTCACCACCACCACCGCCGCGCTGGGTCCGAGCAGGGCCGCCACCAGCGTGCCGCCGACGAGATGGCCGGACGTTCCGCCCGCCACCGGAAAATTCACCATCTGCGCCGCAAACAGGAACGCCGCCGCCAGGCCGAGCAACGGCACGCGGCGGGGCGGCAGCTCGCGCCGCACCTGCCGCAGGGCAAAGCCGACGCCAACGGCGGAAATCACCGCCGTAACCACCGCGGTTTTGCCATCAATGAAACCGTCCGGAATGTGCACGATTGAATTTTCGGTCTTTGCCGCCGCCGCGCAACTTAAATCTTCACACGAATTTTGATTTTCGTAACACCTATTCTGCGGGGTGCAGCCGGGTTGACGTGGTAAATTACTTTGTTACCGTCTTGCCTGTCGCATGAAAAAAGAAACTGTGAGCCGTTTTAGCGTGTCCCTGCCGCCGTCGCTTTTGCGGCAACTGGATGAGATGTCGGACGAAAAAGGCTACGACAACCGGTCGCTGGCCATCGCCGACATGATCCGCAATCATCTGGTCGAACACCGGCAGAAATTCGGCACCGAAGACATCGCGGGCACCATCACGCTGGTCTATGACCATCACAAACAACACGTGCAGGAAACACTGACTGACATCCAGCACGACCATCACGACGTGATTCTTTCAACGGTGCATGTGCATTTGGACCATCACAATTGCCTGGAAGTATTGCTCGTGCGCGGCAAGGCGGGCGTAATTCGCAAAATCGCCGATGAACTCATCACCGCCAAGGGCGTGAAACACGGCAAGCTCACCGTAACCACGACCGGCAAGGATTTGCCATCGTAGGCGTCCCCTGGCTTCTGCCATCCTTGGTTTAAGGTTGTCTGAATACTCTCCTGGAGCTGCATACGGTCCTGCTGGACAGCGTGCGTGGTTTGCCGTCTCCTCGATGAAGTGTTTGGTGAGGAGAATCGTCTAGCGACTTTCGTGTGGGTAACGTCGTCGAGAACCGCGCCGATGACGCGCTGCTTTATGAATTAATCTTGAAAAGCAATCTGCCGCTCACGAGTAAAATCCAGAGCGGCAAAATCGGCGCGCAGACATTTTACGACGTGGCGGACGGCACGCTGGCAATCTGCCTGGAGCGCAAGCTGACGCAGGAAACGCTGCGCGGCATCATCGCCCGCAAACCCCGGGGCGTAATCTGCCTGGACATCGCCTTTGCCGGCAACGACCAGTTGAAAACGAACATCGTGCTGGAGATGAAGTCGCACGGCATCGAATTCCATACCGCATGAGAGGTTTGGAGTTCCGGCTTTAGCCGGTCAGGCCGCCTGAAGGCGGAACTCCGAACGGAACAACCAATTTATGAACGAACCCAAGTCGCAAATCATACTGTACCAGACGGAAGACGGGCGGACGCGCATCGAGTGCCGGTTCGAGAATGAGACGATCTGGCTTTCGCAGGCGTTAATGGCGGAGCTGTTCCAGACGACGATTCCGAACGTCAACCTTCACTTGAAGAACATATTTGCGGAAGGCGAGTTGCGGGAGGAGGCAACGATTAAGGAATACTTAATAGTTCGTCAGGAAGGACAACGGCAGGTCAGCCGGGCGGTTTTGCACTACAATCTGGAAGCCGTCATCGCCGTCGGCTACCGGATAAAGTCGGAACGGGGCACCCGCTTCCGCCAGTGGGCGACGGCCCGGTTGAAGGAATATCTGGTGAAAGGATTCGTGCTGGACGACGAGCGGTTGAAAAACCCGCCCGGCCCCGGCGTCCCGGATTATTTCGACGAGTTGCTGGAGCGCATCCGCGACATCCGCGCGAGCGAGAAGCGGATGCCGGACTGGTTCAAGATTGAAACGCCGCTGGGCACTTACAATCCTGATTGGGCAATTGTAAAAGAGGATGAAAACGGCCAAAACAAGGTTTACCTCGTCCGCGAAACCAAAGGCACCAACGTCTGGCTGAAAGTCCCCGAAATTCAGCGAAAGAAAATTCAGTGCGGCAAGGCACACTTCAAAGCCATCGGTTTCAAACCCGGCGAATACGATTGGGTTGATTCGGCCAACAAAGTTTAGTTGTTCCGCGCCGTGCCGGAGAAAATCAAATTTGCGAAATTCGCGCAAAAAAACTTTTGGGCGCTATCCAGGCTTGCGTTAATCCGGATAACCAACTGGATGCTTTTTGTGCCACGCCCACGCGGTGGCAACGATGTCTTCGAGCTTGGGAAATTTCGGCTTCCAGCCCAGTTCGCGAATGGCCTTTTCAGCGGACGCGACCAGCTTTGGCGGGTCGCCGGGCCGGCGCGGTCTTTCCACGGCGGGAAGTTTTTTGCCAGTCACTTTTTCGCACATCTGGATGACCTGCCGGACGGAATAGCCGTCGCCATTGCCCAGATTGTAAAAGCCGGTTTTGCCCGGTTGCAAACCGATCATGTGTGCCTGCGCGAGGTCAGCAATGTGGATGTAATCGCGGATGCACGTGCCGTCGGGCGTCGGATAATCCTTACCGTAAATTTCGCACTGCGGCTTCCGCCCCAACGCGACGAAGAGCACATTCGGAATGAGGTGCGTCTCGATGCGATGATGTTCGCCGAATTTCACGCTGGCGCCGGCGGCGTTGAAATATCGGAACGCGATGAAGTCCAGCCCGTAAATCTGCCGGTACCAGAGCAGGATTTTCTCAAACATCAGCTTGGACTCGCCGTAGGGGTTGATGGGGCGTTGCAGCAGGTCCTCGGTCATCGGCACGCGGTCGGGCGGACCGTAGGTGGCGCAGGTGGAACTGAACACAAATTTTTTGATGCCGCACTCGACGGCGGCGTCGGCGAATTTGAGCGCGTTGACGACGTTGTTGTGGAAATACTTTTTCGGGTTGGTCATGGATTCGCCCACGAGCGCGCTGGCGGCGAAGTGCATGATGGCATCAGGTTTGGCAGATTTGACGGCGTTGAGGATGTCACCTTCCTGCTCGGGTTTGCCCAAAACAAATTTTGCGCGCGCATCCACCGCCGAGCGATGGCCTTCGGTGAGGTTGTCGTAAACCGTGACCGCATGGCCGGCATTGAGCAGTTCTTCCGTGCAGATGGATCCGATGTAGCCGGCGCCGCCGGTGACAAAAATGTTCATGCGTTAACTATGAAAGGGGCCTGCCGCAGTGCAAAGTTCAAAATGGCGGAAATAAATTTGCGGGCACCAGGAAAGCGTGCGGACGGTTTCGACGCGGGTAATCAGCCACTGGCCGTCAATTTTCTTCAAGGTGAACTTCATCTGCTGCACGAACGGGTCGCGTTCGCCGGAAACATTCGCCTGCACGGTGAGATCCGCCACGGCGGCTTGCTGGTCCGGCGCCACGGCTATGGTTATGTCGGGGAATTTGACCTGCACACCGTCGGCCTGCGAACGGGCCATCAGGGCTGCCTGGGTGATTTCTTCACGATCCAAGGAATTGCGCCGGCCAAGTTTGGGCAATTCCATGGCCAGTTCGACATTGGTGGAGAAGAATCCAGCCACGCTGCGCGCGGCAGCCAGTCGCGCCAGGTCGCTTTCGCCGGACGTAGAGGAAGCGGTGCGGGCCAGTTCCACCAGGCGCTGGCGAATGACTTTTTCCGGGCTGGGAAACAAAATGAACCACAGCCAGACACCGAGTGCCGCCAATGCGGCAACCAAAACAATGCGGAAAACGATTTTCACAAGATGGCTTTGCCAATAATCTGGCTGCGTTGCGCCCGGCCAAACGTGTGATCTTCCCAAAGCATGGAGCGATTGTCGCCAACGACAAAATATTCGCCGGGGCCGAGCTCCTTGGGCAGCAGATTCCAGTTGCAGGGCAATTTCTCGTAGGGTTCATCCAGCACTTCACCGTTGATCACCGCGTGGCCGTTGACGAAAGCGACGGTTTCACCCGGCAGGCCGATGATGCGTTTCAGCAACATGACATGTGGCGGTGCCAGCCAGTTGGCGGCCTGATGAATGCCGGCGGGGGCGTTGGTCTCCGCGCGGGAAAACCTGATACCCACCACATCGCCCCGTTGAGGCTCGCGCCACAGGTAAGCGATCCGGTTCACGAAGTGCCTCGACTGGTCCGGGTACGTCGGCAACATGCTGATGCCTTCAACCCGGATGTGCAACAGGATGAATTTGAAAACCACGAAGCTGGTGACAACCAAAACCGCAACCCGCACCAGAGTCGCCTTGGGATTGCGGCCCATCACCATGATGCGCAACCAGCGGGTCGTTCGCGACTGCTTCCAGCCGGCATTCGATTGTTCTGCCTGGTCTTGCGCCATCATGCCCTTAAGTTTCGCGCATCCTGCCAGCGGCGCAAGCGCAGATTGCTGCACGGTATTTGTCTTCTCGGCACGTCTTGTCACCACAAGCTGCGTTCGGGTTTAATTGGATTGGCAGACCTGGGAGCGCCGACGTCCCGTCGGCGGGTTGGAATTTTCGGTCTGCACGCAGCGAGCCGGCGGGACGCCGCCGCTCCCAGACGGTGGAAGAAATTCTTGCCACGTTTAATCAGCACCGTTCTCCGGCCAAGACGTCAGCATCCTTGCGGGCAAACGAAAAGGGTTCGAGCGGCAGGGGTTGATTGTGATTCAGAAATTCTTTGCAGACCCGGAAGAAGTCCAATTTCGTGGTAACGCGGCGAATTTGATGCAGGAATTGTCCGTCTGGTTCAACGCCCAAACCGAGATAATTCATGTATTTTTTCATTTTCGCCACCTGCGCCGATTCGCCCACGTCCGGCGAACAAGCCGCTTCGTAGAGCGCACACACGTATTCCAGCACCTCGAGCCCGCGGGGGATGAAAACGGCTTCGCCGCGCTGATACTGGCGGATTTGGTGGAACAGCCAGGGATTGCGAATGGCGCCGCGTCCGATCATCAGCCCACGCGCGCCGGTGATTTTCAGAATTTCGGCCGCGTTCCGGGCGGAATACACATTGCCATTGGCCAGCACCGGACAGGGCATTTCCGCAACGGCCCGCGCGATGTATTCGTAGTGCACAGTTCCGCGATACATCTCGCGCACCGTACGGCCGTGGACGACCAGCAGGTCCAGCGAGTGCTTCGCAAAAATCGGCAACAGTTCATCGAAAACCTCGGGCGAATCGAATCCAATGCGGGTTTTGACCGTGAATTTGATTTTCACCGCGTCCCGCAACGCGCCGAGAATGGCATCCACCCGCCGCGGTTCACGCAGTAATCCGCCACCGGCGCATTTGCGGTAAACCACCGGCGCCGGACAACCGAGATTCAGGTCCACCGCTGCAACCGGATACTGCTGCAACTCGCGCGCCGTGCGCACGAGCGACGGAATGGCGTTGCCGATCATCTGGGCGATGACCGGTTTGCCCGTCGGGTTTTCGATGATGGATTTAAGAATGCGTTTTTTCAGGGTGGAAGTGGTGTGGACGCGGAAATATTCCGTGACATAAACGTCCGCACCGCCGTAAGCCGCCATCAATTTCCAGAACGGCAAATCCGTCACCTCCTGCATCGGCGCCAGCGCCAGCACCGACGCCGGATTGGTAAACAGCGCTTCAAATTGATGGTGACAATCCACAATGCAAATTACCTGAATTGCGGATGCTGCCGCAATCTTTCCCAGGTTTCGGGCGATAATGGCGCCTGCCGGTAAACCGGCCCGCTCAACGGCTCGGCGCTGTGGGAATGTTTCGCGTGCTCCAGCCACTGGTGGTCGAGCGGCTCGTCAAGCAAGTCGGGCCGGTTTGCCGCCACGGTGGTTTCCTCCTTCAAGCCCGACGGATGTCCCACGCCCACGAAGAATCCGCCCAGCAGCAGCGCCGCCCGGGCCATGGTGCTGCGCGTGAACGTGGCCAGCGCGCATGGACGCTGCGGGTCCAACCGGCGAAACAAATCGGCAAACAACGGCACCGTCCACATCGCCGGATTTTTCTTCGGCGAATGCGGATCAAACAAAATAGCGTGAGGCGGCGGTGTGGCGGCAGGCGTCCCGCCTGCCGTGGAGGGCGGCATCCTGCCGCCCGGACTGGCGCCCGAATTTTCAGCACCCGCTGTGTTGCCAACGACCTTTCCGCCGGGCGGGACGCCCGACGCTACGGCAGGCAGGATGCCTACCACCACGGTTTGCGTGAGCCACGCCGGGAAATCGCCGGGTTCCAACGTCCATTCGACCTGAAGCGAATCAACGCTGAATTTCACGGAATGGTTTTGAACCAGTTCGGCCAGCGCGAATTCGTATCCGGCGACATAACCCAGTTCCGCGCCGTATTCGAGCGCGAACGACGCCGCGTCGGTGGTGTGATCAAAACTGACGAGGCGCAGAATCTTTGGAGCGGGGTGTTGGAGTTCAAGCTTTAGCTTGTTCGAGGACACGCTGAAACGTGAACTCCAACCCGGACTCGCTGCCAACCCATCACGAATGAGCCGGATGGCTGTCAGCGCATTGGCCGCCGCACCGAGACCGACATCCCAAATCCCAAATTCGCCGGACGTTTTCTGCACGCGCTCCGGCAGGTGCAGTTGCCGGACGTAAAGCGCCTCGGCTTCCATTGCCGGTCCGATGCCCGGATGAAACGTCTCGTCTTCGGCCAGCGAACGGACGGAACATGCGCCGTTGCGCAGGCGGACAAGACGGTAGCTGGTTTGCACGGCAGAATCTTGCAATACTGGCAACGAACGAAAAGCAAAACCGGCAACCCGCTGGCGCGGATTGCCGGTGAGAAGGCAGCGTCGCTTAGAGCTGGGCCATCGCCTTGTCCATCGCAGCGAAAAGCTGGCTCATCGTGGCTTCGGTTTCATCGCCCATGTTCGAGACGCGGAACGTGGTGCCTTTGATTTTTCCGTAGCCGCCGTCAATGAGGAAGCCCTGGTCCTTGACCAGCTTCTGCAACTTGGGCACGTCTGCGACGCGCCCGCCGGGTTTCGCGCCGTTGTTCACGCACGTCAGGGTCAACGACTCAAAGCCTTTGTCCGGGAACAGCGTGAAGCCGTGCCTGGCCGCCCAGTCGCGGGTCATCTGGTTCGTCTTGCGATGACGCGCGTAACGCGCCTCCAGACCTTCGGCGAAAATGTCTTCGAGCTTGGAAGCGAGGGCAAAAACGTGGCCGATGCTCGGCGTGCTCGGCGTCATGCTTAACTCGGCATTTTTCTGGAATTCGACAAAGTCGAAATAATAACCGCGGTCTTTGGCGGTGGCTGCCTTCGCCAGCGCCGCCTTCGAGCAGGTGAAAATCGCCGTGCCGGGCGGCAGGGCGAACGCCTTTTGCGTGCCGGCCAGCATCACGTCAATGCCCAGCGCGTCAAACTCCAGTTTGACCGCCGTCAGCGAACTGACGGTGTCCACGATGAACATCACGTCGGGATACTTTTTCTTGAGCGCGGCGATTTCGGCGACCGGACTCATCACGCCGGTCGAAGTTTCGTTGTGAATCACCGTCAGCGCGTCAAACTGGCCGGTGGCAAGTTTTTTATCCACGGCCTCGGCGCGGATGGGCGAACCCCACGGCACTTGCAGCGCCTCGGTGTCCTTGCCGCAACGCTTCGACACGTCGAACCATTTGTCCGAGAACGCGCCGTTCATGCAGTTCAGAACTTTTTTGGCGACGAGATTGCGGATCGCGCCCTCCATCACGCCCCAGGCGGACGAGGTGGAAATGTAAACCTGCTGCTTCGTGTAAAGCAGTTGCTGAAGTTGCGGTTGGATTTTCGCGTAAAGGTCTTTGAAACCCTGGCCGCGATGACCGATCATCGGCGAGCAAAACGCCTTGAACGTTTTTTCGCTTACTTCGATCGGTCCCGGTATGTGTAGTTTGACGTGTGGCATAAATTATTCGTGAAATTTTTCACAAGGTTGCGGGGTTGGCAAGCCATGTTTTGCCAAACCCAAAGCATTATTTGCATCCATCGCCCAAGCGACGCATTTATTTCACATACCCATTTGCGCGGAACCATTCGACGGCGTCGGCGAGCGCTTGTTTCGGCGGCGTCTGTGGCAGCTTGAGCACACGAATCGCCTTGGCTGGATTGAACCACATTTTGTATCTGGCCATGCGCACGCCCGCCAGCGGCGCCCGGGGCGGCTTGCCCGTGAAAAAGGAAATCATTTCGTCCACGTGCGCCGCCGCCAGCGCGATCCGATAGGGAATTTTCATTTTCGGCGCGGGAACACCGGTGATTTCCTCCAGCACGGCCAATGTTTCCCGCATGGTCCAGTTGCCTTCTTTGTTGCCCAAAATGTAGCGTTCGCCAATCTCGCCCTTTTCCGCCGCGAGGATGTGCCCGGCGGCCACATCCCGGACGTGCACCCAGTTCAATCCGGTGTCGAGGTACGCCGGCAGTTTGCGGTTCAGAAAATCCACGATCACCTGACCGGTCGGCGTCGGTTTGACATCCCGCGGACCGATGGGCGCAGTGGGATTGACGATGACGATGGGCAGCCCGTTTTTCACCAGCTTCACGGCCAGACATTCCGCCTGCCATTTTGAGCATTTGTAGTGATTCGTCAGTTGCTCGTTGGCAATCGTGTCCAGTTCC
>Ga0187848_10003217_pt1 | contig 12210 bp, 9 predicted proteins | sample June2016WEW_4_40_FD_132424 | JGI IMG/M metagenome (GOLD analysis project Ga0187848, IMG submission 132424) | Peatland microbial communities from SPRUCE experiment site at the Marcell Experimental Forest, Minnesota, USA - June2016WEW_4_40 | ecosystem: Environmental > Terrestrial > Soil > Wetlands... | reverse complement strand
TGTTCGCGACCAGCCTGGATCCGAGCAAGCTGGCGGATGAGGCATTCCTGAGGCGCGTACACACCAAGGCAAGGCTGAGTTACGCCAGGCCGTCGGAATACCATGAGATCTTCCGGCGGGTGTGCACCGAATCGGGTCTGAACTACGACGCCGCGGTCGTCGACGAGTTGGTCGCCATGCTCGAGAAGAACGGGCGGCCACTCCGGCCCTGCGACCCGGGTGAAATTGTCCAGCAAATTCGCTGGGCAGCCGGGTACGAGGGTAAACCGCCGTCCCTCGATTCATCTTCGGTTGAGCAAGCATGCCGGAACTACTTTTTCTCGGCTTAGTAGCCCGGCATGACCCGTCGGTGCAATCCGTCAGTGAACGGATTGCACTGGGCGGTCCCGAGGGCCGCCCCTACAAGTGGTATTAGAATTACTTGTTTCTGCAGTCGGTCGGAGCCCAAGAAGCGGAGAGTTATATGCGAGTTCGACCATGGCCTTCCAGGCCCTTCAAACTAAGGAATGTGGGTATCGTGGGTTGGTGCCTCCTCGCGGCCGCCCTAGTACAACCATCCAGGCAATTCGGCGCCCCCGTTGACGGCAGTGCCGATCGCGCCACGCCAATGGCGCCCAAGATTGCAAGCCAGAAGCCGTCCAAGGCCCAGCAGCAGCGCGCGGTCGCGGCGTACGGCAAGCTTCCCCTCAGCTTTGAAGCCAATCAGGGGCAGACCAACAGCCGGGTGCGATTCCTTTCCCGCGGCAGCGGCTACCTGCTCTATTTGACGCCGGACGCGGCCGTGCTCGCTCTCGAATCCGAGCGGCCCCAGCTTTCGGGGCGGACCTCCAAGCTTCCGCAGCCGGGTCGTGAAATTGCCAAGCCCAAGCCGCCCGCCGTGCTCCGTATGCAGCTCGTAGGCGGCAACGCCCAGGCCGGCATGGTGGGCACAGACCTGTTGCCGGGTAAGAGCAACTACTTTCTCAGCAACGACCCTTCCCAGTGGCACACCAACGTACCGAACTATCGCAGAGTGGCCGAGCACGCCGTTTATCCTGGAATCGACCTTGTTTATTACGGTACCCAGAGCCAGCTCGAATACGACTTTGTGGTTGCGCCCGGCGCTGACCCCCATGCGATCCGCTTGGCCGTTCAAGGCGCAAAGGAGCTGCGGATCGACGCGCAAGGCAACTTGATCGCGACCGTCGGGAAAGGTGAGGTGTCTTTCCAGAGACCGGTTGCTTACCAGGAAGATTCTGATGGGACCCGGCAGCCCGTCGCTGCGCGGTACGCGATCAAGGGCGGCCGCAATGTGGAGTTTAAAGTCGGCAAGCACGATCCCAGCCGGTCGCTGGTTATCGACCCGACCCTGGCGTATTCAACGTACGTCGGGGGGAGCCTTATTGACGGCGCTAACGGCATCGCCGTGGCGCCAGACGACTCGGCATTTATCACGGGAGAGACTTTCTCTGGCAACTTTCCAGTCGTCGACGCTCGTTTCCCTACGAATGGGGCGGCGAGTGAGGTTGCGTTCGTATCCAAGGTCAGCCCGGACGGTTCGGCACTTCTCTATTCGACCTATCTAGGATGCAACGTTACCATCGGTTACGGTATCGCCGTGGATTCCTTGGGCGAGGCCTACGTGACCGGCACGACGGACTGTCCGAACTTCCCAGTGACGGAGGGTGTGCCCGACGGGCTGTGCGGCGCCGACAAGGCATGTGGCGCGACGTGGAATCCGCAGGGATTCATTGTCTATAACGGTTGGGTTACCAAGTTGAATGTCGAGGGAGCCGCGCTCGTCTACTCGCTTTATTTGGGGTACTATGCACAGTGCGCGGGCCGAGCGATTGCGGTGGACGAGGCTCAGAATGCCTATGTGACCGGCGACATTGGCCCGAACATAATGGAAACGGTTCCGCTTGTCGCGCCCGAAACGCCCCCGCCGTTATGGTGCAATTATAACGGCTTCCAGCCCTTCATCGGAGGCAGCGGCGGGAATCCCTATGGCGGCTTCACCACGGACGCTTTTCTCGTAAAGATCGACTCGACCGCCTCGGACTTCCTTTATTGCAGCTACATCGGTGGAACAGAGGAAGATGTAGGATATGGCGTTGCGGTTGACACCGCGGCCGATGCCTACGTTACAGGTGTTGCCTACTCTCCAGATTTTCCAACCGGCGGTGGCGCACTTCAGACCACCTACGCCGGAGCCGGGGATGCGTTCCTGACCAAGGTCAACACCAACCTGCTTGGACCCTCGTCCCTGCTTTTTTCCACCTATTTGGGCGGCAGCGGGCTTGACCAAGGCAACGGCGTGGCTGTTGATGCCAGCGGCAACGCTTACGTCGCCGGGATCACCACCTCCAGGGCCAGCACCTTGCTGTTCACTCAGCCTCCCGGGGCTTTTCAGGCGGACTGCACCTTGGATACGCTCAAGGTGTGCGAGGGCGATGCGTTCGTTGCGAAATTCGCCCTTAGCGGCACGCCGGCTCTGAGTTATTTCACTTACCTGGGAGGCAGCCTGGCGGATTCTGCCAATGGCATTGCCCTGGACTCGAGCGACAATGCCTACGTCACAGGGTCCACGACTTCCACCGACTTTCCGATCGCCGGCAACGTGTTCCAAACGACCTACGGAGGCGGCAACGCCGATGCTTTTATTACGGAGCTGAATCCTACGGGTTCCGATCTGGTCTACTCGACTTATCTGGGCGGAAGTGGGACGGACACCGGGAACGGCATCGGAGTCAACCCGTCTGATACCGCTTCTTGCTCGACGGTGCCCACGGGGTCGGCTTGCAGCGCCTATGTGGCCGGCCAAACCTGTTCGTTCGACTTCCCGCTTGCCAATCCGCTCCAGCCGAACTACGGCGGCAACTGCGACGCCTTCGTCAGTAAAGCCAGTTTCCTGGTAGGTATCGCTCTCAATCCTGCAGGCCTCTTATTCCCCACCGAAAGCTTGGGGACGACGAGCCAAGCGCAGACGGTCACGCTTACCAACGGCGATAGCACACTGACGATCAACAGCATTACTCTCACCGGTGCTGCCGCAGGCGACTTCGCCGAAACCAACAATTGCCCGGCAACCATGCCGCCGGGAGCCCAGTGCACGATCAGTGTGACCTTTACTCCCGCGGCGCTGGGCATTCGAAAAGCCTCGATCGAAATCAGCGATAGCGCGCCGGGCAGCCCGCAATACATCAGCCTGACGGGCAGCACTTCGACGGTCGGTATCACGCCGGCCTCAGTGGCGTTTGGAAGTCAGGCGGTTGGCGTCGCGAGCGCCGCTCAAGCCGTTACCATTACGAACGTAGGCAACGCCGTGTTGACGATTTCGGCGGTGGCCACCAGCGGCCCCTTCACCCAGACGAATGACTGCACCGCCGCGCCGCTCCAGCCGACGGCCAATTGCGTGGTCAACGTGGCGTTCGCGCCCATCGCGCCCGGTCCCGATATCGGCGCTCTGACCATCACCGACAGCGCTCCGGGCAGCCCGCAGGTGGTGTTGCTGACCGGCACCGGAGTCGCCGCGCCTGTGGCCAGCCTCTCGACTACTACACTCACGTTTGCAAGTACCACGGTCGCAGCCACCAGCCCCGCGCAGACAATCACGATAACGAATACAGGCGGCGCTGGACTTACCATTTCCAATGTCGCCGTCACCGGGAATTTTGCTCAGACGAACAATTGCCCAACCAGTCTCGCTGGAGGGGCAAAGTGCAGCGTCAGTGTGACGTTCACTCCCACCGCGCCCGGTAATCTTTATGGTACGGTAGCTATCACCGACAACGCTGCTAACAGCCCGCAGACCATTACGCTCTCCGGCGTGGGCGTCGGCGGCACCCCCGACTTCCGGGTTTCTGTCTCCCCGCCGGCGGCTTCCGTCACCGCCGGAGGTACAGCTAATTACACGATTACGGTGACGCCGCTGTCTGGGTTCAATTCCCAGGTCACCCTCGGTTGCAGTGGAGTTCCGCGAGATGCTACTTGCTTGGCTTCGGCTACCAGTTTGACCCCCGATGGAACGAATCCGATCTCGGCTCAGATTTCGATACGAACCACGGCTCTTACCCTGGCGCCGCCACGGTCGGGGCCGAATCTGAACTTGCCTCGTCTGATGACGCAATTCAGGCCCATATGGTTCGTGTGGTTACTAGCACTTTTGACTCTGCTGGCAAGTCAGGCGATGGCGCGCCGGCGCGGGTTGCTGTTGCGCTTGGCATTGGTTATGGGCCTGGTGCTCCTCTGGGCCGCCTGCGGCAATGGTGGATCTCAGACTAACGTCGGCGACGGAACTCCGGCGGGCAGTTACCAGCTCACGCTCTCCGGAACGGCCGGATCTCCGGCAATCTCGCATTCGACGACCGTAACCTTGTCGGTACAGTGACGGCTGGCGGGCCGGCGCTCGCCGGGTGGCACAGGCGCTCCAGCCTGTGCCACCATCGTCTAGACCGCCCGGTGGACCGGCACATACACATGGAGGAAGTGATGATGCAGAAGGCTGGATTATTGTTCGCCCTGGTTCTTTTCTTCTCTGTCGCTGCAGCCGCGCAGGAAACGCCCAAGGTCGAGCTCTTTGTCGGCTATTCGCACCTTTTCTCTAACCTGAACAATAGCCTTAACAATCCGAGCTACAACTTGAACGGAGTGCATGTCTCTGCCGCCGAGAACGTGAACAGTTGGTTTGGCGGCGTTCTCGACTTCAGCTCCTTCTCCGGCTCGAATGCCGGCCTTAACGTCAACGCGCAGACTATCATGTACGGACCTCGTATCGCCTACCGAAAGAGTAGTTTCGTCACACCGTCCGTTCACGCTTTGTTCGGGGGCATCCGGGGAAGCCGAGGCTTTGACGGGATCTCGGAAGCAAACTGGCGTTTCGCCATGGGACTTGGCGGGGAGATCGATCTCAGAATAAACGACAAGGTGGCGTTTCGGCTTGTCCAGGTCGATTACATACCAACTCACTTCGTGGATGTGCGGCAGGATAATGTCCGGGTTTCGGTAGGGTTCGTATTCCGGTTTCCTCGTTGGTAGGAGCTCGTTTTGAGAAGCCGACGGGCGGAATTCCGCCATTATCATAAGAGAGATTTGGAGGCCTGTGGAGCAGGAGGGACCGCAAATCCTGGCCCGCAAGAGCCCAACTCACCGCTCGTTCAGCGAAGGGCTGGCGGCGATTTGGGAGACGGATACCCCATTCCAGGCGCTTGGCCTCCACGGCTCGCAGCCCTGGCCGAAGTACCACCGCTCCGTCCCCGGCATTTTATTGTCTTCTCTCCTGCATTTCTCCGTCATCTTCTTACTGGTTCGCCTTCCCATTGCCAAGCTGTTGGTTAAACCTGATGCTCCAGAGGTGCACCACACGGAGCACTTGGTGTACATGCTCCAGCCCCTGAGTTTCAAGGACCGCCTGCCTACCTTGAAACCGCCCGGATCAGGCGGAAAACCGGGGCGGGGAAGCCGCCCGGAGCGCCCCCCGGCGCGTGGCGGCCAGGCTTTCCACCCCACTCTCACCATCATTTCGAATCCGCCGCATCCCGATAACGACCGCCAGACGATCATTCAGGCTTCTTCGCCACCTGCGCTGAAGATCCCGAAAGAGATTCGCCTGCCCAACATTTTGATCGGCAACTTGCCTCCGCCCCCACCCCGTCCCGCTCCCCCCCCGCCCAAGCCGATTGAGACGCATGTTGTCGTGCCGCCTCGCTCCACTGTGGCGCCGCCTTCTGCTCCCGTGCTGGCTCTCGTGCCTCCACGCAACCCCTTGCCGAACCCTTCGATGCCTGTGCCTCTGCCTGCGGCTCCTGCGGCGCCCGCACCGCCGGAACCCGCTCCCCAACCCACTCCGCAACCTGCTGCGGCTACCCAGGCTACTGAAAAGGCTGACGCAAGAACCCTCGCAGAGCTGGATACGCGGAAAACTTCTGCCGCAAATGCGGGACTACTCAGTCTCAGCGTTGAGCCCTCGCCACCGACGGACTCTGTGACTCTTCCCCCGGGCAATCGCCAGGGAGCGTTTTCCATCTCGCCGCAGGGAGGCAAACCCGGCTCGCCAGGCGGGGTTTCGGGTGGGGATCCGCTTGGAGGCGGCGCGGGCGGGAATGGGCCGGCCGGCGATTCAAGCACGGGTGTTGGTTCTGGAGATAAAGGCGGCGGGGGAGCAGGTTCTTCGGGACCCGGTATTGGACCGAATGTCAGTATCACGGGATCATCCTCCGAAAACGCGGACGCGCTTTTGCCCTCCTTCTTCAGCGCCGCTGCGGTCTACCCCGTGGCTCATCCCGGCATTCCGCGTCCGATGATGGTGGTCACCACCGGACCGACAGGCGGAGGCGGCCTCCGTATTTACGGTGTGTTGAAGGGCAAGAAGATCTATACGGTCTATCTTCCCATGCCCGAAAAGAACTGGATTCTCCAGTACTGCGCGCACGATAGCTCGGGCGCCGGCCAGGAGCCCGAACACCTTCGCGTGGATGTCAAGCTTGAGGTCCCCGTCGCCCCCCCCTCATCAATAGAACAGTTTGACTTCCGCCGCCCTCCCGTCCCGCAATCTGAGCCGAAAAAGAATGAAACGATCATCCTGCAAGGTATAATCCAGGAAGATGGCTCGATCGCCGAGCTGAAGCTCTACAAAGGTGTTGGTGGAGTTGTCGATCAGGCCGCACTGGCGGCCTTCGGTCGTTGGAAGTTCAGGCCTGCCCGGCGCGACAGCAAGCCGATTGCGATTGAAATCCTGGTGGGAATCCCGATCGTCTTGCCGGCGAAATAAGGACGACTTCTATGCCAATCCTGCGGCGCCAACAGCCATGGGCCAAAGGTGCCCTGGCTCTCGCCGCGCTTCTAATTCTTCCGGCAGCCGGTTGCAAGCGTGCGCCTGCATCTCCATCGCGCCCCATCGCCAAAGGTGAACAATCCCACTCAGAAGCCGCGGCGGCACACGACGCGGCGCGTGCCCCCGTTCAGGTGCCCGTCCAAGCGCCGCGCTTCGCCGTTCAGGTCGCGGCATTCGATGACCGGCCAAGCGCTGAGGCCTTGGCCTCCCGGCTCTCCGACCACTTCGGTCTTCAGACGTTGGTCGCTCCGGTGGAATCGAACGGCGTAACCCTTTACCGGGTTCGACTGTTGGTTGGAAGCAAGGATGAGGCGGACAAGCTGGCGGAGACGTTCCAGCATACCGAGAACCTCAAAGTCTGGATTGTTCCCCTGTAAGGGCGGCTCTTCGGGTTGACCTCAGTCAGACTACATGTCTTAACCATAATGCACTTCACCGGCGTTAAGGGTTGCGGCTCGAAGTCTTCAGCGGCATCAACTCTCCCGCGGCGCGCCGCAAGCGTCGCATGCAGTTCTCCCACTCTCCTTCGAAACACTGCGGTTTGCGGCAGTCGAATTCGCAAAGCCCATCCCCGGCAGGAACTTCTCGCGAGATTTGTCCCAACAGCCAACGCCAGACGGTTCGAAAACGCTTCATGCAGCCACCTCGACACGATTCAGGTTGTCGATGATATCGGAAACACTTTCCTCATGTCTGCGCCAAACCAAGAGACAGCGGGCCGTCCTCCGGTTTATGGATCGGCAATCAATCGCTGAAACATAAGGTCATTCTGTTGCTTATCCTTACTCTAACAATATCACAGCACCACGGTTCGGAAGTCAAGGAAATTTGCACGCACCGTGCTTCTTGCCCTGATTTACAGACACGCTTAGCCTTACCAAGCTCCTGCCGGCCGGCTGAACTTTCTCACCACTAAGAGAGGCATGGACCTGGCCTCAGCAGCTAACCCGGACGCTACTGGGGTTATTCCGAAGACACTTGCTCGCATTTCCTTCCGGGCGTAGCCTAAAGTCCGAGGGATTGCCATGGACGCGCTTAACAAGCCTGGGGAGAGCAGGCCCCGAGTTCTCATCGTCGACGACGAGGCAGGAATCTGCTTGCTGCTGAATGAGTTGCTCAACGACGCAGGGTACCAGTGCCAGACTGCGTCGAGCGGTGAGCAAGCGCTCGAGATCCTGCGGCAACAGGAATTCGCTGCCCTCATCTCCGATCTGCGAATGCCGGGCATGTCCGGTCTGGCGCTGCTGGAAGCTGCGCGAGCCCAGCATCCTAAGATGATCTTGCTGTTGGCAACCGGCGTTGGTGATGTGCAGACGGGCATCGAAGCGGCGAAGCATTGCGCGCACGCCTACCTGGTTAAACCCTTCCGCCTCGACGTGGTGGTGGCAACCCTCCGGCGCGCGCTCGAGAATAAGCCCACGTAACGAGGCCCTCCTGCGCTCCGCCCGCTGCTCTCCGCAACCGAGACATCACTTGAGCAAAGCAAAAACGCAGAAGTGATTCAGGCCGTCAGGATACATGGCCTTGAAGGCGGCGCCCCGGGATTCGGCGCGCTGCAAGGCGGGCACGACTGCCGCTTTGGCTTGGGGAAGAAGCTGGGAACGATCCATGGCGATTGTCCCGTTCCAGCACTTCATTGCCGTCTCCTGATCCTTGACAGGGAAGAAGACGTCTTTGGACGGGTCGAATTTCTCGTGCCCGCCGGGGCGCGGAAACCCGCATTGATAAAGCGCGGGCGGCATCTTGTCGATGATGCTTACGATGGTGCTGATCACCCGCGGCGGTAGGTCCAGCGTGATTGGAACACCGCCATAGGCCGCGATGTCCACCGCCCGGCAAACAACCTCGCCGCTCTTCTGTATTTCCCCGTGCATGGACTGGTTGTACCGGTAAAGGCTCAAGACTGTCAAACGGCCTCCGTCCAGCACGGCGATCAGAAACTTCAGCAGTTCCTCGGAATATTGAACCGCCTTGCCGTTGATCTGTTCGCCATCGTAAACCGCCAGGAAGTTGCGCTTGTCGGACACATTAATGAAGCTCAGCTTGCCCTGCTGAATGGCTTGATAGATCTGGGTCATGGACGTCAATTTGATGGCCGTGTCCATTTCAATGACCGTGACCTCGATCCAGTCCCACACGATTCCGGCACGGCTGACCGCTTCCACTCGCAGGCGGCCCAGACTGTTCCCGCGCAGCTTGAATTGCTGAATCGTCCAGTCGCGAAAGGAATTGAGAGGGTCCGCGAAGCTGGCGATCGCAGGGTTTGACACCCGAATGTCGAGGTACCTTCCCGGCTCTTCCTGCGCGCCCCAGAGCCCCAGCGTCATTGTTTCGCCAAGAGGTAGAAATACATTCTGCCTCGAAATCCTTACGTCCGGTGGCTTGAAGAATTGCGCCATCGCATCAGCCTCTGCTCTTGGTAGGCTCGCCCCATGCGACGCCCTACGATGTCGAATGTCACCCCGCCATGATGTGGATGATCCTGCCTGTAAGTGAAAATACTCAGGCCCTCTGCCGTTGTCAAGCCCCTTCAATGACTTTTCCCAAGACGGAGGCTAGGTTAGTAGCCTTTACTCAGCCTCGCAGAGGGCCTGGATTCGGCTCCTGAGGCCGGCAAAGCCCATCCTCCGCACGAGCCCGGCAGTCGTTGGCCCCATCGTCAAGAAGCGGGTCACCATGCCCAGGCGTAGGCCTCGACGCGCGGGTCGGCGCCGGCGCTGAGCACTCCCGACTTTTTGTCCATAATGATCCCCGCGTTCGAACCCAGCGACCACGGGCCCGCCACCCGCAGCTTGTGCCCACGCGCCACGAGCGCCTGCTGCGTGGCCTCGGGGATGCGCGCCTCGACGGAAGCAGCGCCCGGTTCCATGGTGTGGGGAAACACCGAGGACGGAAAACTCGAGGTCGACCAGCGCGGCGATTCGATGGCCTGCTGGATGTTCATGCCGAAGTCGATGACGTTGATGAGCGTCTGGATGGTGCGCATCACCTGGTCGTCGCCGCCCGGGCTTCCCAGGATTCCAAACGGCTCGCCGTCCTTCATGATGAGGGTGCTTTGCAAGGTGCTGCGCGGCCGCTTGCCCGGTTCGAGGGCGTTCGCTTCGCCTCTCACCAGCGAGTAGTAATCGCCGCGGCAGTTGAAGAGGATGCCCGTGCCGCCCATCACGACGCCCGTCCCCATGCTGCTGTGCAGGCTCGGCTCAAAACTCACCATGTTGCGATCCTTGTCCACGACGCCGATGTAGCTCGTGTCGCCCTCGTAATCGGCGTTGCCCTCCCGAACCACCACGGCCTGCCGCTTCGCGGCGGGGGCATCGCTCATATACTTTTCCGGCGAACCCGGCCGCAATTCGAGCGAGGCCGCATTCATGGCGATGAGCTTTCTTCGATCTGCCGCGTATTCCTTGGAGAGCAGCCCGGCATAAGGAATCTTGATGTAGTCCATGTCGCCGAGATACTTCTCGCGGTCCGCCATGGCCAGTTTCATAGCCTCGATGTTGACGTGGAGGAAGTCGGGGCTGTTGAGGCCCATCGCCCTCAGGTCATAGCCTTCCAGGATATTTAGGGCAAAGAGTTCCGTAGGCCCCTGGCTGGCCGAAGGGTTCTTGTAGATCTGATAGCCGCGGTAGTTGATGGAGACCGGGTTCTCGACCTCTGCCGTGTATTCGGCGAAGTCCTGGTAACGGAAAAGTCCGCCGTTCGCTTCGGAAAAGGCCGCGAATTCGCGCGCGATGTCGCCTTTGTAAAAGCGGTCTCGGGCCGCCTTGAGCGCCTCGTGCCGGCCCTTTGCCTGGGCGGCTCTTTCGGCTTCAACCAGCTTCTCCAGGGTTCGGGCGAGATCGGGATTCCTGAATATCTCGCCGGGTTTGGGCGGTTCGCCATTCGGCAGATAGATCTTCACGGTGCTCGGATATTTAAGGATCTTCTTGGTGACGGCAATCGCATGGGCGCGGCCCTCGCTGATGGGGAACCCGTCTCGCGCCAGCTCGATCGCCGGTTGGAGCACCTGCTCGAAGCTCATCGTGCCCCAACGGTCCAGCAGGATATACCACGCGTCAACGACGCCCGGAATTCCGCCGGAGAGCAGGCCGTCGCTGTCGGGGATCTTGCCGCCGTTGTTCTTCTCGTACCAGTCAATCGTGGCGAGCTTGGGGGCGCGCGGCTCGGCGTTAATGGAGAGCACCTTCTTCCGGCTGGCTAGATAAACCAGAAGCACAGCGTCCGAGCCGACGCCGTTGAAAGGGAAGTCCGTCACCGCCAGCGCCGCCTGGCCGCCCACCGCCGCGTCAAAAGCGTTTCCGCCTTCTGCCAGAATGCGCCTGGCCGCCTCCGTGGCTTGGGGCATCATTGAGGAGATCGCCGCCGTTCGTCCCCGAATAACCGGACGCATGGAATGGGTCGGCGTCGCCGGACCTTCCTGGGCCAAGGCAAACGGCGCGATGCCGAAGCCGAGAATTAATGCACAAAAGCCGAGTACCACTTGTGAAGCTGTCATCGGAACCTTCTTTGGACGAGAATGACCTGCCATCTCAATCACCGGCCCGGGGCGGGGACCTTTTTTCCGTGGACGGAAAACCTTCCAACGCTGTCATTCTGAGCGAAGCGAAGAATCTCGCTCCGATCCTCTCATTCTCGCTTCATCACGGACCAGAGCGAGATTCTTCGCTTCGCTCAGAATGACAGCGCTTTTTCAAAGCAGCGAGGAATCCCAGTCGGCGACTAGCCGACTGCTTGTCGCTATTTCCGACCCTCCAGCCTTGGTCCGTTTTGCGCAAACTGGCCTGTTGTTGCTCCTTTTGCGCTCTAATTTGTGCAAATATGCGCTCAAAACGCGCATAATTTGCAGCTTTCAAAAAGGTGACTTCCTTTGTTTTCAAGTACTTCTTAGCTTCGTTCCCACGATTTTTGTATTTCCATGCAATTCGCTCTTTCCCCATTCGCCGGGCCCATTCCGTTCACTTGAGCGTCGTGGCAGCCCCGGCGCGCGTCTGCGACAAACTGTCCCCCATTCGACCACAGTTATAGGCTATCAGAAGGCCGGCGGCTTGTCAAGCGAAAAATGCGAAACAGCCCCAGGGGGGACTCAGTTTAGGAGACTCCGTCGAGCAGCGAGGCGGGGTCCAGCGCGGTAACGAGATCGTAGCGCTTGAAGTCGGCGCAGCCGGCTGTGCAGAATTTAGACCCTTAGCGAGCCACGGAACGCCCTACCGCTATAGAAACAGGGCGCAGTGTTATGATACACGAAGACATGACCGAAGCGGCAATCAGCAAAGAGGGCGCCGCCGAGTTTTCTAATATCAGGGGGTGTTTTCAACCAGCTCTGCGTCTTCGTATCGAAATTTCCAAGTTTCTGCAACTCCCGATATTGTTCCTCAGTTAATGGCTCAATGCCCATGGCC
>Ga0187848_10003214_pt1 | contig 12224 bp, 8 predicted proteins | sample June2016WEW_4_40_FD_132424 | JGI IMG/M metagenome (GOLD analysis project Ga0187848, IMG submission 132424) | Peatland microbial communities from SPRUCE experiment site at the Marcell Experimental Forest, Minnesota, USA - June2016WEW_4_40 | ecosystem: Environmental > Terrestrial > Soil > Wetlands... | reverse complement strand
ACCAGCGCGCCGCCCAGCGCCACCTGGAACAACGCCGACGCCCACGGCGTGTCCATGAACCGGTGGCGTATCCACGAGATGATGCCCAGTTCCACCAGCACCACGCCCACGGCGACGGCGACGGCGGTTTTCAAATTCGGAATCAAAAACGGCAGCGTGTGGCCGAGGCCGCCCAGCGTGGTCATCAGCCCGCATACGAAACCGCGCGCCCACGGATGGCCGCGGCCGGTGAGGCTGCCGTCGTCGGACAACGCCTCAGCAAAGCCCATGCTGATGCCCGCGCCGCTGCTGGCGGCAAGGCCGACCAGAAAAGTTTCCCAACTGTTGTGCGTGGCGAACGCGGCGGCAAACAGCGGCGCCAGCGTCGAGATCGAGCCGTCCATCAGTCCGGCCAAACCCGGCTGAATGACCTGCAGCAGGAAAAGCCGCTTTTGCTGCGCTGATTCTGTCTCGCTGAGTTTGGTGAGGGTGATGCGTTCGGCGGTGAGCGCGTGGTTGCGTTCCTCTTCCGCCAGGTCGCCGAGCAATTGCCGGATGCCCGTATCAGTCGCGCGCCGCCCGGCGACTTCGTAAAATCGTTCCGTCTCCAATTCCATGCTTTCGGCGTTTTTTTGAACGGTTTTCAACCCCAGCGGACGCACGAGCCAGACCGGACGACGATCCACAAAACCGCGCACGTCCTGCCGGCGGATGAGCGGCACGTGATCGCCGAAGCGGGCCTTGTAAAGCTCCAGCAGCCGATGGCGATGGCCGTCCTCTTCGCGGCGCATTACGCGGAACTTCTCGGCTTGTTCGGGATAATTTTCCTGCAGGCCGTCGGCGAAGTCTTCGTAAACACGCGCGTCCTCCTCCTCGAGCGAGATGGCCAGCGCCAGGATTTCCTGTTCGGTAAGGCTATCAAAGGTTTTCATAATACGATCAATTTTTTTGGATTGGTAGGGCGCGACACTTCCGCCGTCGCTTGGCTATGGCGGGACAAGCCGTGCGCGCCGAAACCGTCAGGACGAACGGCGGGCAGGGGACTGCCCGTCCTACCTGCTGTGTTGTGAATCTTCATAAAAACGGCGAAAACAATCGCGCGGTGGCATCGCGCAATTTCCCCGGAATTGTCCGCTTGTCCACCTCCGCCTTGGTCACCTCGCGCGCGCCGTGGAGTTTTTTCCCGAGGACCACCGCCATCTCGTGCGCGAACTCGCGTCCGTAACACTCCACGTTCAACTCAAAGTTCAGCCGCAAACTGCGCGTGTCCCAGTTGGCCGAGCCGAGCAAAACCCAGTGTCCGTCCACAATCATCAGCTTGGAGTGGTCAAACGGCGGCGGCGTGAGCCAGATGCGGCAGCCGCGTTCGAGCACCTGCCACCACATCGCACGCGACGCCCAATGCACGAACGGCAGATTGCTTTTGGCCGGCAAAACGATGTCCACCCGCACGCCGCGCAACGCCGCGAGGTTCAGCGCCGTGATGAGCGCCGGGTCCGGCAGAAAATACGGCGTGAGAATCTGCACGGACGTCTGCGCCTCCGCGAGCGCGGCGAGCAGCGTCAGGCGCAGTGTTTCGAAATCGGCGTCCGGCCCGTCGGTGATGACCCGCGCGATGACGCCCCGTCCGGTGGGCCGGGGTTCGGGGAACCAGACCTCGCCGTGGAGGGTTTCGCCGGTGGTGAACGCCCAGTCATTGGCAAACGCCGCCTGCAGTTGGGCCACGAGCGGGCCTTCCACGCGGAACTGCAGGTCCTGCACGGGATGGCGCGGGCTGGCGGCCAGCACATTGCCCTGCCGTATGTTCATGCCGCCGGTGAAGGCGATTTGCCCATCCACTGCCAGCAGCTTGCGATGATTGCGCAGGTTCAACGTCATCACCCGCCACGGGGCGAGCGACGGCAGAAAACGCGCGACGGTCACATTGGCGCGTTTCAATTCGTGGATGACGGACGGCCACGAATAGCGCGCCCCGGCGGAATCAATCAGGACGCGCACGGCGACCCCGCGCGCGACGGCGCGGCCCAGCGCGGCGGCGAATTGTCCTCCGGTCGGGTCGTTGTCGAAAATGTAGGTGGAGAGCGAGATGGATTTTTTGGCCGATTTGATGGCGGCGAGCATGGCGGGAAACGCCTCGTCGCCGTTGACGAGCGGCTGGACGTGGTTGCCGGGAGTGAGCGGGAACACGGCGATGCGGTTCACCACGTGCGCGAGCATTTTCAAATGTTCCGCGCCGGCATGCTGCGGTTCGCCGAGGTTTTTGGGGATGGCGTGATGCGAAGGTTTTTTCAGGCCCAGCGAAATGGCGCGGCGGCGGATGCGGTTCACGCCGAACATGAGGTAAAGTATCGGTCCAAATCCCGGCATCAGCCAGACGACCCCGATCCAAAGCGTTGCGGCGCGGGTATCACGTTTGTGCAACAGGGCATGGGCTGAGGCCAGCAGCGCGGCCAAAAAACCGAAGCCCGCGGCCAGGTGCGGCCAGTAGCGGCAGATTAGGTTGAGCCAGTCCATCGTTTGCCAACTTTACGAATGAAGAAAGGCCGGTGGCAAGCATCCGATGATGCCGGGCGCAACCCGGCAAACACATCGGAACGCCGGCCTCCGGCCTGGCACGTTGCCGGGTTGGAACGATTGAGAGTTAACGATTCAACGGTTCAACGAAACCTTTCGCGTGTTTGAATTCAAGGACGAGGACGAGGACGAATGCCTGCCCCGCGTCTTTGCAGTGCCAGCCCATGACATCGTTCCTTTCCGAGAAGATTTTTTACCACGGATGGACACGGATTCACACGGATCGGAAAGAGGGGAGCACAACGCTTGACGCGAATTGCGCGAATTATCGCTGACTGAATTCGCGTCTCGCCCTTATCCGTGTTTATTCGTGTTCGTCCGTGGTTAAGGAAAAAGCTTTGCGGCTCTCTGCGTCCTCGGCGTCTCTGCATTAAAGGCGTTTCCGTTCGGTTGCGGCTTCGCCGCGCCATGCCTTTGCGTTTTAAAATATCCGTGTCCATCCCGCGTATGGCGGCGTGGCCGCCACGCGGCCTTACGCCGTGTCCATTCCGCCTGCGCAAGGCTATGGCGCGACAAGCCGTGGTTAAAAAGTTTGCGTACGCTTGGCTCTGGACTAAAAGCGGTTTGCTCCATTAGCTTGGTCGCGAATGAACAACGGCAATTCCCCGGCAGCGCCGGAAACAACGGCTGACACGATCCAATGTCCCGCTTGCCGCGGGGAGATCAGGTCGTTGGTGAAGCGCTGTCCGCATTGCGGCCGGCCGATGGGCCGGCGCGGTTTTTTCTTCTACACCTTTTGGGCTGGTTTGTCGCTGGTGGTGGCGGCGTTGATTGCCTGCATTTTTTACGTGGGGTATCTGCTGTTGAACCGGATGCTTTGAGAAATGTTGGGGAAGAGTTTGCGGACTCAACCGCGGGTCAGTGAATTCGTTGGCGATTGTTTTGTCGGGCGGTTGAACTCAAATCCTCTGGTGCTGTTTGGTGAACCGGGCGTTTGCCCGACGATTATGCTGTTTTCATTCACCACCCATCAGTTCCCAATCGGCGGATTCTTTTCAGCGTATGCGTCTGACGGAGCACGCCGACATTCCGTCGGTTGGGAGTAAATGAACCAAATCCCAGACACCATTTCCCCCCTTGCCGCGTCGTAGCCTTGGCGAAGACGGGTTGCCGCGTCGTAGCTTTTGGCGAAGACGGGTTGCCGCGTCGTAGCCTTGGCGAAGACGGGTTGCCGCGTCGTAGCCTTGGCGAAGACGGGTTTTCACGGCGGCGCGGATGTATTGGTGACCGGGGCAATATGGGTGAGTGCTCATGCGTGTTGCTCATCTGGTTTTTTTCACGGCTGAAGTTCGCTGCTCGCTAATGGGGCAAAACCATGGTTTGACCCGTTCGAACGGCGGGCGCGTCTATTTCCATTGCGCGCAATGGAAGTCCCGAATTAAGCTCGCGTCGTGTTTTTGTTCTGGTTTTGGTGGACGATAACCGCACTGATGCTCGTGGTAGATGTGGTCTGGTGGGTGGTGGCCATGCATCTGACGAAACGGAGATTGTGGCGGGTCCTGGTGAGCGTCTTTATGGCGGTGCAACTGACCGCCCATCTCTTGTTCGCCAGCAGGCTTGTCTCGGCCAGCCATACCCCGAAGCCCGTGATCGTGCCGCTCGCCATTTGGCATTACTTCGGGGTTCTCGTTCTTCTGCCGCTTGGAATCCTGTTCGCTTGCGCTTGGACGATTCGGGCCGTGGCCCGCGGGAGCGGACTTCGACGGAATCGTCCCGTTGCCGCTCCCGCCAGCGCGAAATCACAGTCGCGCCGCGAATTCATCGGCACCTGCGCCGCGCTGGCTCCGCCCTTGTTCACCATTGGTTTGAGCGGATTGGCCCAGGCGCAACTCAATCATTTCCGCGTGCGGCGCTTCACACTTTCGCTTCCGACACTGCCCCGGGCCCTGGACGGAATCACCATCGCGCACGTGACCGACATGCACGTGGGCGGGTTGACCTCCAGCCGGGTTTTGCGCGAGATGGTCAACACCACCAACGCGCTCCGGGCCGATCTGGTTCTGGTGACCGGTGACCTGATTAACTACGAATTGGCCGACCTCTCCGAGGGAATTGCCCTCGTCAAGGCGATGGAGGGGCGTTACGGCCTGTGGATGGTCGAGGGCAACCATGACTTGCTCGACGACGGCACGGAATTCGAGCACCGCGTCAAGACCTCGGGCGTGCCTCTTCTTTTGAACGAGTCGGCCGTGGCCGATGTTCGCGGCTATCCGGTCCAATTCTTCGGCCTGGGATGGATGGCCGGCGATGCCCGGCAATGCGACCGGGCGCATGCCTTCTGGGTGCGCGAACTGATGAAGCAACGGCAACCGGATGCCTTCCCCGTTTTGCTGGCGCATCATCCCCACGCCTTCGACGCGGCCGTCAAGGCGGACCTGCCGTTGACGCTATCTGGCCACACGCACGGCGGGTATTTGATGTTGGACAGCCGGCACGGTGTTGGTCCCGCTCTCTTCCGCTACTGGTCGGGACTTTACTCGCGAGGACGCAGTCAAATGATCGTGTCCAATGGAGTTGGCAACTGGTTTCCCATCCGGATCAACGCGTCGGCGGAAATCGTCCACCTCACTCTGCGTTGCGCGGGAACCCAAGGCTGATAATCGGGTGTGACCCTTGAGCGGGCTACTTTTCTAGTCTTGACGGAAACCCCTTTTTTCCCCGGCGGGCGCGTCCAGCCGCGGCGCCAGCCAGCGCAGGACGCGGCCCGTCAAGCCCGGCACGCCCAGACAAACGCCGACGTGTCCGTGCGGCAATCGCCAGATGTCGGGTCTCCCCCACACCTGCCAGAGTTCCTCGACGGGTTCCTTCGGCACCATCAAATCATGGATACCTTCGATCAACAAAATATTTTCCCTGGGGATGGCCGGCTGGGCCGAGGTCAGAGCCAGCGGGGTCAGATTCAACGCTTCCCACGCCGCGCGATGCTCCTCCCACACCTCCCGAAGGCGACGCCGGAAGACCAGTTCTGGAAACGAGCAATTGATGCGCACGCCGGGTGCAGTCAGAACGACGGAGGCCAGGCGCGCATCATGGCACACCGTCAACCCCGCCAGCCACCCGCCCAGCGAAATGCCCCACAGCACCACGGCGGGGCAACCTTCCGCCAAAAGCCACCCGGTCAGAGCGCGAATTTCGGCAACCCCCTGCGCCATTGACTGCATCCATAGCAGGTGATTTGGGATGCTGAACGCCCCAAACTGGCGCGGACGGCGTTGAAAATGGTAAGGCAACACCAACGTCGCCGCGTTGAATCCCGCCCGATTACAGCGGCGGGCGATCAACGGAAATCGGAACCGATGATTGGGAAAGTCACCCCCGCCATGCAGCAGAACGATCACCGGCCGTTCCTGCCAGCGCCCCGCGCAGCGGTAGAGCCGGCCATAAGCGACGTTGTTCTCCGCGAAATCGCCCGGTCGCGGCGTGGGAAAGCGAAAATGCAGACCCGATTCATCGGGATTGAACTCAATCCCGACCAGTCGGGACTGGCTTTCGGCGGGAATGAAGTCCGGACCTTTCAGGAATTGGACGGCTTCTTCCAGCCGCAATTTTCGTCCATCGACGGGCGGTCACCGTATGGTCAGGACCTGAATGGCATACCAGTCAATGAATTTGGCCAAAGGCGCGATCATTCGTTTTTAAATTTCTTGCCCTCGCAATCCGGATACCCTGTTTTATGGTGGATTACAGCCGTCACTTCTCCACCTTGTATTCCTTTCGACCGAAATCGCCAAACATGCCGTTCTGATACACAATCACACCAGTTACTTCCCCCCTGTCATTTTTGACGAAGGTCAGTTGTTCATCCTCCGTCGTATTGAAGAAATCCGTTTCCGATTCAGGAAAGTATTCTTCGGCAAATCGTCTTGGATTCTGGCCGATGAACTTCTGGCCGATGAGCGCATCTCCATCGCGTTTGATAGTGATGATGTCGGTGCCGGCGAGCCTGGCATCCGGGGCCATTGAGTATCGTCCCGCATAGGCGTCGTAAATGTGCGGGTCGAGTTTGATGGCGATGTGCCCTTTTTGGCAGGCGGGAGCTGCCGGTGGCTGGTCGGAGAATTTCTCAAATGACCAATCGTGTTTGCCATCTATTCGTGCGGTCAGGCGGGTCACTTTGCCCTGGGTATCCCGGTGGAAAGTCACTGGCACGCCGGCTGCGCTGGCGAGGAAATTGGTCTCCGACTTCGGCTGCAAGTTGAACTCGGTTCGTCCTGTTTTTGACGGTGTACTACCGCGGATCAGCAGCCGGTTGCCGTCCCGACGAACGCCCAGCGTTGACGGCTTTGCCAAACGACCAAGCGCCCATGCGGTGAGACAAAAGAGCAGGCCACAGATCGCCACGACCGAAGCGAAAACAAGGCAGCGCTTCCGGAAACCGGTCTTTCGAAGGAGGGGGGACAGAATTAAGAGGCCGGCTCCGACTACAATGCCGGCGCGCGTTTTGTGGGTTTCGAGCCGTTCCCAAAGCACTTGGGTTGCGAGCGTGAACCTGCGGGAAAGCTGGTATTGGCCGGCATACGAATCATAGAAGCCGGGAACACGTTCCCAGAGGGCCAATTCGGCAGCCGAAGCGGGCTTCTTTCCGGTCAGAAGATCAAGCAGGCGAAGATACTCCTTCAGGCTCACGTTGCCGGCGGGCCAGGTTTTGTGCGCGACAATCATATCCAGCGCCGGCAGGATGGTGATGTATTGGCCGAAGGCACCCAACGCCGTGTAGGCACCCTGGTATGGGCCGGTCGCGAACGGACCGTCCCAGACCCACCACATATAACCATAGCCAAAAGGACCGGCCCGGGTTTCCGCCGGCTGCATTTCAGCCAATGGAGTCCGGACACTGGTGCTGCGGCGCACCCATTCAGCCGGAATGATTTGGCGGTCGCGCCATTGCCCTTGCCGAAGCATAAGCAGTCCCAGACGCGCCATGTCGCGGGTCGAGAGCACCAGGTGATACGCGGAATACTGCGAGCGCGTCATGTCCCCGCTCTTTTGCTGACGTTCGCGGTCGAAGTCCTGCATGCCGATCGGGATTGCGAGATCATCGCGCAGGGCGTCGTAGATGTTTTTGCCAGTCATCTGCTCAAAGGCCGCGCCGGCCGCGTTGAAATCCCAGTTGCTGTACAGCCAGCAGGCACCCGGCTCTTTGCTGCCGCGTTTCGGCGCCACAAACAGCGAGTCTCCTCCGTTGGCAGCCGGGTGATAGACGCCGGAACGTGCGGTGATCAAATCAATGACTTTGGCATGCTCTTCGATGGGCAACAGGCCTCTGACATCGGACATGTCGAGGTCCTTGAGTGTGGCTTCGAGGCGGATTTTGCCACTGGCCACGTATGGGCCGTAGAGCATCGAGAGAACGCTCTTGCGTGCGGACGCCAGGTAACTGAGCCTTTTGACGTCTCCATGTTCATAGATCACGCGGCCATTCTTCATCACCATCAGGCCGGTGGTGTCGAGCGTGTGGACGTATGCATCAACTTCCCGGAAGGTCTCTGGTGAAAGGCCATTTGTTTCGCGCTCCCAATTAACGCCGGGGAAAACCGGTTCGGCAGAGACGTGGATGGCATTGGTGAAATCCTCCGCCGCAGCGCGAAAGGAAAACGCCGACAATAGTATCGTGAAACAAATGACGCGGACGGCAGGGATCATTTGGGAATTATAGACATTATTACCCTAAATTCATCACGGCAGAACCTGTTGAGATAATTGGCTTTGATGAAAGCGCGTCAGCAACTGTTGACGTTGCCCGGCACTCCAGTGCTTGCGACCTGATGCGGTTTTTTGAAGAATCCATGCCCACATGGTCTCACAATCCGACGCCGGAAACCAGACGTTCTCCGTCAGACAGATTCTTTTCAGCGGCATTGTTCCGGCCGAGGGCCGCGCGCACAAAGGTTTTTTCGCGGCAAAAAATTGACGGAATCGGCAAAGAATTTATGGAGGGACTCGGGGTTGTTTGTCTTCACAAAATTGCAGCCCATTGTAATAATTATTCCTTGACAAAAATACACGCAGTTATTATAAACCATTTTTGAAGTGCTAGAAGGGCTTCGTCGCACGAAACATCGGCAACCAAACCGGACTGGAGTGGAATTATTGCCATTGATATTCTGGATTTCATGAAAAACTAGCGTCATGAGGGGAAAGACAACGATGCCAATTACCATCGCCCTGACTCCAAAACAGAAACCACCAAACAATGAAAACGATGCAAACAACAAAGGCGCCTTACGCGGGTGAGCCGTCGAAATCTGCTCTCCATAAGGTCGCTGGGAAAATAAGGTTGTCCAATGAGGGGACAACAACCGACCCATGTGCGGGTGATTACACTGATGGTATTACCGCCAACATTTGTTGGTGCAACTGTTCCTGCACCTGCGAGACTACCTGCTCTTGTTCTTGTTCCTGTGACTGTACCTGCATTTGCGCCTGTTCCTGCGACTGTTCCTGTATCTGCGCCTGTTCAGCGTATCGTTCGGACGACTCCTGCGCCCCGCCGGTGGACTGCGCCTGCGCTCCGCCGGTGGACTGCGCCTGTGCCCCGCCGGTGGACTGTGCCTGTGCTCCGCCGGTGGACTGCGCCTGTGCCCCGCCGGTGGACTGTGCCTGCGCTCCGCCGGTGGACTGCGCCTGCGCTCCGCCGGTAGATTGCTCCTGCGCTCCCCCCGCGGATGGGAGCGACTCAATTGAAAGGCGTGTCGGCAAATTAGAGCCTGCGCTCCAGGCTCGATTTGGCGATATTGGAATAATATTGAATCAAATCGCGAAAACTTCTGGAGTGTAGAGTAATTCAAAATACCGAACCAAAACAACGATGTTCAAGCACTTGGAGCATTCGTCCAGGGTATTCAATGGAAGCAGGTATGAGTTTTATTGCGAACAGGCGGGAACAAATGCGGCCGGTGGCACATAGTTTGACTGAGGTGGCGATGGCCGGTGAAGCAGCTTCCAATCCCGAGGCCCTGCCGAAGTCCACTTCCGACCGTGTGAAGGCGTCTTCCAGCAGGCCGTCTGAACATCGTCCGCCTGTTTTGCAGAGATCGCGATTTGCCCACTTGTTTCACAAGGATGGCGACCGCTGCATCTTCCATGCATTGACCATGCGAATGATTTATGGGGGACCCCTTCTGGACCACGTCTTCGAAGCGTTTGCCAAGGCAACTCCGGTTGAAGAAACCATTGCTCGATTGTCCGCAAACCATTCCTTTCCCATCGTAAATCAGGTAATTGCTGACCTATTGCGGAATGGACTATTAATCCAGGGACCCGAGGAGGATGCAGGCGTGTACCGGAGGTTGTATCGCAAGGGACTCAACATGGCTCGCATCCAACATATGTATATCCTCCCGACAAGTGCGTGCAACTTCAGGTGCAAATATTGCTTTGTTGAAGACGATCAGCGGCATCTGAAACCAGATTTCATGGATACCGCCACCGCAGAGACGGCGGTAAAGGTGTTTGCGAAGCTCAGCCGTGGGTTCCCACAGCCCAGCGTCACCTTTTATGGCGGCGAGCCCCTTTTGAATCCCAAAACCACTTTTTTCGCCCTCCGTCTTCTTCGTCAACTGGAGGCAGAAGGAAAATTTACACGCGGCATCCGTATCTCCCTGTTGACGAATGGCAGTCTGGTCAATGCCGAGGCTGTCCGCGTTTTTCAGGAGACCAGGCCCACCATTGCGGTATCCCTCGACGGACCACGATTGCTGCATGATGCTGCACGAGTGGATGAACAGGATCATGGCACTTTCGATGCGGCACTGGCGGGTTACAGGCGTCTCCAGGATGCGGGGCTGAAACCGGGCATCTCTTGCACGCTCAATGGTTTTACCATTGACCACATTGACGAGCTTGTTGATTTCATTATCAAGGATCTCAGGCCAAACGGGATGGGTTTTAACCTCCTGCTCCCTCAAATTGACGGGAAAACCCCATGTCCCGAATATGACCCGGGATTTGCCGCCCAGCAGCTTATCCGGGCCTTTAAACGCCTCCGCGAAGCCGGAATCTATGAAGACCGCATGATGCGGCGCGTCCGGCCGTTCTTGGACCGGCGAGCACATCTGAAGGACTGCATGGGAGTTGGCGGTCAATTGGTCGTCACACCATCCGGACGAGTGGGACCCTGCCAGGCATTCCTGGGGGTTGACGACGACAAGTATTTTCCCATCGACATCCGGCAACTGGCGGCCCGGGGGGACCGGCTCTCCTCCGCTGCCATCTATGAAGAACCGCTTTTTGACGAATGGTGTCATCGGTTTCCCTTGAACATGCGGCAATGCGCCGACTGCTTTACCATTTCGGTTTGCGGCGGCGGATGCCCCTACGCTGCAAAAGTAACCGATGGATCGATATGGGAAATCGACAAGCGGGTGTGTTACCAGGCCAAAAATATTCTGGAGTGGATGATCTGGGACACATGCGAGCACATGAAGGGGGAATTATGAGCCGCGACAACCGGTGCCGAGACAAACAAATAACGGTTCCACTGCCTGACGGCGGGACAAGCCCCCTGTTCATCGAACCCGGCCTCCTCAAGGAACGTGTCGTCACGCAATACGGTCCGGCGCAGGATGGCATGAAACAGTGGTTTCAGATGAAGTTTTATGACGACCTGTCGGACATCAGGCCGGAAAATCATGCTTACTACAAGCATTACGTGCATAACTTTGTCACATCGTTTTTCACAAAAGACAGGGTGTCAGGGAAAAGGATTCTGGATTTCGGCTGCGGCCCCGGATTCTACTCCGCGATCCTGGCCCAACGCGGGGCAAATGTCATTGGCATAGACAAAAGCCCATTCCTCATTCAAAAAGCAAACGAACACAAGGCCAGGCTCGGACTGGCCGGTGTCGAGTTTATCCAGGCCGATTTCATCGCCTTCGCTCCGCGGTGGGAACCAGGATTGTTCGATTATGTCATTGCGATAGATGCATTCGTGAGTTTCGACTACGGCAGCAGGACACATAAACACGAGGAAGTTGTCGCGGCGTTTCGCAGCATCAGCAGACTGTTGAAGGAAGATGGCCGGTTTCTGATTATCGAAAGTCATCCTTGCTTTGGCCAGGTTTTGCATGAAGTTGTGTCAGATTCGGGGGAACATTTCTGCCTGCGGCCTTCCGGTTACAAGATCGAGTACCGATCGAAGTGTGATCCACACCATTGGTTTACTTTGGATGAAATGACCAGGGCCACCAGTGAGAGTGGACTCGTGGTTTTGCGTATTCACGAGCCTGACCCGGCGGTTGCATTGAAACAAGAGAATGCCGGCGCCTATTCCTTCCGGTTGAAGTACCCGGGCATGATCGTCTATGAAATCTGCAAGCTGACTCCATAGCCGCAGTTTGACATGGGTGAGCGAAAAGAGAATCACCGGCTTCGGTTTCCCCACGAACGGAACAAACAACTCGCTGCAAGCATCAAGAAATCCATTACGTAACTCTACGCCGTGAGCGGTCTTAAACTCGGTGAATGCCCACTTCCCGTCCTTCGCGCCCATCAGCTCGTCAATGGACTTTAGGAAATGGTCGGATAATTCGTGGGCGCTCATATTGCACCTAACGTCCAGAGCTCAGGCACGCGGGACCAACCAGCGTGAACCGCGAAGCGGAACTGGCTTGTCGCGCCATAGCACAGCGACGGCGGAAGCGGCCATCCCGCGTTGCCTGCAGCGATTTGTT
>Ga0187848_10003210_pt1 | contig 12232 bp, 13 predicted proteins | sample June2016WEW_4_40_FD_132424 | JGI IMG/M metagenome (GOLD analysis project Ga0187848, IMG submission 132424) | Peatland microbial communities from SPRUCE experiment site at the Marcell Experimental Forest, Minnesota, USA - June2016WEW_4_40 | ecosystem: Environmental > Terrestrial > Soil >... | reverse complement strand
TGCCCTATCCTCCGCTCAGGTCCTTCCAGAGTGGACACCATCAACCTCGCCGTGCAATGATTTCTCATCGAACGGCGATTACCCCCTTAACTTCGTGTCTCACTCCAGGGGTTCACTTCACTGTCCCCGTGTTCCCCCCGTGTTCCCCAACTCTCGGACCACCCTACACGTGCCCCTTCAACGCTTCCAGCCGATGGACCATGCCAACGCAATTGCATTCGCAGAATCGCGCTATAGTACCGCGAATTGAAAAAGACCGCCGTCGAGTTCTCTACCGTGGTGAACCGGTTTTGTTGACAAGAGAAGGGGCCGCGGATAAGAGCCACGCAGAAACCAGTTGGTTCTGGCAGTGCTCGCTAGATGGAACAAGAAAATGCCGCCGCAGCTTCTGCGCTCATTCCTTTCTTGGGGCTGGCTACTTCCTTGGTACTTCCTTGGTAAGCAGCCCCTCTTTGTGCTGGGAGCTGGGATTTCAGCGGATCGTGTGCCATCTCTCCATGATATGGCTGACAAGCTGCTGGTCTTGATCTTGGCACGAGAGGACATCCAGGCAACAACGCGGTCACTCGTAATTAATGGACTTATCCGCATTCTCGACGCTACGCTATTCAGCATCACACCCCACGGTCCTGGGCTGGCGCACCACGGGTGCGGTGCCCCACCGCACCCGAGCTATCGACTCAGAAGAAAGCTTCCTTTATCGTCCGTAGGAACAATAGAACGGACGGGATGCCGATGACGACGGCCCATGCAATGAGAAGCTCCGCCAACTGCACGTGCAACTGTTGGTTGGCTAGACGTATGGCGGCATTCTCCCCAGGGTACGTCGGCAACACTCCAATGTTATAAAAAAAGCCGAACTCGAAGTCTGAGGGAGTTCTCGTCAACAACAAGGCCATGAGGACCAGGGTTATCACTAAGCACGCGCAGCCATAAACGGACCCGCCGCCACCACCAGTGGCGTGGGGGACTTCGCCAGGCGGCGAATAGCCTTCGCCGCCGGTATAAGGCTTCCAGCCTTCAGAGTCCCTATAGCTATCCGGCATCTGTGCTGCTCCTCAATATGGCTGCACGCCGCAAACGCAGAGCGTAGCAGTTTGTTCGCCAAGCTGCAACTTGCGGAAAGGGCTGGACATCCTCCGGAAACCACCTGGCTGGAATCCACCAGAGAGGTTGTAATGCACCGGGCAGGCCACGCCACCCATTGCAATCGGGGGGCGCTCGACGGGCGCTCGGGACAGTCTGACGCGACACCGCCGAACCGGCAGTCTGGGACGGAGCCTATGTCCTCAAGTGAAAATCTCGGCTCCAGCGGCGTATCTGTTTTCTGATGCCTTGAAACGCACGTATGTCGAATCCGGGCCCGCCTTCCACGCAACCTAGTGCCAAATCGATGGCCAACCGGTGAGGCGGGCGACTTACGCAGGTAGACCGCCAGGAGAGGCCGCCTTCGTCGAGCGTCGGTGCGAAAGCCTTCAGCGGCAGTGCTCAAGACCGCCAGCCCTGCCGCCGGCTTACGGATCACAGCGCGATCGCGTAAAATCGATGGGGGGACGGAGCCGAGTGCCCCAGATCCGAGATTTCGATGTGTGTCGCGTCAGACTGTCCCCAGCGCCCCCTGATGTTATGCCTCATTCCGAGACGAAAATCGCACGCAGCCGGCGCGCCGCCCAGAAGCCTGGCAGGAATCGTCCTCGTGAAGCCGGGTCGCGCTATACCGTCGGATTGGCCCCGAGTCTCGCCGATCAAGTACAGAGGTACGCCTCGGCGGTCGACACGAGTATGAGCAAGGCGATTGCGGCGCTCGTCCGTTTGGGCCTCGAGAACCAGGAGAACCGCAAGCGCGAGTTCTTCAATAGATTGAAGGAGAATCTTGCCAACAACGACCCGAAACAGCAGGATCGACTGGTCGACGAATTCCGCGCGTTGATACTCGGCCGTTGAAGGGGCGCCATCTGTGGGGCAGGGTGGTATCCTGCCGCCGATTGTGAATCGGCGTTTCGCGGGCTGCGGAGGAAATGCCGAAAGCGGGTTGCCAACCCGCTGCAGGTTATCAACCTGCCCCACAATGCGGCACGCCGTGCTGGCTTGCGCTCTGCCTCGGGGTGGGTTTTCGCGGCGAAGAAGGTCGACCAGGGGGTCGACCGCAGACCTGGGGGTCCGCGCCACAAAAATCGTCGCGGCGCTCGGAAAGCGATTGTGAGGGTTGGCCCGCAGGTTGGGTAACCTGACCCACCGCCCTACTTCGGCGCTCCTTTCCAGCGGCGCAGGCCGGGGAAGAGTATAGTCCACACGGCTACGACCGCGATGGTGCCGAATCCGCCCAGGACTACGGCGGGGACGGTGCCGAACCACTGGGCAGTGACGCCGGATTCGAATTGGCCGACCTCGTTGGAGGCGCCGATGAAGACTGAATTCACGGCGTTGACGCGGCCGCGCATTTCATCCGGGGTGCCGAGTTGGATGATGGTCTGGCGCACGATGACGCTCACCATGTCGCAGCCGCCGACGAGCATGAGAGCAGCCAGCGAAAGCCAGACATTGCGGGACAATCCGAACACCACGGTGGCGGCGCCGAAACCGGCAACGGCCACCAGCATGGCCGGTCCGGCGCGGCGCCCGAGGGGACGATGGGCCAAAGCGACCGCCGTCAGGGTGGCGCCGAGGCCCGGCGCGCAGCGCAGCAGGCCCAATCCGATGGCGCCGATGGCCAATATCTCGCGGGCGTAGACCGGCAGGAGGGCCACGGCGCCGCCCAGCAGGACGGCAAACAGGTCGAGCGACATGGCGCCCAGCACCAGGCGATTTCGCGCCAGAAACCGCAACCCTCCGGAGATGGATGCGGCCGGCCCGACGGCGGCGGCCTGTTGCGGCCGCGCGGTTCGCACCCGCGCCAGCAGCACCAGGCCGACGGTGTACGAGGCGGCGGCGCCGAGGTAGACGGGCAGCGGGCTGCCGCTCAAGCCGTACACCAGGCCGCCGATCATCGGACCGCAAATGGTAGCGGTGGTAAAGGCCGAGGCGCTCCAGGTGACCGCGTTGACGAAGTGCTCTTCGGCCACCAGCAACGGCAGAAAGGCCTGGCTGGCTGGGTGATGAAAAGCTCGCACGGTTCCATTGGCCAGCAGAATGATGTAAATCGGATAGACGGAGGTAAATCCACCCACGGTGAAAGCGGCCAGGGACAGAGAACAGACGGCGAATATGCCCCAGCAGACGCGCAGGATGGTTCGCCGCTCGAAACGGTCGGCGGCATGCCCGGCAACCAGAAACAGCAGTATGCCGGGAAAAAATTGGGCTAACCCGACCAGTCCCAAATCGAGAGGCCGATGGGTGAGTGAATAGATCTGCCAGCCCACCGCGACCGCCTGCATTTCGTTGGAGACCGTGGCGAGGAACCGGGCGATCAAATAATTGCGAAAACTGGGATAACGAAACGCGACGCGGGCGGACACCAGGTACGATTATGCAGGATTCGAGCAGGGCGGGGAAATGCACTGGCGGAACGTGCCGTTCGGCGCGGATTTCTAACGTAACTAGCCAAGGCCGTCATCGAGCCAGCGGCAGAAAGGAGAGCTTAGCATTCGATTTCGCAATTAGGGTCGCATATTCGGCAACCGCTCCTTGACAGTCGCGGCTCTGACCCGAACATTCGATCCTGATGCCGACGTGGTCGAGTTTGCGAAAGAGCCGCGGGTCAGAGCCGCGACCGTGAGGGAGCGGTCGCCCTGGAGTACGTTACTGAGTTTCCGGAACTGGGTACCTGGTGGCATTAGGCTGGCAACCTGCCCCACCGCAGCCGTGGCATACTGGGGGAAATGCGATTTCCATGGTTGGCGGCAGCGGCCGCGTGTGTGGTGTTGACTGGATGTTCGTCGCCGGATTCGGCCAAGAAAGAGGCGGTCCAAACCCCCAAGGTGCCGGACATTTACAAGATCAAGCTGGATACCTCGAAGGGACCGGTAGCGATCGAAATTCACCGCGACTGGGCGCCGATCGGGGCGGATCGTCTGTACGATCTGGTGAAGCATGGCTACTACGACGGGGCGCGCTTCTTTCGCGTGGTGCCGGGGTTTGTGGTGCAGTTCGGTCTGGCGGCGGACCCCGCCGTGACAAAGAAATGGGATACACAGCTTCCGGACGATCCGGTGACGCAGCACAACACGGTGGGCACGCTGGTTTACGCCAAAACCTCCGCACCGAATTCGCGCACGACTCAGCTTTTCATCAATACGGGCGATAATTCGCAGACTCTCGATCCGCAGGGCTTCGCTCCGCTCGGCACGGTGATTTCCGGCATGGACGCGGTCATGAGTATTTACTCCGGCTACGGCCAAAGGCCAGACCAGGAGGCCATCACCAACCAGGGGAATACATACCTTCAGAGCCAGTTTCCCCTGCTCGATTACATCAAAACGGCGACGATAGAGTGATATAGTGGAAAAAGCCCCGATGTGAAGGGGACCAAGAAGTAATTCATACAGGGTCAAATTGGATCGACGCGGCCCGGCGGGAGCGAGAGCTTCCGCCGGGTTGTTCGTTTTAGGAAGACCACCGGCGACCAGATCGCCGGCGCTACTTGATGAAGTCCTCGCGAACCGGATAGAACGTATCCACCAGCCGCGCGGAAGCGGACAACAACTGGATGGAGTGCGGGATGCCGGAGGGGATCGCGATCAGATCTCCGGCGATGAGCCTTTCCGGGGCGTTTCCCTCGCTGCAGAACAGCACTTCGCCGGAGGCTACATACGTAGTCTGCTCGTGGGGGTGCGAGTGGAACGCTTCGGGCTCTTTCCACGGGCCGCCTTCGATGTCGAGCGCCACCGACATGAGCTGCTCGGTGCGGATGATTCTTCGCGACAATCCTGGGCGCAACTCCTCGGCCGGCTCGGTGGCGGGGCGCAATGCGGCAACTTTGTCCTTGGCATGAACCATGCCGCTATTCTCGCGCACAGATCGGATGGAAAGGGCTTGCAGGCGAAAACGCCTGCTCCACATTCTTCGCGCTACAATAGCAACTCCATGCCCGTTTTGGACATCAACGAAATCAGGGATATCCTGCCTCATCGCTATCCATTCCTTCTGGTCGACCGGATCGTCGAACTGGAAGGGGAGCGCGTCGTCGGCATCAAGAACGTGACTCACAACGAGCCGTTTTTTCAAGGTCACTTCCCGGACTTTCCGGTGATGCCGGGCGTGCTGATTGTGGAAGCCATGGCCCAGGCCGCCGGCGTGCTGGTCCTCAAGAGCATCCCCGACCGGCACCGCAAGCTGGTGTTGCTGGTGGCCATCGAAAATGCGCGCTTCCGCAAGCCGGTGGTTCCGGGTGACACGCTTCGGCTCGAAATGAAGGTTCTCAAACGCAAGGCCAGCGTGGCCAAGATGGCGGGAGTGGCTACCGTCAATGGCGCGGTGGTGGCCGAAGCCGAAGTCATGTGCAAGCTGGAAGACAAGGACGACCCTCCGCCTGAGACTCCCGCTGCGCCCGGCGGCGCGTCCCAGGCCTGAGCCGTCGCGATGCCCATTCATCCGACCGCGATTGTGGACGCGCGGGCGCGCATTTCCGAGAGCGCCGAAATCGGACCCTATGCGGTAGTCGGCGCGGACGTGGAGATCGGCGCTCGCACTCGTCTGATGGCTCACAATTACCTGGAGGGCCCCACCTGGGTCGGCGAAGATAACGTCCTGTTCCCTTACAACACGGTCGGGGTCGCGTCCCAAGACTTGAAGTACAAGGGGGAGCGCGCGGAAACCCGTATCGGCCACCGCAACCGCATCCGCGAGTTCGTCACCATCCATCGCGGCACCCAGGGCGGCGGTCTGGTCACATCCATCGGCAACGATAACCTGATCATGACCTACGCCCACGTAGCCCACGACGTGCATATCGGCGACCACGCGATTCTGGGCAATAGCGTGGGTCTGGCCGGGCACGTGACGGTGGAAGATTGGGCCGACGTGGCGCCCTACAGCGGGGTACACCAGTTTTGCCGCATCGGCCGGCACGCCTTTGTCGGGCCCTACAGCGTGATCAAGCAAGACGTGATGCCGTTCTCGCTCACCAGCTCGAAGCCGGAGACTTCGGTTTTCGGCGCCAACAGCATTGGACTGGAGCGGCGGGGATTCGACAAGCAGACGGTCGAAGCCCTCCAGACCGCATTCCGCCTGCTCACGCGCGCGCAACTGAATACGGCCCAGGCCATGCAGCGAATCCGCGCCGAAGTTCCGCCTTGCCCGCAGGTTGAAGAGTTGCTCGCCTTTATCGAGGCATCCGAGCGAGGGGTGGTGAAATGATGGTGAGACAGGTTGCCCGCCATGCGCTACGGTCTCATCGCCGGTAATGGCCGCTTCCCGCTGCTGGCGCTCGAAAGCGCGCGGCGGCTGGGGCACGACATTACCGTAATCGCCATCGAGGAAGAGGCCGCGCGGGAGGTGGAGGCGCTGGCGGCGCGCTGCCACTGGATTTCCCTGGGCGCGCTGAGCAAGCTCATCGACATTCTGAAGAGCGAAGGCATCAGCGAGGTGGTCATGTGCGGGCAGGTCAAGCACGCCAAGATATTTTCGTCGATCCGGCCGGACTGGCGGCTGGTGAAACTGCTGGCTTCGCTGCCGGCGAAGAATACCGATGGGTTGATCGGCGGCGTGATTCGGGTTCTCGAAGACGAAGGAATTCATCTGCGCGATTCCACAACCTTGCTGAAGCCATTGCTGGCCGGCGCCGGGGTGATGACTGCGCGCAAGCCGAATAAGCAGGAGCAGGCCGATATCGATTATGGCCGCCCGGTGGCGAACGCGCTGGCCGCCGTCGACGTGGGCCAGGCGGTGGCCGTGTGCGAGCGCGCCACCGTGGCTCTGGAGGCGATGGAAGGGACCGACGCGATGCTGCGCCGGGCGGCCGCATTGGTCAACGGGCGTCCGCTGACGCTGGTCAAGATGGCGCGCCGCCGCGAGCACCTGCTGTTTGACGTGCCCGTGGTGGGCGCCGGCACCATCCCGGTGATGAGGGAAACCGGCACGACGGTGGCGGCGATCGAAGCCGGGCGAACGCTGATGCTCGACCGCGAAGAGATGCTGGTTGCGGCCAACCGGGCGGGGATTGCGATGGTGGGGCTAACCGAGCCGAACGTGTAAAGCAATATAGCCGCCGATAAACGCCGATAAAGAAAACCATGAAGTTATCGGGGTTCATCCGTGGCTCAAATCTTTTTTTTACAGCTTCTTATCATCGACCGGCCGGGAGGCCGGTCCCACAAATCTCAGCCATGCTTGCGCACCAGGACGGCGGTGACGTTATCGGGGCCGCCGGCCTGTTTGGCGGCTTCGATCAGGTCGCGGCAGCCGTCTTCAAGGGAACCGCCATGATTGGCGGCGCCCAGAATCTTCTCGATCTCAGGGGCTTCCACTACGCCGTGCAGGCCATCGCTGCAGATCAGCACCATGGCGCCGGGTTCGAGCGGCACCGAGTAGCAATTGACGGTGAGGGGCGAGCTGGCTCCGATGGCCATGGTCAAAACGTGGCGCATGGGATGATGGCGGAGGCTTTCCTCGTCGAGCCCGAGCGGCCGGCCCACCTCGTTGATCCAGGTCTGATCGTCGGTGATGGCGCGGAACCCGTTGCGGTCGAGGAGATAGGCGCGGCTGTCGCCCACGCTGGCGATGGCCAGGGTGTCGCCGCTTTCGAGAGCCGCCACCAGGGTGGTGCCCATTCCTTCCAGGCTTTCATCGCTTTGGGCCGCTTCGAGCACCTTCTGGTTGGCGGCTTCGACGGCCGACAATAAGACTTGCGAATCGCGCCGTTGCGCCAGGAAGACGGTTTCGGCCACGGTTTCGACGGCCAGACGGGAGGCACGCTCGCCGGCCCTGGCCCCCCCCATGCCGTCGGCAAGAACGTAAAGGCCCAGCGCCGGCTCGATCAAGCAGTAGTCTTCGTTATTGGACCGGACGCAGCCCTTGTCCGATAATGCGCACGCTTCCAGCATGGATGAAGCGCCCCAACTCGAGTCCGGAGCCTCAACCGAATGTATCATATGGGGCGGGCGCGAGGGCGCGGCGAATTTCGCAAACGGTACGGGGCGATCCGCGGGGCTATGCCTCGCCGCGACGCGGCGCGAGGATTGCGAGTTTGTGAGATCATGTTGCTCGGATGAGCCGCAAAATCCTAATCGTTACGGGCGACGGAGGCAACGGCTACGAAGCCCTTTACGCGTACCAGCGCCTGGAAGAATCGGGCTGGGTTCCGGTGGTGGCGGCGCCGGTGCGGCGCCGGTTGCACATGGTGGTTCACGACGAGGAGGCCGGTTGGGAAACCTACGTGGAGCGGCCTGGGCCTTCGATCGACGCCGACGTGGTGATCACGGCGGTTGCCGCGCGCGAGTTTGCCGCCGTGCTGGTAATTGGCGGACGGGCCCCCGAATACCTCCGCAACGACGCCAGCCTGATTTCGCTGGTGCATGAGTTCGCGGCGCAGAATAAAGGTATTTTCGCCATCGGGCACGGGGTGCAAATTCTGGCCGCGGCCGGCATTCTGAAGGGACGGTCGCTGACCGCCCATCCGCATGTGCGTGTGGAAGTGGAGCGCGGCGGCGGAGTTTTTGTGCACAAGCCCGCGGTGCGCGACGGCAATCTGGTCACCGGGGAGACGTGGCGGGCGCATGCGGAGTTTTATCGGGAGGTGTTCGAGTGCCTGGAATGAAGGGGTGAAAAACTCAAATTCGAGCCGCCGATATCGGAGGCGGCTTGTTCAACGATCCGTTTGGATCGGCTTAGCGCGCGATACACTGAGTCTGGAGCGTCTATGGCAGAGACAGCGCCGGGCAGAAATGCGCCTTGTTGGTGTGGCAGCGGCAGGAAATACAAAAGGTGCCATCTGGACGCTGACGTTAAGGCCGCCGCGGAACGCAGCACGCCACTGGTGCCTCGCGCACGCGATATCTTCGAAATCCGGGAGAGCATCCTCACCCCCAATCAACCTCGCTCGGGCGAAATTCGCCGAAATCGTCGTTAGCTGGCGTTGGCCGCGACTTCGTCCCCGGCTCTGCACGTTTGGGCCTAGCTACCTACTCGCAAGCTATCCGCCGACGGAGCGCGCACCGTCGCAGAATTACAGTGCCGCGTCATTTCCGATACAGCGCTAGCGTTTTATCGGCGTTCATCGGTGGCTATATTCTTCTGCGCGGATGGTCCTATCGCGCGCAGCAGATCTGGGACGTGACCAGCGAAGCGGGCGTGAACGAACTTGATGCGCCCAGGTACCGGACTTCGTTCAAGCGGCGGTAGACTTCGCCGGCGATGCCGGCAGCCAGCGGCCCGCTGGTTTGCCTGCCGCCGGTGAGCAGCACCACTACCACCAGCTTGCGGCCGGCGGAGTCGTTGAAGGCGCCAAACCAACCGAGGTGAACGTGGTCTTCGCTGCTGCAGGTGCCGGTCTTGCCGGCGATGGGCCCATCTTCGCGAGCGCGGTGGGCCGTGCCGAATTCCACCGCCCCACGCATGCCCGGCAGGATGTCGGCGATCCATTTACCGATCTCCAAGCGCCGCTTGATCTGCGGAACGAACTGGCTGGCCTCGGCGACGGTATGAGGATATTGCAGGTAGTAAAGCGTACCGCCATTGGCGATCGCGCTCATCAGCGCGGCAAGCTGCAGGGGCGTTTGCTCGATTTCCTCTCCGAAACTGGTGAGCATGCCCACGCCGCCATTCCTCGGCGGCGCTGCGGGGAAGCCGCCGGGTTGCTCGCCGGTGACATTCAGGCCGGCCTTTTCGCCATATCCGAACAGGTGAGCGTAGTAGCTGAATTTTTCGAACCCCATCCTTTCGCCCAGAGTGGCGAAATACATGTTGATGGAGTGGGCCAGGGCATAGGTAAGGTCCATGCGGCTGGGGCCGCCGAGGCGGAACTTGGACGCCGGCTGAATCACTTTTTCGCTGAGGGCTGCCAGCGCCACCGAGATCTTTACCGTGGAGCAGGGCTGGAAACCGGAACCAAGCGCCACCCGCTGATTCACCATGCTCAGGATGCGGCCGCTGAACGGATCGACCACTACCACGGAGCCGTTATACGGACCGAGCGCCTCGGCCGCCGCGCGTCGCACCGTTAAGTCTTCGCCATCCACGTTGTCGCCATCGGTGGAATCGGCGAAGGTGGGGCTGATCCAGGGACCGCCGCGGATTACCGGCGCTGCCACTTCCGAGACCGGGGTGACCTTATGAGAGACTTGAGCCAGGGCCGGGTGGGCGGCGGCGAGCGGAGCGTGCCGCGCGCGCCGCGTTTTGGCGGTGGTGGCGCCGGTTCGAGTACCGGTGCCGGTTGACGCCGTGGGTACCGTCGACGCGAGCGCTACCGAACAGGCCCAAGCGTAAGAGAGCGATATCAGAAGGGCGCGGACACGAAACCGGTTCATAAGAAGCGAAAGAACCCCACGCAGAAGAACTGCAGGGGTTTTGGCCAGAGTCGCAACCAATAGTCCGGCCGGAGCAACCGAACTATCTGTACTTATCAAGACAATTCGTTAACAGTTTACCATGACGATAAACTCTACAACACACTTTGAATTGTTAAGAAATGAAATTATTTCGTGCGACCGTTGTCCACGGTTACTAAAGTACTGTGCGGAGGTGGCTCAGGTACGGCGAAGAGCTTACCGAGAGTGGGACTATTGGGGTAAGCCGGTTCCATCGTTCGGGGATCCGCATGCCCGGGTGTTGATCCTTGGGCTGGCCCCGGCCGCGCACGGCGCCAATCGCACCGGGGGAATGTTCACCGGCGACCGCTCCGGCGAGTGGCTGTATCGTGCGCTCCACGCAACCGGATTCGCTTCCCAGACCCAGAGCGTGTCGCGCGATGACGGGTTGAAGCTCCGCGGCGCCTACATCGCTGCCGCGGCACATTGCGCTCCGCCCGATAATCGCCCGGCGCGCCAAGAGCTGGCCAACTGCCGCTCTTACCTGGAGCGCGAGCTGGAGGTGTTGCGCCATCTGAAGGTCGTGGTTGCGCTAGGCAAAATCGCGTTCGACCAGTACCTGGACCTGCTGAAGTCGCGCGGCGCGATTTCCAGCCGGGCCGCGTTCGCATTTGGCCACAACCGCGAATTCTTGTTAGGGGAAGGCCAGCCAGTGTTGCTGAGTTGCTATCATCCCAGCCAGCAAAACACGTCCACGGGCAAGCTCACCGAACCCATGCTGCTGGCGGTTTTCGCGAGAGCGCGGACACTGGCTGGCTGAGCTATCGCTGCGCGGACTGGGTCGCGGGGATGGCAGAGGCGAGCGCGAGTTTCCGGCGCACAGCTTCGAGAATCGGCTGGGCGCTCGGGATGGTCTTAGCGGCGAGTTCCAGATGCGGCTCGGCCTGGTGCAAATCGCCTGCCCCGGCCAGCGCGCTACCCAAAACCAGGTGGGCTTTGTCGGATTCGGGGGCGATCTCGAGCGCCCGGCGGGAATTGGCAATCGCTTCGGCGCAATGCCCCTTGAGGAGTTGTGCGTACGCCAGGTTCGACAGATCGATGGCGTTGGGCTTGCCATGGCCCTTGCTGCCGCTCAGATCGACCGCGCGCTGCGCCGTCGCGATTGCCTCATCGAGCTTCCGGACTCGAACGTAGGCCGCGGTCAGATTCGTGTAAGCGATGGCATAATCCGGCGAAAGCGCAATCGCCTTTTCGAGCAGCTCGACCGCTTTGTCGTAGTGCCCGGCGGCGGTTTGCTTTTGCGCCTCGGCTGCCGCGCGAATGGCCTCGCGGGAGGGCGGGTTTTGCAGCTCGGCGACCGAAACATTGCCGGAAGGGGGCCGCTCCTGCTTGGGCACAGTGAGCCGAAGCTCCATGATCCTCGTGCCTGACGTGATCGAGATCGTGCTCTCGCTCAGCGTGCCGCCCTTGCCGTCCGCGACCACCAGCCAATAATCTCCGTTCGGCACGCCGCGGAACTCGAAGCGATTGTCGCCACTGAGCCCGGCGTCCGCCACGTTCCGCCGGCTGAGGTCCTGTATCTGGGCGGTGACACCCCCAGGCAGCACGGAGCTCGATTGCACCTCGACAATGAGTGGCTGCGGTTCGAGAACCTGCGAACGGCCCGCGCACGAGAGCGCCAGAAATACAGCTACTGGAATGTATTTACTCCTAGCGGGAGTTTACTGAGAAGGGCCGGAACAAAGGCGTAAGTAATTGTTTCCTTAGCGGGTTACGAGTTGGCCTGCGTATTACCCACGCGGGGTAATACGGAGGTGCTCCAGCCCCAGCGT
>Ga0187848_10003209_pt1 | contig 12234 bp, 11 predicted proteins | sample June2016WEW_4_40_FD_132424 | JGI IMG/M metagenome (GOLD analysis project Ga0187848, IMG submission 132424) | Peatland microbial communities from SPRUCE experiment site at the Marcell Experimental Forest, Minnesota, USA - June2016WEW_4_40 | ecosystem: Environmental > Terrestrial > Soil >... | reverse complement strand
CGGTTCCAACAAATCCACTAGGAAGCGTTCCAAACGTTCATGGCACTTTCTGATTTGGATCTCGGTCATGCCAGAGACTACCATGCCTCGAAACGGATGTCAATACTTAACGTTGTAATACTAGTGTACCGTCCGCGTCTTCCGGTTCATGTAATCCATGAGTAGATACTGCCCCAAATTGTACGGCGTGGTGAAGTATGCCTTGCCGCGGCAGATTTCGGTGATCTTCTGCACGAAGTTCACCAAGCCATAGTCGCTGGCCAGCATGAACGTATTGATCAGGATGCCTTGCTTCTTGCAGCGGTTCACTTCTTCCAGGGTGCGGCTGATGACCAGCGGATCGAGGCCGAACGCGTTCTTGTACAGGCGCCCATCTTCGAGCGTCAGGCAACTGGGCTTACCGTCGGTGATCATGACGATCTGGCGCATATCCTTGCGTTGCCGGTTGAGCAGCTTCTGCGCCAGGATCAGGCCGTCGCGAGTGTTGGTGTAATACGGGCCCACCTGGACGCGCGCCAGTTGGCTGATGGCCAGCTCCTCGGCCGTATCGTGAAATAGCACGCATTGCAGGCTGTCGCCGGGGTATTGCGTGCGGATGAGATGCGCCAGCGCGAGGGCGACTTTCTTGGCCGGGGTGAAACGGTCCTCGCCGTACAGAATCATGCTGTGGCTGCAATCGAGCATGAGCACGGTGGCGCACGAGCTCTGGTACTCGCACTGGTTCACCTGCAGGTCGCGGTATTCCAGGTTGAGCGGCACGCGCGCGCCCTCGCGCCGAATCGCCGAAAACAGCGTGGCGCTAACGTCGAGATTCAGCACGTCGCCGAACTCGTAGGGGCGGGCGCAGCCGGAGGTTTCGATGCCGGTCGCGAGGTCCCGCGTATCGTGGCGCCCGAAGCTCGATTTGCCGAGCGAGCCGAGCAGGTCTTTCAGAGTCTTGAATCCCAGAAAGTCGAGGGACTTATCGGTGAGCTCGAACTTGACCTGGCTCTCTTGCCCCTGCCCCGGACCTCCGCCCGTCGATGGCTCGGGCTGCTCCTCCATGCTTATCTGCCCCTCGTCGACCATTTTCTGAACCAGGTTGTCGAGCAGTTGCTCCACCTGCTCGGGAGTCATGGACGCCAGCCGCTCCATCATCTGTTCCAGCCGGCTATCGTCGAACAGGCGGCCTTCCTGCAAGGCTTGGCGCAACGCTTCCTTCAACTCTTCGAGGGTGTTTTGGTTCCATTCGTGGAACTGCGAATACTGGGTGTTGAAACCGCTTTGCAGCAGGAAATCGGCCAGCGCCTTTAGGAGGTCTTCGGCGCCGATATCGAGATCTTCGCCCGTGTAGCGGGAATAGCAAACCGATTTCATGGCGGCCTCCTTAGTTGTACTGCTTGCGGAAATTGGGCCGCTCGCCCTTAGGTTGGTCTTCGCGCGGCTCGCGGCGGCGCTCTTCGGCGGCGAATCCGCGCTCTTCGTTGCGGCTGATGCGCCGGTGGGCGTGCAGGCCTTCGAGGATAAACTCGGCCGCGGAAACCCGCAGCGCATCCGGTTCGTTCGAGCCCAGCCCCAGCGCCTTGACTTTTTCCATCAGTCCCTGAATGCCGCCCAACTGGCGCGCCGCCGTGGCGGAATCGGCCAGCTCATCGATCTTCAGCGTGCCGCCCAGGTCGAACCACTGAATGATCTGCGCCACGTTGACGCCTTCCAGGTACTGGTCGTAAATCTTGCCCACCGCGACGCGGATGAGCTCGCGCGCCACCGCATCGCCGCCCTTCAGCTCGCCTTCGTATTCCAGCTCGAGCTTGCCGGTAATGGCCGGCAGGGCGGCGTAAAAATCCAGGATGCGCGGCACTGCCAGCGTCTCCTCGATGCGCAAGGCACGACTCTCCGCGTTCGAGACCACGTTTTCGAGCGCCGAAATCGGGAGGCGCTGGGAAACGCCCGAGCGTTTATCGACCCGCTTATCCTCGCGCGCCAGGAACGCGAGTTGTTCCACCACTTCGCAAATGAACGGGGGCATGCGGACTTCCACCGGAGAGCCGCGCTTGATCCAAGCTTCCTGGGCAGTGATGGCGATTCCCTGCTCCAGAGTGGCCGGATAATGCGTGCGGATTTCGCTGCCAATGCGGTCCTTGAGCGGGGTGATGATCTTGCCGCGCGCGGTGTAGTCTTCCGGGTTGGCCGTAAAAACCAGCATCACGTCGAGCGGCAGGCGCACCGGATAGCCTTTGATCTGCACGTCGCCCTCTTGCATGATGTTGAACAGGCCTACCTGGATTTTGCCGGCCAGGTCGGGCAGCTCGTTGATGGCGAATATGCCGCGGTTGGCGCGCGGCAGCAGGCCGAAGTGCACGGTGAGCTCGTCGGAAATATCCTGCCCCCGGCGGGCGGCCTTGATGGGGTCGATATCGCCGATCATGTCGGCAATGGTGACGTCGGGCGTGGCCAGCTTTTCCACGTAGCGATGGTCGCGGGTGAGCCAGGCGATGGGTGTGGCGTCGCCGGCTTCTGCAATCAGCTCGCGGCACCGGCGGCAGATCGGCCGGTACGGATTGTCGTGGATCTCGCAGCCTTCCACGTACGGCGCGGCCTCGTCGAGCAGCAGCGTGAGCAGGCGGATGAGGCGCGTCTTGGCCTGGCCGCGAAGGCCGAGAAGAATGAAATTGTGGCGCGACAGCAAGGCGTTGGCGATCTGCGGCGCCACCGTATCGTCGTACCCCAGCACGCCGGGAAACAGCGGCTGGCGGCATTTCAGCTTGTGGATCAGGTTTTCGCGAAGCTCGTCCTTGACGGTGCGGCGGGCGAGTTTGGCTTCTGAATATGGACTCTGGCGCAGTTCCCCGAGGGTGCGGGGCGGTTCCTGTTGGATGCGTGGCAAGCGATCCCCCCTCTAGCCCGCAATTCTCGCACACTTTCCGCCTCGGCGTGCGGCCGCGGCTGGCGCCACGGGGACCGGTGCGTCTCATCCGGTACACTGGAAGAAAGTGGAGAAGACACAAGAGACCGTCGAAAAGCCCGGCTGGTGGAGCCGGTACCGTAATATTTCGCGAGAAGTGCATCGCGGCTTCATCGCCGAATGGACCGTTACGGTGGTCCTGCTGCTGTTTGCCACGGCGAGCCTGGTGCAGGCCTTCGTGATTCCCAGCGCGTCCATGGAATCCTCGCTGCTGGTGGGCGATCACGTTCTGGTGGACAAGCTGTGTTTTGCGCCGGCCGGCAGCCTTTCGAAACGCATCCTGCCGTACCGCCCGGTGCGGCGCGGCGACGTCATCGTGTTCCGCTACCCGGTGGATATCCGGCAAGACTACGTGAAGCGCGCCATCGGCTTGCCCGGGGACCATATTCGCGTGGTCAACAAACAATTGATGCTCAACGGGCATTTCCCCCAAGAGCCCTACGTGCAGCACGTCACCGGCTACATCGATTCCTATCGCGACAATTTTCCTTCCCCGCCCAATACCATCGTGGCCCCGCGGGCGCAGGAGATGCTGGAACACGACGTGGTGAACGGCGAAGTGGTGGTCCCGCCAGGCTGTGTTTTCGCCATGGGCGACAACCGCGACGATTCGCTCGACAGCCGCTACTGGGGTTTCGTCCCGCGCGAAAACATCGAGGGAACGCCGCTGATCATTTACTGGTCGTACGAAGCCTCGACCGCCGATCTGACCAACGGCAATATCGGACTCGACCATATCTTCGACGTCATCACCCACTTCTTCACCAAGACCCGCTGGGGAAGGACGTTCAAATTGATTCGCGGGTATCCGCTGCAATAAGGGGGAGATCACTCTGCTGGCCAGGCAGGACTATGAGGATCGATATGGCAAAACCAGCCACAGAACGTAGCGGAAAAATTGCGCCCAGCTCGGGAAATGTATTCGCCGACCTCGGCTTTGCGGACGCCGACGAACGGCAGACGAAGGTCCGTCTGGCTGTAGCAATCAACGACGTCCTTCGCCGGCGCGGGCTATCGCAGGGCAAGGCAGGCGAACTGTTGGGCATCAACCAGCCCAAAGTCTCGGCTCTGTCAAAATATCGACTGCAGGGATTCTCGGTGGAGCGCTTAATGCGGTTTCTCACCTCGCTCAACCAGGACGTTGAGATTATCATCCGCAACAGGCCGCGGGCCCGCCGCCCGGGCCGAGTCTTCGTCACCGCCGCCTGAATAGGTTCCGCCTCATTCCGGATTGAACTCGAACACGTCCGTATGGGTCCGCACCACCAGCTTGCCGCCAGGGAGTTGGCGTCTGAAGAAGGACCGGCCGTCAGTGGAAGGGCTGGTATAACTATATCGGGGCGTGCCGATGCGGGCTGGAATTCTTCATTGGCCCGGATCTCACCGGAATCGCCGAGCCGGACGGAGCGTGGCCGTTCGATGTCTCGCCGCCGCCCACCATGGCCGTCAACCGCTCCACGATGTGCTTCAAGGTCCCCGACTGCGCGTTCAGCTCCTCGGCCGCCGAAGCGCTCTCCTCGGCGCTAGCCGCCGTCCTCTGCGTGACCTGCTCCATCTGGGCGATCGCTTTGCCGATCTGCTCGATGCCGCGCCCTTGCTCCTGGCTGCCCAGGTTCACTCCGTCCACCAGCGTCTTCACCCTGGCCGACTCCTCGGTAATCGTCCGGATTGCCGCGGCGACCTGATCCACCTTCATCTTGCCGTCATTGGACTTGGCGATCGACTCCTCGATCAACGCGGCCGTATCCTTGGCCGCCTGGGCGCAGCGCTGCGCCAGGTTGCGGACCTCGTCGGCCACGACTGCGAAACCCATGCCGGCCTCGCCGGCGCGAGCCGCTTCGACCGCCGCGTTCAGCGCCAGGATGTTGGTCTGGAAGGCGATCTCGTCGATTACCCTGATGATCTTGGAGATCTTGCCGCTTTGCGTGTTGATCTCGCCCATTGCCACCACCGTTTGCTCCAGCGCCTGGTTGGTCTCGACGAACTTCTGCTGCGACTGGGTCACCAGGTCGGCCGAGCTGCGGGAGTTCTCGGCGTTCTTGCGGGCCATGGCGTTGATTTCTTCGCTCGAAGCGGAAGTCTCTTCGAGTGAGGCAGCCTGCTCGGACGAGCCTTGCGCCAGCGACTGGCTGGAGGACGAGACCTGTGAAGCCGCGCTGGCCACCTGCTCGGCGCCCTCGGAAAGTTCCGTCACCGCCTGCCGCAGCGTCTTGTTCATGCCTCGAATCACGATGAGTGCTGAGGCGGCCCCGCCCAGGGAACATAAAGCCAGCGCGATGGCGAGAACCCAGACCGCCTTGCCGTAGGTTTGCTGCGATTCGGCAGCGTCCTTTTCGCCATTGGTCTGATTGAGCTGCATTTCGGCTTCGAGAAGATCCTTCACCGCATTAAACGACGCCTGAACTTCGGCGTCGTACTTGTCGCGGGCCTGCTCGGCCTTGCCGGCCCGGCTCAGCGCCAGCACGCCGGGCAAAGCATCCATGTACTGTTGCAAAGCGGGCTTGAGCCTGTCGTAGAGAGCGCGATCCTCCGCGGTCGTGATGGTTGGTTCGTATGCTTGCATCGCCCGTTCCGCCTGGCCCTTGTTCTCCTCGATGCTCCGCTCGATCTCCGCCCGCTTAGACGGATCCGACTCGGACATGTGGCGCCAAACGTCGCCCCGCACGGTCAGTGTTGCCGCCCGCGCGCCGGCCATCGTGGCCATTCCCGGCAGCGGATCGGTGATGATTAGCTGCGTTGCCCGGTTCAGACCTACCAGATCGTAGACGGAGACGACGCCCACCAGCACCATCGCCACAATGAGACCGCCGCCAAGAAGCGCGAATTTTTCCCCAACTGTCATTTGCTGTTGCACGTTCGTATTCCCTTTTCTCAACTCTTTACTTCTTGCATCGGATCGTTCAATCCGTGCGGCGCTGCCTGTTCCTTTTCTAAAACTGTCTATTCCATCCTGCTCCTTCCAAAAGCTTCATCTCTGGCCGCGCCGTTCGCGCAGCGGGATTCCTCGTGCAGCGGCTATCAGGCCGCCGTGTCGCGATTGGCCTGTCGCTATGGTGGTTATCGGCGGGAGCGGGGCATGACTTTAATGTGTTTAAGGGATATGCGGATAAGCTCAAACACAGCCTGCCCATTCCCCGGCGCCACTTCTGGCTCCTATCTCTCCGGGCCGATGACGGCTACCATGCCGAAGCCGGCGCCATCGCTCAACCCAAGCGGATGCGACAGCCCGTTCCCTACGTCGACGAACACTCTTATCCTTATCGGCCAGAACACACAAAACTTGAGGCTGCTCTCGGCGCAGACAGCTCTGCCCACTGGGGCATGCAGACCGGCCGCAAGACCATTGGGTGCGCGATGACTGGGGATCAGGCCGGATCAGAGGGTATTCTGAAACAATCCCGTGAAAGCCGAGCTGGCGGCAAGCCCTGACGACCATTTGCGGTCAGCGCGGCAAGAAGAGCCGGGATGACTCTCGGCTCAGCAGGCTTGACGGCCCGCGCCACGGTTCATTCCGGATTGAACTCGAACACGTCCGTGTTCGTCCGCACCACCAGCTTGCCGCCGGTGAGCGGTTTGCCATCGTTGGCGAAGAACACCGCGCCATCGGTGGATTCGGTGGGCGCCAGTTTGGTCTGCACCAGGGCAAGAGCGCTGGCCGCGGCCGCGGCTTTGAGCTTGCTCCCGCTAAACGCCAGCGCGGCCTGGCGGCGCGATTCGTAACCATTGGTCGATCGCAGGTGCGGATTGCCGTAGATCGACGTCTCGTACTGGGTCACCAGCTTCACCACATCGCCGCCATTGCCCTTCTGCATCAGCATCTCGATCACGGTGCGGGCGGGGACTGCGCGCAGGGTGCCGAGGTCGTCGCCGCGTTCATAGGAGAAATCTTCCGGGCGAATGACGTATGGGCCCTTCGAGCCGTTCGAAACCGCGACCTGAAGAATGGCGTATTCGTGCAGATGATTACCCAGGTGGGCATACATTACGGTGACGCCGGACTTGGTCAGGGTCTGATACTTCAAGCCGTTGGATTGAAACTCGATCACCTGCGCCCGGCCGGCTGCGCCCGCCAGCCCGAGACACACCACCACCACCGACCCCAGAAACCGCGGCATGAGACCATATTACGATAGCGACAGCCGAATCATGACGAAATTCGTGTGCAACGTGTGCGGCGCCCGCAACCGGCTCCCTGGCGGTCCGATGGATCGCGAAGCGCCCACTTGCGCGGCCTGCAAATCCAACGTGCGCATGCGCGGCCTGCTGCAGGCGCTATCACGCGAGCTTTTCGGCCTGAACCTGGCGCTGCCCGATTTTCCGCGCGTGCGCAGCCTGCGCGGCTTGGGCTGCAGCGATGCCGCGCCCTACGCGGACCGGCTGCGCGACAAGTTCGATTACCGCAACACATTCTACGACCGCGAACCGCGCCTGGACCTGACGAAAGTTCCCGCCGGCGAATTCGACCTTTACGATTTTGTGCTGGCGAGCGAAGTCTTCGAGCACGTGCCGCCGCCCATCGAAACGGTTCTTGCCCAGGTGTTTCGCTTGCTGAAGCCGAACGGCGTGCTGGTGCTGACCGTGCCATACTCGCTCGACCCCGAGACGGTGGAGCATTTCCCGCGGCTGCACCAATTCGGTCTGGCACACGTGGGCGGCCGGACGGTGCTGGTAAACCGCACCGCGGCGGGCGAGTTGGAAGCCACCGCCGACCTGGTGTTTCACGTCGGTTGCACCGGGCCGGCCGCCGAAATGCGCCTGTTTTCCGAAAGCGGTCTGCGCGCCTCGCTCCACGCCGCGGGCTTCCCGGACGTGCGATTCTATACCGACGATTATCGGGCGTTCGGAATCGTACGCGCCGAAAACTGGTCGCTCCCGGTGGTGGCCCGCCGCGGGCCGTTGGCGCTGAACGCGGACGCGGCCCGCGAGATCGTGGAACAATGGCGCGATGCCCACTACGAGCTCAAGCGGCTGGGCCACACGCTGTGGCATCGCGTGGGGCGCAAGCTGTTTCGGACGGGGCGCAGGCTCGGCGTGCTGGGGGAACCACCGCCGCCCGAAAAACTGCCACAATAAGGCATGGTGTCGTCCCTTCCGGCGTCCGTCCGGTGGTTTGCGGCAGCCCTGGCGGTCGCGGCGGTTTTGACCGCCCAGTCCCAGAGACCGGCGGACCTCGGTATGGGAAAGCTTCTGGTGTCGCCGCGCAAATCCCCCGATCCTTCTTTTGCCCAGTCTGTGATTCTGCTGCTGCACTACGACAAAGAATCGGCCCTCGGCCTGATGATCAACCGCCGCACCACGGTGCCCATTGGGCGCGTGCTGCGCGACTTCAACGGCCTGGGGCAGCGCTCGGACGTGATGTATCTGGGCGGCCCGGTGGAGCGGGACAGCGCCATGGCCCTGGTGCGGGCCGGCGCCAAACCGGATGGCGCCACCGCGGTGGCGGGCAGGATCTATCTCGTGATCGAACGCCAAGCGTTACAAAAGGCGCTCAGCGCGGGGAGGAACTCTTCGGATTTGCGCATCTATGCCGGATACTGCGGCTGGGGTCCGGGACAGCTCGACAACGAAACGCGCCTGGGCGGCTGGTTCATCTTCAATCGCGGCGCCGAGCTGGCGTTCGACGGCAATCCGGACACGATCTGGCCAAAGCTCATTGCCGAGGCGGAAGCCGATATCGCCATGCTGCGCTAGCGGGTCAGCCAAACTGGCTCAAACCCAGTCCAACGCGCCTTTCTTGAAAGCCCAAATGTACCCCACCACCAGAATGGCGAGGAACACCGCGACCTCGGCCACACCGAACCACTTCAAGTTGCTATACCAGACCGCCCACGGAAACAGGAAGATGGTTTCCACGTCGAAAATGACGAACAGGATGGCAATGATATAGAAACGCACGGTGTAGCGCCCGCGCGAATCGGAAGCGGCCTTGATGCCGCACTCGTAAGCTTCCAGTTTGGTCACAAACGGGGTCGCGGGACGAACCAGCTTGGCCGCCAGAATGGCCACGACCGGAAACGAGGTAGCCAATACCAGGAAAATCAGGATCGGAATATAGCCGCCCGGCATGAGCACACTGTAACATGTGTGCGGGAGAATAGGATGGCGCAATGGCCCGTCCGCCAACCCAAATGACTCAAGACCCTCGAACTATCTATAGCGACTTGCTGGCGCGGCGCAAGGCGGAAATCGCCCAGCGCGATGCGGGTTTGGCCCGGCTGGGCTACGCCAGGCTGGCGCTGGCCGTGGCAGCGGCGATCATCGTGTGGCAGGCGCTTTCGAGCGGCCTCGTTTCCATCCTCTGGGTGCTGGTTCCCATCGCCGCGTTCGTGGCTCTGCTGGTGGCGCACGACCGGCTTTCGCGAGCGCTCGAAAATCGCCGGCGCGCCGAGCGCTACTTTACGCGAGGGCTGGCGCGCCTCGATGGCCAATGGGCCGGCACGGGCGAAACCGGCACCGGGTACCTGGACGCGGCCCATCCCTACGCCCACGATCTGGACCTGTTCGGCAAAGGCTCGCTGTTCGAGCTCCTCTCGACCGCGCGCACTCACATCGGCGAAGACACGCTGGCGCGCTGGCTGCTGGCGCCCGCCGATCCGGCCACCGTGGCGCGGCGCCAACAGGCTGTGGAGGAGCTGCGGCCGCGCCTGGATTTGCGCGAGCAATTGGCAGTCTTGGCCGAGGAAGGCCGCACCGGGGTGAAGCCTGAAGCGCTGGCCGAATGGGGAGAACGGCCGGCGCAGCTTTCGAGCCGCGCGTATCGGGTGGCGCTCTGGGTCTTTACCATTCTGGGGATTCCCGGCGGGATCGCCGCCGCCGCCGCGTTTCTGCATATGGTCGGCCTGCTCCCGATGCGCCAACCCTGGGCGACTCTAAGCGAAGACGTAGCTCTCTTCGTGCTGGTCGTAAACGGCGCCTTCTTCTTTCGCAACCGGCACGCAGCGGGCGCGGTGGTGGCCGCGGTGGAAGAGGCGGCGCACGAGCTGAGCTTGTTGGCCGCGGTGTTGCGGCTGCTCGAAGCCTCGCGGTTCACCTCGCCCTGGCTTGCCGAGCTGCGCGCGTCGCTCGATTCGGAGGGCGCCCCGCCGTCGGTCCGTCTGGCGAAACTGGCCCGTCTGATGGAACTGCTGGATTCGCGCGAAAACTGGTTCATCCGCATGGCCCAGATTTTCGTGCTCTGGACTCCCCATCTGGCGCTGCGCGTGGAAGACTGGCGCCGACACTCGGGACCGGCCGTACGGCGATGGCTGGCGGCCATCGGAGAGATAGAAGCGCTGAGCTCGTTCGCGAGCCACGCCTTCGAACATCCCGCCGATCCGTTCGCGGAGTTTGTGGAAGACGGTCCGCTGCTGGAGGCGGAAGCCATCGGCCATCCGCTGCTCGACGAGGGGCGGGTGGTGCGCAACGATGTTTCGCTCGGCGGCCCGTTGCGGCTGCTGGTGGTGAGCGGGTCCAACATGTCGGGCAAGAGCACGTTGCTGCGCACGCTCGGGGTGAACGCCGTGTTGGCCCAGGCGGGCGCGCCGGTAAGAGCGCGGCGGCTGCGGCTCTCGGCGCTGGCGGTGGGCGCGTCGATCTCGATTTCCGATTCGCTGCAGGGCGGCGTTTCCCGGTTCTACGCCGAGATTCTGCGCCTGCGCCAGATTCTGGACCTGACCGGCGGCGAGCCGGCGGCGCTATTCCTGATCGACGAGCTCTTAAATGGCACCAACTCGCATGACCGGCAGATCGGCGCCGCGGCACTGGTGCGCGAACTGGTGGCGCGCGGCGCCATCGGCCTGGTGACCACCCACGACCTGGCGCTGGCGGAAATTGCCGACCAGTTGCGCGAGTCCGCGGCCAACGTTCATTTCGAGGATTCCATCGCCGACGGACGAATCCACTTCGATTACGTGATGCGGCCGGGGGTGGTGCGGAAAAGCAATGCGATCGAGCTGATGCGCTCGGTGGGGCTCAAGATTTGACGGCAGACGAAGTCCGGCAGATGGCGCGGGAATGCGGGTTCGAACTGGCGGGCGTGGCCGCGGCATTGCCGGTGACCGAGCTCGCCTGGTATCGCGACTGGGTAGGGCGTGGCATGGCCGGCGAAATGCGGTATCTTACGGACCGCCGCGCGGCCATTCGCGACGATCCCCGCAACCTGTTGCCGGAGGCGCGGTCGATAGTCTGCGTGGGCAAGCTGTATCACACGCCGCAGCCGCTTTCGACGGCTCTTGATGACGCCGAACGCGGCTGGATCTCGCGCTACGCCTGGGGCGACGATTACCACCATTCGATGCGGGCCGGATTGGAGCGGCTGCGCGAGCGGGTGGAAGCTAAGGCGGGCGTGACGATACGCAGCAAGATCTGCGTGGACACCGCGCCGCTGCTGGAGCGCTCCTACGCGCGCCTGGCGGGGTTGGGCTGGATCGGCAAGAACACCTGCCTGATTCATCAAGGCGCGGGGTCGTGGTTCTTTCTGGGCGAGTTGCTGGTATCGCTCGCGATCGCACCGGATGCGCCGCCGCCCGACCGCTGCGGGACCTGCCGGCGCTGCATCGACGCCTGCCCCACGGCGGCCATCGTGCCTCGGGAGGGCCACTGGGAGATCGATTCGCGGCTGTGTATTTCGTATCTGACCATCGAACTGGGCGGCGCGATCCCCGAAGAGCGCCGCGCGGGCATCGGCCGCCAGGTATTCGGCTGCGATATCTGCCAGGATGTTTGCCCCTGGAACCGCAAGGCGCCGGTGACCGAAGATGCGGCCTTTGCCGCCCGGACTTTCGCCCCGCCGCTGGAAAAACTCGCGGCCATCGGCGAGGCCGAATTCCGCCAGATGTTCCGCGAAACGCCGGTAACCCGCGCCCGCTATCGCGGCTTCCTGCGCAACGTAGCCGTCGCCATGGGAAACGCGCGCCGCGAGCGGTTCCGCTCGCCGCTCGAAAAACTGGCCCAGCACGAAGACCCGCTCGTGGCCGAACACGCCCTCTGGGGGCTCGGTCAGTTGGAGTGACCGCGAACGGAAGTTTTGCGCATTTTGTGCATGGAAATCCGGAATGCTCCGTCTGTCCCGCGTTTCTAGGGCTCGGCGGTTCAGGACGCCTGCAAGGAAGATACTGTTTGAGGCGAAAGTGGCTCATGAAAAGAGGCGGGAAGCGGTGCAGGCCAAAGGGCTACTCGCGGCTGTTGTGCATTTTTGTGCAAATTTTCAGGTTTTTCGACGGCTTGGCCCTAAGCTGCCGGTTTATCCTCTTCGGCTTGGGGCTCTTTGTCGAGTCCGGCGATTTGCCGAGCGAGGTCCAGGGGCAGTTCTG
>Ga0187848_10003205_pt1 | contig 12244 bp, 10 predicted proteins | sample June2016WEW_4_40_FD_132424 | JGI IMG/M metagenome (GOLD analysis project Ga0187848, IMG submission 132424) | Peatland microbial communities from SPRUCE experiment site at the Marcell Experimental Forest, Minnesota, USA - June2016WEW_4_40 | ecosystem: Environmental > Terrestrial > Soil >... | reverse complement strand
GGCCGTGTTCCTCGTCGGCCTCTCCCCCTTCGTCGATGGCGAACCAGGGATTCAATTGGTGGCTGGTGTTGCCGCGGCGGCTTTCCAGCACCTTCTCGCCGGGATGAAGGGGTTCCCGCACCAGTTGTGTTTCGCCCGCCCAGCGCCCGGTGAGATAGGTGAGCCGATATCCCTCCCCTGCGGACACGTACCAGACCCCCGACTGCGCGCTTTCCACGGTCACGACCTGCAGCGTCCGATTCTCAATTTCCGCCTGCTTGCGGATGATATCTTCTTTAGGAAATACCTTGTAGGTGAGTTTCACGAACAGGTCATATTGAATATCCTTCAGGCGGATTTCCAGCATGTCGCCGCGGATCTCGTGACTGGCGTATTTCAGCCTCAAGTCACGGACGCCCGATGCCAGCGTCACCTTCAAGGCGGGCTCGTTGTAATACCGGCCGCCCCATCCCGGGTATTCAAGATTGCTCATGGTTTCCTGAGAATCAAAGGAGGCGTGTTCAGGGTGCAGGCGCGCGGCGGAAAGGTCATGGTCGCTCTCGAGCTTCCCTCCCCAGTAGAGCGTTTGCAGCTCGTCGCGTTCATTGAGCCCCATCACATAGGAGGTTTGCTCGGTCGTGAGGACCCACAGGCGCAAATTGGCGACATAACGCACCGGCGCGGCGCCCATCGTCCCCTCCCCGCAAGCCCGGCCGGGCGCGAGCATCATGGCAACCATCAGCGCCCCAAGCATAACGGCTTTACCCAATCTTTCCGCTTCCGTAGCTTTCATGCATCCCTCCTGAAGTAGCGCGGACCTGTTTTATAGGTCCGCGGCTTTTTGTTGTCAACATGGGACGAACCGCAGCAAGTGTAGCGCGGACCTGTTTTATAGGTCCGCGGCTTTTTGTTGTCAACATGGGACGAACCGCAGACCTTCAAAACAGGTCTGCGCTACACCTCTGGATAACGTTCGACCTTTTCGCGAAGCGCGGACAAGTGCGGCATAGCCACGCCCAGGTTCTCTCCGGTGTTGAGCACATCGAAGTAATAGCGTTTCATTTCCTCCGGGCTATAGGCGAAGTGACTCGCCCTGAGAAGGCGTCGACCCTTTTCAGTGAATCGAATGGCATAAATAGCGGCAAGGCCCGCAAGCCAGGCAGGCATATTCAAAATACTTCTCGCGTCGGGATAACGCCCTAGGTCGACGCCACGGGCCGCAACCACATGCAATGCTTCCCGGATGGCCAACGCCCCCAGCTTCAAGGTCTTGAAACTCCGGGTCGCTTCGGCGATCCCTCCTGCCCAGAGGGCGATTCCTATAGTGCCAGCATTGATAGCATGGTGTGCCCACAGCCATTCGATGATGTTGGGTTTAATGTCCAAGGTGAAACCTGCGCGTTGGAGCAATCCCGTCACGGCCCTGAATTTCTCCGCATCGGAGCCATCCAACATTCCGAAGCGCACCGTAGGGTTCACGGTTGCGATAAGGATACGTTGAGCATCGGGGCCACCACTGGCGGCGGAATAACCCCAAAGGATAGAAGATCGCGGCAGAAGGCGGTCAATCTCCCCCGTTCCATCCCAATTAGCGGTGAACAGTAGAAAAGTGGCGCCAAGTGCACCGGGCAAGTATTGGCGGATGGCCTCAGCCGCCTGGTAGTGCTTGGTAGCGACAATCACGAGGTCAAAGCCGTCTAAAGGGCTGATCTGCCCAACTGTCTTGGCAGCATACGTCACCCGGGTGTTTTTCGGGTAGCCGGGCCGCAAGTCCAGCAGGTCCAAGGTGTCGGTGCTAGGAAGCCCCTCCTTGCGCACGACATGGGTGACATCAATGCCTGCCTTGGACAAGGCCAAGCCGTAAATCGTTCCGACCACACCCCTGCCGATGATAAGGGTTTTCATGACGTTCTCGCTTGGCGTTGACAATTCTGTATGTTTCCGGTGAAGGAAGCAAGTGTGGCACAGCGCGGCGGAGCTGTAACCAAACGTGTAGGGGCCAGCGGCGCTGGCCCTGGGCCGAACGCCGTTCGGCCCTACGAAGTGCTTGAAGATCCTTGCTAAAAAAACAAGAACCTACGGCATTGCAATGCAGACGCCAAGGGCGGACGTCTGCGCTGCGGTCACTCATTGCGTTCGCGATGCTCAACGGATGGGGTGGGTAAATGATGGCGTGCCAGTGATCGGGCAGAAACACCCAGGCCGTCAGTGCAAATCGCTGCTTTTGGCGCATCCGCGCCAGTGAAATCGCCAACCGTCCGAAATCGCGTTCCTCCAGCTTGCGTCTCGATCTCAGCAAATTCACGGTCACGAAGATATAGCGGTCATAAAGGAACGGGCGCCGCAACTTTGACATGCGATCAATCTACGCGCGATGCCGTGTGGAGGCAATGGTCAACCGAGCCAACGTGCGCTGGTGGGCACGAAAAGCCGCGGACCTACAAAACAGGTCCGCGCTACGCTTGCTGCAAATTGCGGGTTACGAAGGAATAGCCGTCCGGGGGCACCAGGCTCCGCAAGCGCGACATGCCGGGATTCTACCGATGCGCCCGGCCGAATACAATAGGAGCCGCAGACCTACAGAACAGGTCTGCGCTGCCTTGCTACCTCAATAATTCGTGGGTTCTGAGCATGGATCGGCTCGCCTGATTTCAGTCTTGTCTGTGGGCCGCAGAACTGCGCTCTGCGCCAGCCGGCGAAAAACCTCAGCCGTGATTGCGCCTGAGCCTGTTCTGTTGCTGCCTACTGTTTTCATCAGGCTGCTCCGGGATGTCCATTTTCCGCGCGGCCTGCAGCGGATCATCGGCCGTTCCGCACGTGGCGGATGCCTCGGGCCGCTCGCGCTCAAGAATCGAGCGCAGGAATTCAAGTGAGCCCTCGAGGCATTTGATGGTTGACAAGCGGAGCGCTTCCCGTCGGTCGTCCAATTCGCCCACACCAAAGTTTGCGAGAGTATACGTAGACTGATATTCAAACAAGACTTCGTATAAAGAAATGCAAGCATTGATGGCATCAAGCCCGGTCTGGCGCAAAGTGAGGCCGAATCCGCGCTGAAACCCTCTCTTATATCCTTCGTACAGTGAGACGTGGCCTATCAGGTAAAGGCTCTTCTGCCGGAAGGGGGAGACTGCCCACTCAATATTCTTCAACGTCTCATCGTGGCTCATGAGGAACTGCAGTAGGGCCTTCACTCGGCAATAAGCGATATCCAATTTACCACGCAGCAGGGCGTCTGGGCTTGGGGGCGTGATTATGCATCGAATAACACAGCCCCGGCGAGCTAACGCCAGAAGAGAATCCTTCTCTTGCATGAGCGCTTTTTGGTATTCCTCTTCTTCCGGAGGAAAGGGCTCTTCGGCGCTGATCGCAAAAGAAGACAGAAAGCCGCTATACCAAACGACCTCCCTAGATAGTTCATCATCAGGTCGGCTTGCGAGGGTTTGCAGGTCGCTGATAACAAGCCTCGTCCTTTCGAGGACTGACTGAATGGTAGTAGGCGGCCCGATGACCCTTATCTCATCCAACGTTCTGCCTAGCCGGTCCGCAAAGGCGACCTGTCCATCAATGGATGAAAAGTCGAAGAAAATGACTCGAAAGGAAGCTAGGTCAAATGGAAGCCTCTGCCCCTTCTGACAGAGTAAAATCACAGAATCGCAGCGCACATGGGCTATGCCCAGCTCGTAAAGCACATTGGGATTCAGACCCGTTAAATCCGCAACGACAATTTCGGCTCGTTCGATCTCTTCCAGAATGTCGGCGACGATCAGATCTGGGTACGAGGAACTGTCAGCCCTGCGCAGGTTCAAGCCACGGATATTGCAGACACCCTGAATGACTCTCCACAAAATACGCGGGTGTTCGTCCTCAAATGGCATTGCTACGAATACCCGGTCCCGTTCCTTTGCAAGCCTGGCTGCTGCAACAAAGGCCTTTGGGTACTGCGGGAGATCTATCCTTCGACGCTGCCCGGCTCTTGCTTCCTGCATTTCGCCTCCTTCATCAGGACACGTTGCCTGCACACGGGATGCTGCGCCTCGAAGACCGCCCCCTTTTTTTGTAACGACGGTCAGCTCGCGCCTTAAACTAACCGCGATTCCCTTAAAGGAAAAGCCCGCGGTACACAGTCCCTGCCGTGGCTACCCGCTGCGTCAATGTCGGCTCCGAAGGCCCTTTTTTCTCTTCGGTCACAGACGGTCCTCCTTGGCGCACGGCGCTGGCGCGGACCCTTGGCGTATGCGACGTTCGCGTTCATTGCACTTTCAGTGCACAGACCTAAACTGAAAGGTCTGCGCCAGCCTGCGGTCAGTACTGCGCTGACCGTGGCTACCCGCTCAACGCCTGAAGACGAGCTTGATCACGTCTATCAGGGCGGCCTTTGCATCAGGTGCCAGCTTATCGATGTAAGCAAGGAGGCATAACGCGACCCAGCCTGAGTAAACCACCCCAGCGGTCGGGTCGAGGTTTGCTGGGATCTCGACACGGAAATGTGTCACGAGTTCTGCGTAGACCGCGAGCGGCAACGCTACAACTAGGAAAAGTCCCAGTAAGCCGCCGGCTCGGCGCCACATAGCCATCCGATGCGAGCCCTTTGTTAATCCCTCAGATTCGCCAGCCTCGCTCGTCGGAAGCGCGTCATAGGTTCCCCCAGCGACGATGTTTGCATAGGTGACGACGTTGCGTTTCAGTTCCGGCAGAGTATCTTCCCTTGGAAAGGCAACGCAGCTCGATAGAGCCAAGAAGTGGTCAGCCGCCTGACCAATTCGCCGATAGACACCCACCACCGATGTGTGTCGGGTGCCCTTGGTACTGCACAGGCGTCGAAGCATGTCAGCTATCCTGCCGATGCGCCGCATTATAGTTCGCCTACGCTCGCTCGATACACTACCCGAGTCTGCGATATCTTGTAGATAATCGAGGAGTAGGAGCAATTCTCGCAAAAGCGTCGCCTGCGGCGCGTCATCGTACAGCTCATATCTGATGTGGGGATAGGTAAAAACGAACATCAGGAGGTAGGACGGCACCAAACTAGTCACAGGAAGAGGGACGCACATCCAGGCGGTCACGGCCCAGGTAGTCCATGGGGTTCCAGGGGCTGAGTAACTACACAGGAACAACAGACCTACACCCAGGGCGGCGTAGTTGAGGAGCACAGCAAGAAAAATAAAGGGCAACCCTGTCCGATCAATGTCTCGCGGCGTCCAAAGTCCTAAACGAGGAAACCGCCCCGCCAAATGCCGCGCTAAGCGCTGGTGCAGCACCAATGTGTAGAAGCTGGCTGAAAAGCTGGCTGCGGCAGCGGCGAAACCCATCTCAGGGTGTGAAACTAAGTAGTTCCTCTGGCGGAGTAGGTGCTCGACCGCTGGCTCAACAGATCTTACAAGCCGAAATCCTCCCACCAACAACACCGGAAAGATCGCGAAGACGCTAACCGCCGCACTAATTGCTGCGATGTATATAAGTGTGTCCTCTTTTCGACGAGCGCGTTCAAGTTCAGAGTTGAGGTGCTCCAGCGCCGTTTTAGGCGGGGAAGACAGGTCCGAATAGGCGACCGTCAGGCGTTGAAAGAGACCATTCAGATCGAGGTCTCGTAGATTTTTGTCCGGATGCACGGTTTCAACCAACATTCTGCCCCGATAGGCGGTTCGCGCGTTGGACATCCCACTTCTTGGGATGTTTGCATTAAAGCACTTCCCCCACCCTCAACGCCAGCGGGCAGGCACGGACAATCCAGTCCTGACCGTGGGCTTTTGTCATGCCCTATGCCCCAACTTTAACCGCACGTAGTCAATGTGGATGGGGCGCGCCGCAACTGTTACATTTTCCAAAGGAAAATTGTTGGAACTCTACCACCAGCGATCTTCCAGCATCTTCACCACCCCTTACAGCATGGGACTCACGTGAAGCCGTTCCAACAGGCTATGCCTTCGCCACCGAGGGAAGAACCCACGGTCAAAACCGCACTGACCGTGGCTACCCGATTGCGGTTGCGATTGCCCCCTGCTTTCTTCCTGGCTGTCGCCTATTGCGAGCCGTAGGCCTGCTTGGATGTGATATTGTAGATTAAGGACGCCTTTCTTAGGCTTTCTTGGCCCCCTGGCTTCCAGAATTCGATCATTTCCAAGCCCCGCCGCTTCCGAGCACCGGCGTATTGGCTCAGGTCAAGCATGTACGCCTCGAAGATTTTTCCGGGCCTACCGCTGACCGTGACACGTGACCGAACCAGGTGAAGTAACTTGAGGTCGACCAGCTCGTGAATCAGAGCGACCTCGCTCCCTTTGGCGTCCTTCCCCAAGAGGAAACAGTTCGAGTTGGCTTCTTCCAGGCAGAAATTCCGAATGGTCTGGAACTCCTCATCGAGGCTCTGGTCGTCCTCCGGAGTGTCTTTCTTGAACTCCTCCCGCTTGGGACCATCATATTCGCCTGCGGCGACGTTGACGTCCTCGGCGTTAATTTTGTCTCCGCCTTGGGCGCTCGACCCAGTGCGCTCTCGTGCGACCTCGACCGACATTCGGAAAACCGATAAGAAATCCCTGGCCACGCCGCCGCTTGCTAAGACCAGTCGATCTACTGCGCCGTCTGTCATTAGATCGCTAACGCTGAGAGCGCACTCCTTCGCAAAATTACTGAGAATCCTGAGTAAGAATTCTTTGGCAACGGAGTACTTCTCCAAGGTAATGTCGAGATCGATCTGGTCCGCATCATCACCTAGCTTGACCCCAATCGGAGGGTTCCCGTGATAGTACCAGTCGGTTCGATGGCGAATTGTCCCGATCTTGAGCCACAGACCATGGTCTTTCGCGATCCTATGGAAGTAGTCGATGACCTGAGGCTGGTCGGCCCGCCTGATGTGGTACAAGTCGTCTAGGAACAGGTAGGAATCTCCTGACGAAAGGACAGACATGTCACGAAACAATTGCTGATAATCCATAATATGGCGGTGCAGGAAGTCTATCTTGCTCCGTCTGTACTGTTCCTCCGCCTCCTCTCGCCGGGCCTTGGCCGAGCTGGTCGAGGCTTCGAAGGACGCGGAAACCCACTCAGCCTTCATTCCGGCGCCGGCCTTAAGTCCGCTGCTGTCCTGCTCTTGCACTGACCTGATAATCTTCAGGTGTGCGTCCTCAACTGCATGCAACTGTGTTTGCAACTCTTCGATCTGGGTTTTAAGCTTAACGGCGAGCAGAGCGCTTGCCCTGCGGTTGAAGGCAGGGCGTGCCGGTTTCGTCCCAAACAGCTTATCCCAGAAGGATGTTTTGTGTGCTGGATTCACGGCGGCTGTTTCGATCCACTGCTTGAACTCCTGAAAAGTGGAAATCAGGACGCTTAGGAGGACGTCAGGATAACTGTGCCCCTTGAAGGCTTCCAGGTTCACATACGCGATCGGGCGGCGACCCGTTGTCAGGTCTGCCCCGCCCTTCCTAAGCAAGCTAGATTTTCCTGAACCACGTCGCCCAAAGACAATGTGATGTCGTCTATTGACAGCCCTACGCAGCGTGCCCCGCGCCGGCTCGATGAAGTGTTTCACCCCTTCTTCGCTTGAGCGAGCTGCCTCCTCAACTTTTGTCACGAGTGTCTGCAGATTTTGAGAGTTCAGTATGTCGTTGGACATCGGCCCCTACCGTTAATCAGCCACGGCTGGCATGTAAACAGTCACGCACGCAACGTGTGGAACAAGCCTCGCTCTCACAACATGGCGCTCGCGGACAACCGGGCAATGGCGACGCGTAGTCCGGGTGTATAACCGCCACGTTACCATTCCGGTATACAGCTAATCGGAGGGCAAGGCAAGGGGGAAAGAACGGCAATTATGAATGACGAATTATGAATGGTGAATTAAAGCATTGAGCCATCGGGTCATCGGGTGATCGGGCCATTGAAAAACAGAAGTCAGAAATCAGAAATCAGAAGTCAGGAGTCAGCAGGGCAGGGGCTAGGTGTTGGAGGCTAGGGGCTGGGGGCTAGGGACGGGGGGGAAAGCAGGGCTTGGTTCCAATCGGGCCGATGCGAAGCCAAGATCATGGGTAATGGCCTCAGTTCGCGCTTGAAGGGATCGAGGATAAAACCCAAAACCTCCAACGAAATACTGCCCAGCAGAATGCTGTCGCCCTTCTCTCCGAAGATGACCGGAGAGGCACCCTCCTCCCCCTTCATACGAAACAGAGCCTGTCCGAGGGACCGCTTGATTTCAGTGCCATCCGCAAGAATAAAACTCTTGGTCTTGCCGGGCTTGATACCCAAGCGCTGAAGCACGGGCGCCGGAACTACTGAATACATTGCGCCGGAGTCAACGAGGAACTTGAGCCGCGCGCTGCGCCGAGGCCTCGCGGGATTGGCAATGCTCGCTTGGATGTACGTCAGACCCATGAAACTTTCCCTCGCGCTGAGTGTAGGTTTTGCGCGGCCATGAGTCAAGCGGCAAGAAGGGACGAAGCGAATGATGAATGGTGAATCAAAGCATTGAGCCATCGGGTCATTGGGTGATCGGGCCATTGAAAAGCAGGAGGCAGAAATTAGAAATCAGAAGGCAGAAGGAAGAAGCAAGGAGGAAGGAGGAAGAAGGAAGAAGGAAGAAGGAAGAAGGAAGAAGACAGAAGGTGGGCAGTATGCAGTCGGCAGGGGGCAGTCGGAGTGTTTCCCCCACCTACAGAATTCAGGAGCCAGAAGACAGAAGTCAGGAGGAAGACCGAAGGCGTGCAGCAAGCGGGAGGCAGGGGGTGGCGGATGGGGGCAATCCAAAATCCAAAATCCAAAATCTAAAATTGCCCTAGCCCCGTTCTCTCAACTGACAACTGACGACTGACCCGTCGTGGCGGGACAACTGACTCCTGACTCCTGACTCCTGACTGCTTCACCCGACATCTTCCATCTGAACCAGGGGAATCAAACTTTGGATGAGCGCAAGATCGGCCACCTTGCTCCCTTCCATCGTCACCGCTGCGGCACTGGCAGCCATGGCGAGGTGGAATGACTCGCGAAATGAAAGGTGTTTCACTTCTCCATAAGCCAAGGCTGCCACCATGGCATCGCCGGCTCCGACGCTGCTTCGCGGGGCCACGGCTGGGGGGCGGGCCGATAGCAGATCCTGCTTGGTAGCCGCGATCGCACCCTCAGCCCCCAGGGAAATCACCGCTTCGTCGGCGCCCATTGCAAGCAATTTGCGGGCTGCCTCGGCCAGTTCGCGGCGGGTCCTCAATCGCACTTGAAGCAATTCTTCAACTTCAGCCCGATTAGGCTTGAGCAAAAGGGGTTTGGCTTCGAGTCCGTGCCTCAGAGCGGGTCCTGCTGTGTCTAGCATGCACTTTGCCCCCAAAGCTCTTGCAATGGTGATGAGTTCTGCAAATGTCTCGGGCGGGGCTCCGGGCGGCAGGCTTCCGGAAAAGACCATCACGTCACAACGGGGGCCATATTCTCTGATCTTTTGTTTCATCGCTTCCAGGTGTTCAGGAAGCACTTGAAAGCCGGGTTCGTTGAGTTCGGTTTCTGTCCTGTACACGGGATCGTGGATTTTCAGGTTCACGCGCGTCTCACCCGGGACGCTCGTGAAGTCCGCGGGAATGCCGTTGGCGGCGAGCGTCTCGAGGATGAAGTGGCCGTTGCTTCCCGCCACAAACCCCAGCGCGCAAACTTTTGTTTCAAATTGCTTCACTGCTTTGGCGACGTTGATTCCTTTGCCGCCAGCGTCGGTTCGCCTCACTTCTCCTCGGTTGGTCTTGCCAACCTCAAAGCGCGGAACCGTGAGGCTTCTGTCAATGGCCGGATTTAACGTGACTGTTACAATCATGTCGCCATCTCCTGTGGCACGGGATGGGGAACAGGAGAATAACATGCAACCGAACGCTATTCCAGATTCCCTCTTCGCGCGCTGAAGAATCACCCTACGCCTGCGCGAGTTGACCCAGTTTGTAGGGATGGTTCCGTCCCATCAGAGGCGCCCATTCATAAAGGATGGGCCGAGGGGGAAAAAACAGCGCACTCGCGGCTAGCTGTGCAATTAAAGCCATGACAAATAGACCATAAGGCATGGTGTCATATAAAGGCCTATTTCATGCCAGATATGTCCGAAAACCTGGACGGATATTGTTGCATATTTCAACATAAGCCCCTTTTTTGATGGTTGCGTTTGGTCTACGGCTTGCAAAGCTATGTTAGCGGTGCGGTTGAGGCAAAACCACCAATGGCCGAGCAAGCATCCCTGATTTTCCTGGCAAGGTTTCTTCCCTCACGCGGGACAAACCTTAATGCATCGCAGGGTTTTCCGGCTACAAACCTGGCCAGGACGATTTCCCAGAGGGGGGCACCTATCTCTCCGTCGTGAAGACAGGGCATGTCACCACAAGGTCGTATATTCTGTTTGTAGACGTTTTCTCAGTCGAATAGGAGGCTCGATTCTCATGGCACAAGGCCTTCCCCGAATTTCGGCGAACGTGGTTGTTCCCAAGCCTTCCTTACAGAAGGTTTTCGACAACTTACGTGTTTCCGGCTTCAGCCTCATCGGCCCGACAGTGCGTGAGGGCGCGGTGGTGCTCGATGAGATTGCGGGGGTTGAAGATCTTCCGCTGGGCTGGACGGCAGAACAAGGGCCAGGCCGTTACCGCCTGAAGCAGACCCGCCCTCAAGAATACTTCAGTTACGGCGTGGGGCCTCAGAGTTGGAAAAGGTTTCTCCATCTGCCGCAGGTCAAGCTGTTCTCGGTGGAGAAGACGGACGGGAAATGGGTGATGAAGGCGGCCGAGGAAACGATACCGCTGCGCGCGTTCATCGGTGTGCGTGCCTGTGAGGTGGCCGCGATTGGCATCCAGGATCGCGTTTTTCTCAGTGGCGAATTCAGGGACCCCCATTACGCGCGCCGGCGTGAGCGTATTTTCATCCTGGCGGCTAACTGTGGACGGGCCTTCTCCACCTGTTTCTGCAGCTCGATGAAGACCGGTCCCAAAGCAACGGAAGGTTTTGACTTGGCCGTGACCGAACTGCCTGATGCCTTGGTGATGGAAGTGGGTTCCGAAATGGGTTCGGAGATGCTTCGTGACACTCCCTGGGAGCCCGCCACGGCTTTCGATTTGGGCCGCGCGGCGCAGACCGTGCAGAATGCCGAACGCGGAATCGAGCGCCAGCTCAGGACGGATGACCTGCCCAAGTTACTCTATGACAACCTCGAGCATCCCCGCTGGGATGACGTGGCAGCGCGTTGCCTGAGCTGTGGCAACTGCACGCAAGTTTGCCCCACCTGCTTCTGCGTCACCGTGGAAGACACCTGCAACTTGAAAGCGACGGTCGCGGACCGGACGCGCGTCTGGGACTCGTGTTTCGTGCGGGAGTTTTCGCACGTTCATGGCGGCAATATCCGGCCCACCATTCGGTCGCGATACCGTCAATGGCTGACACACAAACTGGCTTCCTGGATTGACCAATTCGGGACTTCCGGGTGCGTGGGTTGCGGACGGTGCATCACCTGGTGTCCTGTGGGAATTGACTTGACCGAAGAAGTTAAAGCTATTCGCGAGAAGGTTCAACGATGAGCTTAGCACCTGCCCCTGCACAACTGCGGATGATGCCGGACCCGATGCTGCCCCATCCGGCGGTTATCGAGGAAATCCAATCCGAGGCCCACGGTATTTCGACCTTTTCCTTGGTCTTCACGGACCCCATTCAGGCTTCCACCTATCGCTTCCAAGCTGGGCAATTCAACATGATTTACTTGCCCGGCTTCGGAGAAGTTGCCATCTCGATTAGTTCCAACCCCAGTGCGCCCCAGGTGGTGGGCCACACCATTCGTTATGCGGGCAGCGTTACGCGCGCGCTAGGGCGCCTCAAGGTGGGTGATGTGGTGGGGGTTCGAGGGCCCTATGGCAGCGCCTGGCCTCTTGGGAAGGCGCTGGGCAAGAGCCTGGTCATCGTGGCGGGCGGGATCGGGTTGGCGCCGCTGCGCCCGGCGCTATTCTCGATTTTGCGCCACCGCGAGGATTACGGCAGGGTGGTGCTGCTCTGCGGCGCTCGCACCCCTGCCGATCTTCTGTACACCGACGAATTCGAACGCTGGCAGGCCGGCGGCGTGGAGCTCCACACCACCGTGGACCTGGCAGACGAGAACTGGCGTGGCCAAGTGGGAGTGGTTCCCGCGTTGTTCTATCGCATCCGCGTTGACCCTAAGCAGACGTTGGTGATGACCTGCGGGCCGGAAATCATGATGCGGTTCGTGATCTATGAAGCGCTGGCACGAAGGATCCCCAAGGAATCCATCTTCCTCTCCATGGAACGAAACATGAAATGC
>Ga0187848_10003201_pt1 | contig 12249 bp, 10 predicted proteins | sample June2016WEW_4_40_FD_132424 | JGI IMG/M metagenome (GOLD analysis project Ga0187848, IMG submission 132424) | Peatland microbial communities from SPRUCE experiment site at the Marcell Experimental Forest, Minnesota, USA - June2016WEW_4_40 | ecosystem: Environmental > Terrestrial > Soil >... | reverse complement strand
TTGCCGCCCACTGCCCACTGCTCACTGCCCACTGCCCACTGTCCCGAGCCCGCGTTGGTCGAGTTTCTTGCGGAGCGTGGTGCGGTGCAGGCCGAGGCGGCGGGCGGCGGCCAGGCATTGGCCGCCGCAGTGCTCCAACACCGCCTGCAAGAGCGGCGGCTCGACCAGGCTGAGGAACTGCTCGTAGAGGTTGCGGGAATCCTCCGAGCCGGCCAGTTGGGCTTCGGCCCAGCCGCGCACCAGCGCCGCCAGCGCGTCTTCCCGCAAGGCACCGGCGGCCCCGCCGCTGGTTCCGGCAGTGCCCAGCGGCAGCAGCGGCGGCGGCAGGTGCTCGGGGGCGATAATTCCGCCGCGGGCGAGGATCATCGCGTGCTCGATGGCGTTGCGGAGCTCGCGGACGTTGCCGTACCATTCCCGCCGTCCCAGCTCGACCATCGCTTCGGGGGAGACGGCCGGCGGGGGACCGGCGGTCTTGGCCGTCAGTGCGGCGAGGAAGTGCTCGACCAGGAGCGGGATGTCTTCCCGCCGGCGGCGGAGCGGCGGGATCTCGATCTCGAACGTGATCAGCCGGAAGTAGAGGTCGTGGCGAAACACCCCCTCGACCACCCGCCGGCCGAGGTCCTGGTGCGTGGCCGACACGAGGCGGAAATCGCTCCGCACGGGGCGGTCGGCCCCGACGGGCAGGATCTCGCCGTGCTCCAGCACCCGCAACAGCTTCACCTGCAAGGCCAGGGGGATCTCGGCCACTTCGTCCAGGAAGATCGTGCCGCCGTCGGCCTGTTCGAGCAGTCCCTTGCGGGCCTGCTCGGCGCCGGTGAAGGCCCCGCGGGTGTGGCCGAACAATTCGCTCTCGGCCAGGGTGGGGCTGAGCGAGGCCATGTTGACGGCGACGAACGCCCCGGCGGCGCGGCGGCTGTAGCGGTGGACGGCGCGAGCCGCCAACTCCTTGCCGGTCCCGCTCTCGCCCCGCAGGTGGACGCAGGCCTCGGAGGGGGCCACCAGGGCGATCCGCTTGAACACCTCTTGCATGGCCGGCGAGGAGCCGACGATGCGCACTTCGGCCGCCGGGGCGGGCAAGCGGGCCGGCGACTCGGGCGTCCGGGCCGCGTGCTCCAGCGCCCGAAGGATTGCCCGCTCGGCCACCGCCAGGTCGAACGGCTTGGTGAGGTAGTCGAAGGCCCCGTTGCGGACGGCCTGGACGGCCGTGGCCAGCTCGCCGTAGGCCGTCATGACGAGGATCGGCACGCCGGGGCCTGCGGCCTGGCGGAAGTGCTGCATGGCCGCCAGGCCGTCCATGCCCGGCAGGCGGACGTCCAGCACGATCACGTCGGGCCGCTGCTCGTGGGCCGCATCGAGTCCCTGCTCGGCCGAGGCGGCGGTGGCCGCGGTGTGCCCCAACTCGGCGGCCAGCTTCGCCAGCCCCCAGCAGATGCTCTGCTCGTCGTCGACGATCAGCCAATGGGCCATAGCAGCTTTCCGTACCGTCTGGACGGCGCGTCGCACCCGCGCGGACCGGCAGCCTTCATTGGATTGTACTGCCCCTTCCAGCCGGCCGACAGTCCTTGCCAGGGAATATCTCTTGCTCGCGGCGGAGGATCAAGGGATAATGGCAAGTGAGGCGCCCGTTCCTCTCTGGTAGGGCAAGTCCATTCAACCTGCCGCGGACTTTCATCCATGACGATTCGATCAATGGATTCAGCATCCGCTCTGCCTTTGGTCCCCGCGGTCGCCGAACCTGCGATTCCCGCGGAGGTCACGGCGGCGGTGGCGCGTCTGGGCCTGGCCAACACGTTTCCTCAGGTGATCGAGTTGACGCGGGAACTTTTCGGGAGCGAATTCCGGGTGAGCGTTGAAGAAGACCCGGAAATCGCAAGTTGGTTTGACGTGGTCTTTACTGTCCATGCCCGGGACGACGTCGACGAAATCCTTGAAAAGAACACCTGCTGGCATCGGCGACTGCCTCACGAGACTGCAGGGGCGGGCGCGGCCTTCTGCCTGTCGATCGAGGCGCCGTCGTGACGGGCGCGGAATTCGTCGACCTCGCGGCGAAGCTGGTGGATGGGGGTGCCGCCGAGCGGCGAACCTCGATCAGTCGCTCCTATTACGGCGCCTTCCATGCGGCGATAGAAGTGCTTGCCGCCGCGGGAGTGCGGCTGCCCGCCAGTCCCGAGGCGCATCAGAAGGCCAGGTTCTGCCTGTTGGAATGCGGCGAACTTCCGGCAATCGAGGCCGGAGAAAAACTCGAGTCGTTACGCAGGCAAAGGAATCTTGCGGATTATAACCTGAAGCATCCACCACGCGAAACCAGGCAGAACGCGGTCGTTCAACTCCGCGTCGCCCGCGAGATCCTGGGTTGTTTGCAAACCTGCCGCAGCGAATCCGTCTGGCATCGAGCGCGCACCCGAATTCGGACCTACGCTACGCAGGTGCTGCGTTTGACTCCGGTCGATTGAGGCCCGGGGTCTTGTAAAGCGGCAGCTCGACGATGAACTCGGTCATGCCGTCGCGGCGGTCCCAGCGGATCGCGCCGCCGTGGTCCTCGGCGATCTGGCGGGCGACGAACAGGCCCAGCCCGGTGCCGTCGGGCTTGCCGGTCACAAACGGCTCGAAGAGCCGCCCCACGACGGCTTCCGACGGCCCCGGCCCGCTGTCCCGCACGCAAATCACCCCGCGATCGTCCCCCAGGCGTGCCAGCTCGATCGCGATCTTGGCCGGCGGCGGGCTGCCGCCGATGGCGGTCATGGCCGGCTGGCCGGGTGCCTGCGTGCGGGTGGCGGCGTCCACGGCATTCAGCACGAGATTGATGGCCAGTTGTCGCAGCTCTTCAGGATCGCCGCGGACTTGGAGTCCCTCGGGCGGCCGGAGCACCGCCAGCTCGATGCGGGCGTGGAGGCAGGCCGGCCGCACCAGCGCGGCCACCTCGTCCAGCAGGGGACCCAAGGGCACCGTTTCGCGGCTGGCGCGGCGCGGCTGGCTGAGCGTGAGGAACCGCTGCAAATACGATTCCATCAGGCGGAGCTGCCGCAGGGCCACTTCGAGCGACTCGCGCCCGCCGGGGGCCTGGCAGTCGCGCTGATGGAGCTCGACGGCCATGCGGCCGCCGGTGGCGGCGTTGCGGAGCTGGTGGGCCATGCCCGCCCCAAGCTGCCCCAGCGTGCGGACCTGCTCGCTGCGGCGGACCTCGCGGCCGTACTGGGCCAGCCGCTCGGTCATGCGATTGATCGCCAGGGCCAGGTCGCGGATCTCGTCGTCGCGGGGTGCGACGGCCACGGGCGTGAAATCGCCGCGGGCAATGGTTGCCGCCTGATCGCCCAGGCGGCGGATCGGCCGGACGAGCCGCTCGGCGAGGATCGCGGTCACGACGACCACCGCCAAGGCTGCCAGGATCCCGGCGGCCAACGCCGTGTAGCCGGCATGCCGCACGGCCGCCGACCAGAGGTCTTCCGAATACAGGACCAGCAACCGGCCGGCGACGTCGGCGGGCGGGCGGCCCGGCACAGGCACGATCTCGGCCAGGTAGGTCCGCCCGGCCAGCGCGATCTCGGCGGGGGCGTGCCCGCGAGGCCCGTCGCCTTCGACCAGGCGGTCCAGCCGCCGGCGGCTGACGTCGTCCAGGTCCAGTGTGCGGGCCCGAACGCGGTTGCCCTCGTCCAGGTAGATGAACTCGGCGCCGGACAGGCCGCTCATTTGCCGCAGGACGGGCTCGCTCAGCGGGAACTTGGCCACGCGGAGCGTATCGACCACCTGGCGGAGGTGCTCCTCCTGCACCCGCCGGGCACGAACCGTGCCCAAATACGCACTGGTGCCGCTGGCCAGCACGATGGCCAGCGCCACGACGGCGAGCGTCGGCAGCAAGAGTTGGATTTGAATCGGCCGTCGCATGGTCGGGGTTTCCGCTTCTCCCACGTTAACCTCCCGAGGGGGGGACGTCAATCAGTAGTGGCGATTGGGCGGTGGGCGGCAGCCGCCACTCGTTGTGGCACGGTCTCCCTAGCGTGCCACGACAGGGGTGAGAATGGTGCGAAGATGGAGCAGGGTGTGGGCAGGGCACGTCGGGGTTTTCGACATGCGTGTCGCGCGGACCGACGCGGCCCGCCGGCCGTCAGTCTCTCCGCCCCCGCGACGAAAGCCGTTGCCATGCCTACAGATAACGCGGTCCGGCTCCAATTTGGAAGTGTTGGCATAGAAGGTGCGTTCTCACTGGGCGGTCTTCGATCGACCCCTAATTGGGATCGGCCCGAGAGACGACCTGGTCCCCTTCCCCGGAGCGGAAGCAATGCTTCGGCCGATCCTTAGCCGGCGGCGACCATGCTTCGCATGGTGCCCGGCCGCCGGTCGCAGTCCCGTCGCTCGGCGCCGGAGCCATCGGATGGTCCGTGCCCTCTCCGGCCCGAGTGCCGGGACCGATTGTGGATTTGAGATTTGGAATCCCCGAATCCCCAAATCCGCCGTTGCGAAGCCGCAAGCGGCCCAAGCCGTAATCCCCACTCCGTTCTTCACTCGCCTGGAGTCCCGTCCATGCGCCGCATTCGCCCTGCTTTCACCCTGATCGAGTTGATGGTGGTGATCGTGATCATCGGAACGCTGGCGGCCCTGTTGTTGCCGGCAGTCCAGGCCGCCCGGGAAGCGGGGCGACGTTCGTCGTGCGGCAACAATCTCAAGCAGATCGGCCTGGCGATGCACAATTACGAGAATGCGTACAAGGGGCTTCCCCCGCGGCGCTATGGGCCCAGTTGGACGCCGGCGGCGCCCAACAAGGGCTATTGCGGCTGGGGAGCGATCATCCTGCCGTACCTGGAGTTGAAGAACATCGAGCGTCTCTACTATCAGGACTACAACTTCTACGACGCGCAGAACGCGGAGGCCATTGCCAGGCCCATCGCCGTATATTCGTGTCCGGCCACCCAGCCCAGCCGCAGCATGACCGTGTGCGACCCGACGCAGTCGATCACCGGGACGGGGATCGCCGGCGACTACTTCGGTGCCAACAGCGTGAACGCGTGGTGGTTCTCGGACTCGGCGACCAACGCGGCCTACTCGCAGAACACCGAGACGGCGATGGCGGACAACCGCAACAAGGCATTGGCCGAGATCACCGACAGCTTGAGCTGCACGCTGCTGGTTACGGAACAGGCGGGGCGGCCCGGCTGGTACATCAAAGGCGCGAAGCAATTGACCACGACCACCACCCCGAACGACGCCACGACCACGATCAACGGCACCCAATACTCGCAGTCGAATCCCGCGTGGTGGGGATGCTGGGCGTCGTACCAGGTCTTCTCGGTGTGGACCTATTCGGACGACGGCGTGACGGAGGGCGGCAACAACACGATCAATATGAACAACTCGCAGGGCATCTACAGTTTCCATCGCGGCGGGGCCAATGCCGTCTTCTGCGACGGCGCCGTCCACTTCCTCAGCGAGGGTTTGACCCCGCAGGTGCTCGGCGCCATCATCACCGCGCGGAGCGGCGGCGTGGACACCGCGGAAGTCCGCTCGGCCGAGTCGCTCGGTGGGACCGAGTTTTGAGCCGTTTATCGCACGTCCGCCAGGGCAAGGACCAAACCCCATGAGAGTCTTGCAGGCAATGTTCGCCCTCGGTCTGTGCCTGGTGGTTTCGGGCTGCGGAGCGGAGCACGGCGACCGGCCGCCGGTCCATCCGGTCGGCGGCAAGCTGCTGGTGGCCGGAGCGCCCGCGGCCAAGGCCGAGGTCGTTCTGTATCCGGTCAATGGCCAGGGACTGTCCATGGTGCGGCCGCACGCCACGGTCGAGGCGGACGGCTCCTACCATCTGACCACCTTCGCCACCCGGGACGGCGCGCCGGCCGGCAATTTCGCCGTAACCGTGGTCTGGCCGGGGCCGCGGGTCGAGAATCAGGCCGAGGACGAGCCGGGGCCGGACCGCCTGGGGCGACGCTATGCAGATCCGAAGAACCCGGCCGTGAGCGTACACATCGGGAGCGACACCACGGAACTGGCGACGATCGACTTGAAGCCCATGGAGACGAGGCCGAAAAGAGCAGACGGGCCGCCGCCGGCCATCGAACCCTAGTGTCGCGCTTCTGCGCGGCGGCACGCGGCAGCGGCCGGCTTCCGATAGCCGCATTTTTCCTGCAGGAGTCCCTTTCGTGTTGACACACCTACCAGCCGGCAGGATTCCCGTTCGCGTGGAAGGCGCGACCAAACGTTTTCGCCAGGGCGAGTCGGTGGTCGAGGCGATCAAGGATGTTTGCCTTTCGATCGAGGAAGGGGAATTCGTGGCCGTCATGGGAGCCAGCGGCTCGGGCAAGAGCACGCTGCTGCACGTCATGGCGGGGCTCGCTCCCCCCGATGAAGGACGCGTGCAGATCGACGGCGCCGATCTGTCGACCATGCCGGACGGGCAACTGACGCGGTTCCGCCGCCGCAAGATCGGTCTTGTCTTTCAGGCGTTCAATTTGATTCCGTCGCTGACGGCCGACGACAACATCACCCTGCCCATGCTGGCCGACGGCCGCAAAGATCGGATCGACGGGCGGCTCGAGGGCCTGCTCGGCCGCTTGGGGCTGGTGGCGCGGCGGCATCATCGGCCCGACGCGCTCAGCGGCGGCGAACAGCAGCGCGTGGCAATCGCCCGCGCGCTGGTCAACGATCCGGCCTTGGTCCTGGCCGACGAGCCGACCGGCAGCCTCGATTCGACGAGCGGGCAGAAGATATGCCGGTTACTGCGGGAATTGTGCGAAGCAGAGCGGCGGACGATCGTGGTCGTGACCCACGAACCCGCCGTGGCCGCATGGGCACAGCGCGTGGTGGTGATGAAAGACGGCCGTATCCTCACGCAGTTCGGCACCGGCGAATTCAAGGACGCGCAAACGCTGGCGGCCCATTACCAAGATGTCGTGAACGTCGCTGCCGGCGCCGAAGCACTGGCGGCCCCCTGAATCCCCTGGATCCCGGAAGCGGTCATGCACGCGGGAGAGTTTGCCGTCGTCAGGAAGCTGGTCGTGGCCGACGTGCGGCGGCGGCCCGGGCGATTGTTGTTGACGATCCTGTCCACGATCGCCGCCGCGTGCGTCGTGGTCTGGGTGGTAAGCGGCTACGATTCGCTCGTGCAGAGTTTTCGGGAATTGTCCGAGAAGTACTTGGGCAGATACGAACTGGTTGTCCTGCCGGTGGGACCCGAGGATTCTCCCTTGCCGCCGCTGTCGCGGGAGGTGGTCGACTCGCTGCGGCAAGACCCGGCCGTCGCCGCGGTGGATCCGGTGTTTCAATCCCGCGTGAGGCTCAAGGCCAAGGCCGCCCCCGCACGGGCCGGTTCCGGCCGGGCGGGAGATGCGCCGGCCGGCAACACGCCCGCGATCCCCGGAGACGCCCCGACGCTTGTCGGCACGGATGCCGCCGAGCCGCCGTATCCGCTGGTGCAAGGGAAGTGGATCGCTGCCGGGCAGCCCCAGCGATCTGAAGCGGCCATCAGCAAGGGTTTGGCGGAACGGCTGGGCGTAAAGGTCGGAGACGAGGTGCTCGTTTCCAACAACCGAACCGACGACGAGTTCCCTCTGAAGATCGCCGGCATCGTCGACGAGCGAAAGAGCGTTCCCAGGGAGAGGTTCATGATCGGCCTGCCGCCGTCGCGCGGCCCGCCGCTGGCCCACGGACCGGCAGTCGCCGCTCTCTATGTGCCCTGGACGCTGGCCGAGAAGCTCGCCGGAACTCCGGCGAAGATCGACTTTGCCGGCGTGGTGCCGACCAAAGGCATCAAGCTCGGGGAGTTTCGGGCCCACTGGGCCGACCGGCTCGCCCGGGCAAATCCGCCGGCGGAGCTTCAGGCCCAGGAAGACGTGGGGGCCGAACTCCAGCAGAGTTCGACGGCGGAGAGCATCCGCGGGCAGGCACTGTCGGCCACCGGCATTTCGCTCTTGGCGGCGCTGTTCATCATCTTCACCACGCTCAACATGGGCGTGGACGAGCGCATTCGCCAGTTTGCCATGCTGCGCGCGGTTGCGCTGACGAAAGTGCAAGTCGGTGCTATGATCGCCATGGAAAGTCTGTTCCTGGGGCTGATCGGCTGGGGAGGCGGTCTGCTGGCCGGCTGGGGATTGCTGGAAATCGTGAGCCATTGGCGGCCGGCCTTCTTCCCGCTGGGCGTGTCGCTGGGCTTCTGGTGCATCGTGCTCTCGGGCATCTGCGCAGTGGGCGGATCGCTGGCGGCGTCCGTCATTCCCGCGTGGCGGGCCACGCGCGTCAGTCCGCTGGAGGCCATGGCGGTGCGCCCGCGCGGGCGGTCGGCGCGCTTCTCTTGGGCCGCCACCGTGGCCGGCGTGCTCCTGATCTCCGTGAACCCGCTGGTGGTGTTCTGCATTCCGATGCCGGACACCGCGCGTTACGGCGTCTCGGCGCTTTTGGGTTGCCCCGCGATGGCCATCGGATTCGTGCTGTTGGCGCCGCCAACCGTCGCGTTCACCGAAAGGATCCTCGGGCCCGTTGTCGCCCGCCTGACGGGCGTCAATCCGCGGTTGCTGGCCACGCAGCTTACGAGCAATCTCTGGCGGACCGTGGGAACCGCGGCGGCGCTGACCATCGGCCTCGGCCTGTTCGTCGCCATGCAAACCTGGGGCTATTCCATGCTCGCGCCTTTCGTGCCCGGCGATTGGGTACCCGACCTGGTGGTCGGCCTGATGCCGGCGGGCATCCCCGATTCCGAGATCGAATCCGTCCGCCGCGTGAAAGGGGTCGTGGCCGATCAATGCGTGCCGCTGGCCGTCGAGCAAACCAAGTTTGCCGAGGACGTCACCGGAGCCCGCGTGCGGGCTTCATCCTCGCGCCAGGACAACTGCGTCATGGTCGGGGTCGATCCCGAGCAGGCGCTGGGCGGCGAAAAGCCGATGTTCGATTTCCAATTCGTCGAGGGATCGCGGCGGGAGGCATTGGAGAAGCTCAAGCGGGGGCGGTATTGCCTGGTCCCCGATCACTTTCAACGCGAGAGCGGCCTGGGAGTGGGCGGCAAATTCGCAGTGATCCCGCCCGAATCGCCCGACGAGCGCGTGGAGTATGAAATCGCCGGCGTGGTGTCGATGACCGGCTGGCACTGGATGAGCAAGGTGGGCCTGCGCAATCGCGGCGGCGGCCGATCGGCGGCGCTGATGTTCGCTCAGTACGATCAGGTGCGGCGCGACTTCGCCATCAACCGGGTAACCTTCTTCTGGATGAATCTGGACGGCACGGCGAGCGAGGACGAGATCAAGGAATCGCTGCAGACGATTGCCCAGCGGAACTTCGACATCAACGTCGCGAAATCGCGGCAACGTGGACGGGGCCCGCTGGGCCAGACGGGCCCCGGCGGCGATCGCCGCCGGGATTACACGGCGAGCGTCAACCTGCAGTCGGCCGCAGGCGTCCGCCAAACGGTCAACGCCCGCGCGGACGGCATCATCTGGACTCTCAGCCTCTTGCCGCTGGTAACGCTGGCCGTGGCCTCTGTGGGCGTCGTCAACACCGTGCTCTCGTCGATCCGTGCCCGCCGCTGGGACATGGGGGTGCTGCGCGCGATCGGCGTGACGCGTTTGGGACTCGTGCGGATGATCCTGGCGGAAGCGATCCTCGTCGGCATCGTGGCCTGCCTGCTGAGCCTCGGCTTCGGCGCAATGGCCGGCTATTGCGGCACGGGCATAACGCGTTACATCAATATCCGCGGCGGGCAGATCGTGCCGCTGATCATTCCCTGGGCCAAGTTGGCGATCGGCTTCGGCGCCACGCTGGGCTTGTGCTCGCTGGCAGCCCTGTGGCCGGCCGTCGCCACGGGGCGCACCGAACCGTTGAAGCTCTTGCAAGCGGGGCGGGCCGCTACGTGACTTGCGTATAATGCGTTTTGCCCCCGCACTGCCGGCAAGGCACCGATGGCCCCCAGGTCGGGCCCGCGGCGGGTCGATCCGCGGGATTCCGTGGGCGGGCGGCGGAAGTTCGCGATTCTGGGTTGCGGCGGGCGCGGCGGCGGCCGGGCATGGTTTTCCTAAAGCCTTGCGGCGCCGTCTTTTGGCATTTGTCTTCCAGTCGCGCCCCATCCTGGCACGTCGATTGCGGAAGAGAGGCGGCGGCGTTGGAGTGTCCCTGCTGCGGAGGAAAGCGATGACAGCCCATCCGGCTCGATCCAGAGGCGCGTTCTTGGAAGAGGTCATCGAAAAGACCCCCGGAGGGGAACGGCTGGTCCACTGCCTGCAATGCGGCAGTTGCGGCGGGTCGTGCCCCAGCGGGGCCGACATGGAGTGTACCCCCCGGACGCTGTTCGCCCTGATCCAGGCCGGGGATCGCCAGCGGGTGCTCTCGGCCAACACGATGTGGGCCTGCGTGTCGTGCTACTTCTGCACGACCCGCTGCCCGCAAAAGATCCCGATTACCGACATCATGTATACGCTCAAGCGGCTGTCGATCGCCGAGCGGGCGTATTGCAAGACCGATGCCCCCGCCCTGGCCAAGGCGTTCACCGACTACGTGGACAAGTACGGCCGGAGCTTCGAGTTCGGCCTGGCCACGAGCTATCACCTCTTGCAGCGTCCGCTGCGGATGATCCAGATGGGGCCGATGGGGCTGCAGATGTTCACGCGGGGGCGGATGTCGCTGTTGCCCACCAAGATCCGCCAGGTCGGCCAGCTTCAGGCCATCATTCGCAAAGCCAAAGAGATCGGAGCTTCGTCGTGAGATACGCCTACTATCCCGGATGCTCGCTGGAGCGGAACGCGGCGGCCTACGACCACTCGGTCCGCGAGGTGGCCGACCTGTTGGGGATCAAGCTCCAGGAGATCGACGACTGGAACTGCTGCGGCGCGACCGAGTATTTCAGCCAGGACGAGCTGACCGCCTGCGCGGTGGTCGCGCGGAACCTGGCCCTGGTGGACGCGGACATCGCCCAGGTGGTGGCCCCCTGCGCCGCCTGTTACCTGAACCTGAAGAAGACCGACCGCCTGATGGCCGACTTCCCCGAGCTGGGCGCCAAGGTCAACGAGTGCCTGGCGGCGGGGGGCCTGAGCTACCGGGCGGGCCGGGTCACCGTCCGCCACATGCTCGACGTGATCCACGACGACATCGGCGAGGCGGCCGTCCGCGACAAGGTGGTCCGTCCCTTGACGGGCCTGCGGGTCGCCCCGTACTACGGCTGCCAGGTCGTCCGCCCCATCGCCGACGGCGACAGCACCGAGTACCCGATGAAGATGGACCGCCTGTTGAGCTGGGTGGGGGCGGAGGTGGTCGACTACCCGGTCAAGGCCCACTGCTGCGGCGGCCACATGACGCAGATCAGCGAGCCGCAGGCCTTCGAGCTGCTGCGGCGGCTGTTGCAGAGCGCGCAGGACTACCAGGCCGACATGATCCTCTGCATGTGCCCGATGTGCCAGTTGAACCTCGACGGCTACCAGGCCCGCGTCAACGGCCACTTCCACACCGCGTTCCACCTGCCGATCCTGTACTTCACGCAGATGCTGGGCATCGCCTTCGGCATCGAGCCCAAGACCCTGGGGTTCGGCAAGGAGCTGGTGGCGGCCACGCCCGTGTTGCAGGCGAAACTCAACGGCAAGGCGGCCGCGGGGCAGCCGGAGGGAGCAGTCGCGAAGTAGTTTCTGTTGTGGAAAGGCAGGGTGGGTCGAGTTGTAGTGTGGGCCGAGGTACGAGTCCCACCAGATAGAGGCTGAATTCCAGGTGGGACTCGTACCTCGTCCCGCCCTACACTACTACGGCAACTAACCATTGACGAGAGCCGCCATGGCCGAAAAAATCGGCGTTTACGTCTGTCACTGCGGGAGCAACATCGCCGGGACGGTGGACGTGGAAGAGGTCGCCCGCTGGGCGGGCGCGAGCCTTCCCGGCGTGGCCGTCGCGCGGGACTACAAGTTCATGTGCTCCTCGCTCGGCCAGCAGATGATCGAGGAGGACATCCGCACTCAGGGACTCACCCGGGTGGTGGTGGCGGCCTGCTCGCCGCACCTGCACGAGAAGACGTTCCGCCGCGCCTGCGAAAACGCCGGGCTGAACCCGTACCTCTTGCAGATGACCAACATCCGCGAGCACTGCTCGTGGGTCCACACGGACCGGGCGGCCGCCACCGCGAAGGCCAAGGGCCTGGTCTCCGCGGCGGTCCGCCGGGTCGCCGAGCAGCAGCCGCTGGAGCGGATGTACGTGAAGGTCAACCCGGCCACCCTGGTGGTCGGCGGCGGGATCGCCGGATTGCAGGCGACCCTCGAGCTGGCCGACGCCGGTTACCCCGTGTACCTCGTGGAGCGCGAG
>Ga0187848_10003200_pt1 | contig 12250 bp, 13 predicted proteins | sample June2016WEW_4_40_FD_132424 | JGI IMG/M metagenome (GOLD analysis project Ga0187848, IMG submission 132424) | Peatland microbial communities from SPRUCE experiment site at the Marcell Experimental Forest, Minnesota, USA - June2016WEW_4_40 | ecosystem: Environmental > Terrestrial > Soil >... | reverse complement strand
CCCTTGGCGTCGCCCTCGCGCACAGACTCGATGGGCACATCGATCTTGCTGCCCGCGCCGCGCTCCACCATCTCCGCAATCGAGATCGCCGTGCCCGAAGGCTTGTCCAGCTTGGTGACGTGGTGCGTCTCGACGATGGAGAACTTGTAGCCCACGCCGGCCAGCGAGGCCCCCATCTGCTGGGCCAGCTTGAGCATCACCTGCACGCCGATGGAAAAATTCGTCCCGTAGAGCAGCCCAGCGTGCGTGCTCTCGGCCAGGGCGCGCATCTCAGGCAGCTTCGCGTACCAGCCCGTGGTCGCGACCACAATCTTTGAGCCAGCACTCAGGCACGCGCGCATGTTTTGAATCACCGCCTGCGGCGTGGTGAAGTCGATTGCCACGTCATACCCCGCCAGAAACGCAGGCGTCAGCGCCCGGGCGTCCACGTTCTCCGGCACATCCAACCCGCGAACGTCGTGGCCGCGCTCGGTGGCCACCTGCGCCACCAGCCTGCCCGTCTTGCCCTGCCCCAGAACCAGAATTCGCATAGAGATAGTCTCCTGAAGCGCCTTAAGCCTTGGCCGCAACCGCGCGCGCCGCGGTATCGAAGACGGCCGGGTCCGGATCGGCGAAGAACTCCGCATGCAGCGAGCGCAGCGCCTCGTCCACGTCCGACTCTTCGATCATGAAGCTCATGTTGATCTCGCTCGCCCCCTGCGAGATCATGCGCACATTGATGTGCCGGATGGCCGAGAAGACGCGGCCCGCAATGCCGCTCTGTCCGCGGATGTCCTCGCCCACCATGCAGATCAGGGCCTTGTTGCCTTCGAACTTCACGTCGGCGATCTTGCCCAGCTCCGCGCAGATGGCGGGCAGCCGTTCGTTCGACTCCACGCTCAGCGAGATGCTGACCTCGCTGGTCGAGACCATGTCGATGGCGCACTCGAAACTGTTGAAGACGTCGAACACAGATTTCAGATAGCCATGCGTCATCAGCATCCGGCCGGCCACGATGTCGATGATCGTCAACTTCTTCTTGGCCGCGATGCTCTTGAACGGACTGGCGCAGGGCGGCGCCATCGCCGTGATCTTCGTACCCTGGTTCTGCGCGTTGCGCGAGTTCAGCACCCAGACCGGAATGCTCTTCTGGACGGCTGGAAGAATGGTCGCCGGATGCAGCACCTTGGCGCCGAAGTAGGCCAGCTCCGCCGCCTCCTCGAAGCTGATCGTCTTCACCCGCAGCGCGTCCGGGCAGATGCGCGGGTCGGTGGTCATAATGCCGTCGACGTCGGTCCATATCTCGATGGCGCCCGCGCGCAGTCCGCCGCCAACCAGCGCGGCCGTAAAGTCGCTGCCGCCGCGCCCCAGCGTCGTGGTAATTCCGTCGGTCGTCGCGCCGATGAAGCCGCCGATCACCGGCGTCTTCCCTGCCTCCACCAGCGGCATCACCAGCTCGGTCAGCTTGGCCTCGATCACGGCCTCCAGCGGCGCGGCCTTGCCGTAGTGGTCGTCCGTAACGATGCATTTCCGCGCGTCCACATGCGCGCCGTCCAACCCATGCTGCGCAAAGACCGCCGCTACCATCTCGGACGAGATCCGCTCCCCGTAGCTCACCACTTTGTCGCTGGTCCGTGGAGTCAATTCGCCAACCGCCGCAATTCCGCGCAGCAGATCGTCCAGCGAATCGAACCGCCTCCGGATGGCCGACTCGATCTCCGCCAGCAGCTCCCCGCTCAGTAAATCCGCGGCCGTATCGATGTGCCGGTTGCGCAGCCGCGCCGCAATCGCCAGCGCGCCCGCCTTGTCGCCGCGTCCCGCAGCCGAGGCCGCGGCCAACAACTGGTCGGTCACCTTGGCCATCGCCGACACCACAACCACTGGCGCGAGCCCGCGTTCGCGCCGTCCGCGCACAATCGCCGTGGTGCGCAGGATCGCCGCAGCGTCCTCCACCGAGGTCCCGCCAAACTTCATCACCACTAGAGTGGCCCGCGCCTCGCCCGCCCGCTCCTCCGCCCTGCGTGCCGCGCTCATGCCAGCACCGCATCGGGCCGTGCTGATTTCAGGTCCAGCTTGCCCAGGCGCGCCAGCACCTCTGCGTTCAACACCGCCGCGCCCGCCGCCCCGCGAATCGTGTTGTGCGAGAGGACGACGAACTTCCAGTCCAGCAGGTTGCACTCGCGCAGCCGTCCCACGGTGGATGCCATGCCACGCCCGCGCATCCGGTCCAGCCGCGGCTGCGGCCGATCTGGATTCGCGTCGAATTCGACGGGCTGTTCGGGAGCGCTGGGCAGCTTCTGTCCGGTGAGCGGCGCAAACTCCGCCCACGCCGCAAGGATCTCGTCGCGTGTGGCCTTGCTGCGCAGCTTGATGCTCACGCACTCGGTGTGCCCGTCCTCGACAGCAACGCGGTTGCAGTGCGCGCTCACCTTGGCGTCCAGCAGCTCCACGCGACCGCCGGCAAGCCGGCCCAGCAGCTTGCCCACCTCTTCCTGCAGCTTCTCTTCCTCGTTCTTGATGAACGGAACCACATTGCCCAGGATGTCCAGCGACGCGACACCGGGATAGCCCGCTCCGCTGACCGCCTGCATCGTCGTCACAAACAGGCCCTCGATGCCGAAGCGCTCCTCCAGCGGCTTGAGCGCGAGCACCAGGCCGATCGCGCTGCAGTTGGGATTGGTGACAATGTAGCCGCCGGGCAGGCCGTTGGCCGAAGGCCGCCGCCAGCTCTGCTGCTCGATCAGCGCCAGGTGATCGGCATTCACCTCCGGGACCACCAGCGGCACGTCCGGAGCCATGCGGAAGGCGCTGGAGTTCGAGATGACTGCGCAGCCCGCGGCAGCAAACTTCGACTCCAGCTCGCGCGCAATGCCGGCGTCCACCGAGGAAAAGATAATCTTGGGCAGCTCTCCCGCAGGCGTGCCCTCGGGGACGTTGGGCATCACCCGCATGGCCGCAATGCGCGCCGGCAGCGGCGTGTCCAGCTTCCACCGGCAGGCCTCGCCGTAGCTCTTGCCCTCGCTGCGTTCGCTGGCCGCAAGCCACGCGATCTCAAACCACGGGTGGTTGTTGAGCAACTGAATAAAGCGCTGGCCGACCATTCCGGTCGCCCCAAGGATTCCAACTCGTCGCCGTTCCATATTTACTAAGAATACCGCAGACACGGCGTATTCTGTAGTGAATCGGGGCATTGCCCATACCGCCCCTTACTGCTGCGGCGCCTGTTCTCTTATCGTGCAGTTTTGCCGCTGAATCGGCGCTCCCGGGACCGCAATCGTCAAACTGTACTCGCAGTTGACGTACGCGTTCCCCACACCCACCCGTGGATACACATAGATTGTATGTTTGTCCGGATCATACACAGCCAACGATTGCTGCGGTCCGCCCGAATCAAACTGAAAAGCAAGGTTAGAGTCGCCGATGGACGACCCACGCGAAGAGGAAGACGAACCGGAACGCTGCGCCAGCACAGGCGACCCAGCGCTATGCCACCACCAGCCAACCGCAACGGCCAGGCACACCAGAGCCAGGTCGCGAATCACAGAGCGCAGACGCATCATGGAATTGTCCTCGTGGAATTAGATTGGTACTCCTTCGAGAGACGTGCGCCCAGCTAATCCGTTATCCAACTCTAGTAATCTTCCCTGTGCCTTCTTCGCCGCGCGCTGTAGCTGCCGGACCCGCCCCACACCATCAACGCGACCACCAGATGGATGATGAACCACAGGCTGATCCCTTGGTCCATATAGATCAGGTACAGCACCAGCACGCGCGGCAGAAAGATTGCGAAGAGCAGCGGCACAATTCCATGCAGATGGAACGGCGCAATCGGCCCGCCAAGCCAGAGCAGGAAGAGCGCAATCCGCGGCAGAAAGAGCGCGAAGACCAGAAACCACAGCGGCAGTGTATGAATCACCATCAGAATCTGCAAGCTCATCTCGTCTCACCTGTCCTCGAACCTAGCCCTTCGGACCCTTCGCCTTCTTCGCGTCCCGTCCGCCCAGCAACTCTTCCAGCTCGACCTTGAACTCGCGCACGTCCTTGAAGTCGCGGTAGACGCTGGCGAAGCGGATGTAGGCCACGGTGTCGATCTCCTTGAGCCGCGCCATAATCAGCTCGCCGATCTCTCTGGTGGAGCGTTCGCGCTCGGCGGAATCGACCACATAGGCCTCGGTCTCGTCGACGATGCGCTCCAGCGCCGCGCCGGAGACGGGCCGCTTCTCGCATGCGTGCAGCAGCCCGCTGAGGACCTTTTGGCGCTCGAACTTCTCCCGCCGGCCGTCCTTCTTGACGACCATGTAGGGGATCTCGTCGATGCGCTCATAGGTGGTAAAGCGCTTGTTGCAGCCCTCGCACTCGCGCCGCCGCCGGATCGCGTCCGCCTCTTTGCTCTCGCGCGAATCCACCACGCGGTCCTGCGCGAAGCCGCAGTAGGGGCATCTCATCGGTCACACATCGCTGCAGAAAAAATAACCATCATCGCATCCGATTCTACCAGCGCACGCATCTGCGCCAGTCTTTGCCGTTGTCGTTGCCTTTGCCTGTCCCTTTGCTTGTCATTCTGAGCGCAGCGAAGAATCCCTGTATTTCGCTTTGTTTGGGGACGCTTATCTTTCAGAGGGTTTCTGCCTTTCCACGAATTTCCCGACAACTGAAAGAATCCAGAGCATTGCGTACAAATCCGCGATGCCAAAGGGCGCAATCACGAAGGCGGGAATCCACTTGGTGGTCCACGGCACAAACAAAATCAATGGGAGATGAAGAGCCGCGAGGAAGATTATGGTGATCCAAAACCACACATGCCGCCTCAGTTTCCACCTCATCACGATGGCAAGGGCAACCATCGCGACTGATATAAGGGACGGACGCGCAAGATCAAATCTACCGGAATATACAAACGAGAGCGCCAGAAGGATAGTGCCGAAAATGACACAAAGGACTCCCCACCACGGTAGGCGCATTTGCTTGTCTTCTGTAGTTATCACTTTGTCTAGTGGCAATTTGCAATCTCCTCTCCAGCATTGAGTTGTCTGTTCTTCGCACGTGCGCCACTAACAACTAAACGATCCAGCCTCCGCCGACCACCTCGTCGCCATCATAGAAGACCGCAGCCTGCCCCGGCGTGATGGCGCGCTGCGGCTGGTCGAAGATTGCGCGCACGCGGTCCTCCCCGTCGCCGCGCAACGTCGCCCAGGCCGGCTGGTGGCGATGGCGAATCTTCACCCGCACGCGCATCTCACCTTCCAGCCCCTCCACCGCGATCCAGTTCAGTCGCTCCGCCCGCAGCTCGCACGACATCAGCTCGTCGTCGCCGCCAACCGTCACCTGGTGCGAGTCGGGATGGATCGCCAGCACATAGCGCGGCCCGGAGTTCGGCGCAATCGCCAGTGCGCCGCCAAGCCCCTTGCGCTGCCCTACTGTGAAGCCGTAAATCCCCTGGTGCCGCCCCAACACCTCGCCCGCCGCCGTCACCAGTTCGCCCGCCGAGTCCGGCAACGCCTCGCCCTGCTCGTCGAGATACGCCGCCAGAAACGCAGAGTAGTCGCCGCCGGGAATGAAGCAGATCTCCTGCGAGTCGGGCTTGTCGGCCAGCGCGAGGCCAGCTTCGGCAGCCATTCGCCGCACCGCGGGCTTCCGCATCTCGCCCAGTGGGAAGAGCGTGCGCGAGAGCTGTTCCTGGGTAAGCCCGAAGAGAAAATACGTCTGGTCCTTGGACTTGTCCTCCGGCCGCGAGAGCACCCATCGCCCGCGCGCCGCATCGTACCGGTTGCGCGCATAGTGCCCAGTGGCGATGCGCTCCGCGCCGATCTGCCGCGCCGTGGTGATCAGCGCGTCGAACTTCAGGTGGTTGTTGCACAGCGTACAGGGAACGGGCGTGCGCCCGGCCAGGTACTCATCCACAAACGGCCGCACCACTTCGGCCTCGAAGCGCGCCTCCTGGTTCACCAGGTAATACGGAATGCCGAGATGTTCGGCCACGCGGCGCGCGTCGTACACATCGTCGATGGAGCAGCAGCGACCCACCACCGCCTCGGGCATCCCCTCCCGCCCGGCCAGCCGCCGCTGGTTCCACAGTTGCAGCGTGAGGCCCACCAGCGTGTGCCCCTGCGCGCGCAGCAGCGCCGCAACGGCGGAGGAGTCCACCCCTCCGGACATGGCAACGGCAATGGTCTCGGTCGGCTGCGTCATCTTGGCCCCACTCCTCCATTATCGCAACTTAACGCACCTTGCCGGGCATTCGGGAATCTAACCGCTTGATGATTCTCGCTCGCCAAAGCCTTCGATCAACGTGCCTCAGCGCCGCGCACGCCGCAGCCCTGATTGCGCTCTGCGCAAGCGCAACCGCGCACGCCGGCCCTCCCTTCCAGACCGACGATCCCGACCCGGTCGCCTTCCGCCACTTCGAGATGTACGCCTTCGAGCTCTCCGACGGCACCGGCAAGAACGCCGGCGGAACGGCTCTCGAAGTTCCCGCCTACGAGGTGAACTACGGCGTCGTGCCCAACGTGCAGCTCCACCTGGTCCTGCCGATGACCGCCAGCTTCGCGCCCACTGGCGGCCCAACCAACTTTGGCATCGGCGACACCGAACTCGGCGCGAAGATTCGCTTCGTCAAAGAGACAAAACGGATTCCCGAGGTCGGCATCTTTCCCTTCTTCGAGCTGCCCAGCGGCAACGCGCACGAGGGCCTCGGCGTCGGCGCGACCTGGTATCGCATGCCCCTCTGGTTGCAGAAGAGCTGGGGCCCGGAAGACAGGCAGTGGACGAGTTACGGCGGCGGCGGCGAAGTGGTCAACTCAGCCGCCGGGTACGCCAATGGCTACAAGGACACCCCCTTCTCCGGTCTGCTGGTGCAGCGCCAGCTCTCGAAGAAGCTCACCCTCGGCACGGAACTCTTCGGCCACGGCGCGGAGGGCCCGGCAGCAACCAGCACACGCGCCTCCACCATGCTCGACCTCGGCGGCATCTACGAGTTCAAGCCGGGCTTCGATCTGCTCTTCGCCGCCGGACGCAGCATCCACGGACAGCCCGAGACCTACACCTACCTCTCGCTCTACTGGACCTGGGGCCCGGGCGGCGCGGGCGATCAGGGCGGTCCCGCACAACCAAGCAGCGCCACAGGCTCCAAAATGCTCTCTGCCCTAACGAAGCTGAGGCTACGTCAGTAGCGTCAATTGAATTCTGATAGATGGGCCCATTGCGCAGATGGATGGGCACGGCTGCAGACCAGGCCAGGCGTAAGCGGAAGCTGGTTAGCTGGTATTTCACCAGGAGGGAAAACGTGACAGCGAACCGCGTCAAAAAGCCAACAGACCGCGTTGCAAGAGGGATTGTGATAATCCGTGTTCTGGTGGGTTGGGTCTTTCTATCGGAGGGGATACAGAAGTTCTTGTTTCCAGCAGCGCTCGGGATCGGCCGGTTTGTGAAGATCGGCATTCCGGCGCCACAAGTGATGGCACCCTTCGTGGGAGTGGTTGAGATCGGTTGCGGAGTCCTGATTCTGATCGGTCTATTCACGCGATGGGCAACCGTGCCTTTGCTGATCGACATCGCGGTCGCCTTGCTCACGACCAAACTCCCGATGCTTGCAAAGGACGGCCTCTGGAGCGCGCTTCACGAGGCCCGGACCGATCTGAGCATGGTGTTTGGATTGCTCTTTCTTCTGCTTGCTGGCGGAGGGTCGATCGCCCTTGATGCAAAGCTATCGGCACGGCACGCCGCCGGAAGTTCCAGCGGCGGCAAAGCTGCTTCCGGATACCTCGGGCGGTGAGGGACAGGCGTAGTGCCCATCTGCTCAGTTCGCCAGCGCGGCTTCAATGGCGGCGACGATCGCCGGGTCGTCGGGCACAACCTCGGGGGAGAAGCGCGCAATCACCTTGCCTGTGCGGTCGATGAGAAACTTCTCGAAGTTCCACAGGATTCCCGGCTCGGGGTTGGGCGTTGCGCCGTTCTTGCCCAGGAAGCCCGCCAGCTTCGCCCGGAACGCCTCGCGCGTTGCGCCGGTTGCCTTCGGCTCGGCGGCAATCAGCGCCCGGTAGAGCGGGTGGATTGCGGGGCCGGTGACGGCGATCTTGGCGAACATGGGGAAGTTGACCCCGAAGGTGGAACGGCAGAAGGTGGCAATCTCGTCGTTCGAGCCCGGCTCCTGCCCGGCGAAGTCGTTGGCCGGAAATCCCAGCACGGCAAGGCCCTTCTCCCGATACTGCTCATAGAGCTTTTCCAGCGCGTCGTACTGCGGCGTCAGGCCGCACTTGGACGCGACGTTGACCACCAGCAGCACATGGCCGCGAAACGCCGCCAGCGTGGTCGGTTCTCCGGTGATGGTATGAATGGGAAGTTCGTAGATGGGCGTGGACATGATTCTCTCCTGGTTGTTCTCGACGATTATAGTTGTGCGGATTCATGACGCTGCAACCTGCCGCGGAGCAATCCAGAGAGCCCGTTCCAGACCGCGTTCCGGACCACAATTCACCAAGGATGAGATGCGGGCGCGCAAGACCCGATGCAAAGTTTTCCATAGGACCTGCAATCAAGGCCGGTTTTTTCGCCGAACGATCTATTATTAAAGTTGCATGTCCCTAGCCGATACCCTGTTTGGCAGGCCCTTGGCCACCAGCGAAGAACGCGCCGAGCACATCGGCGTGGCCGCCGGGATTCCCATCTTTGGCCTGGATGCGCTGACTTCGGCGGCGTACGGGCCGGAGACGGCTCTGTCGTTGCTGATCCCGCTGGGTTTGATGGGCGTTCACTACATCGTTCCCATCATCACGGCGATCATCCTGCTGCTTGTCATCGTCTTCTTTAGCTATCGCCAGACGATTGCAGCGTATCCCGGCGGCGGCGGATCCTACACCGTAGCCACCGAAAATCTGGGCACCGGGGCCGGCCTGCTTGCCGCCGCCGCCCTGATGATCGACTACATCCTGACCGCCGCGGTCGGCGTCTCCGCCGGCATCGAGGCCGTGGTCAGCGACCAGCAGTGGCTTCTGCCCCACACACTGATGCTATGTCTGATCGTCCTTGCCGTGCTGGCCGTCGTCAACATGCGCGGCGTCAAGGACACCGGAGCCGCCTTCATCATCCCCTCCTTCCTCTTCGTCGGCACTCTGATGGTTACCATCGCCATCGGTGTGTTTCATGTCTTCAAGTCCGGCGGACATCCGGTGGCTGCGGCGGAGATGCCTCATGCGATGCCTGCGACGGTTGGGTTTCTGAGCCTGTGGCTTCTGATGAAGGCCTTCTCCAACGGATGCGCGGCGATGACCGGCGTCGAGGCCGTATCTAACGGAGTGATGGCCTTCCGCGATCCGAGAGCGAAGAACGCCCAGCGCACGCTGTCGGTCATCATCGGCATTCTGATCGTTCTGCTCTTCGGCATCTCGTGGCTGGCCAAGAAGTACGGCATCATGGCCATGTATCAGGACCTGCCAGGCTACCAGAGTCTGCTCAGCCTCATCGTGATGGCGGTCTTCGGACGAGGCTGGTTCTTCCACTTCACCATGTGGTCGGTCTTCCTTGCGCTCTGCCTCAGCGCCAACACCGCCTTCGCCGACTTTCCACGCCTTACCCGCGCCATTGCCCTGAACGACCACCTGCCCCACGTCTTCGTCCTGCGCGGACGGCGGCTGCTCTTTTCGTACGGAATCTACGCGCTCACTACGATGACTGCGGTCCTCCTGATTGCCTTCAAAGGCCGCGTCGACCTCCTCATCTCGCTTTACGCCATCGGCGCCTTCCTCGCCTTCACCCTCTCCCAGGCCGGCATGGTCATCCACTGGAAGAAGCAGGGGGACAAGCACAGAGGCCGCCGCTGGCACATGTTCGTCAACGGCACCGGCGCCATCGCCACCGGCATCACCACACTCATCGTTCTGATCGCCAAGTTCACCTCCGGCGCATGGATCACTGCGCTGCTGGTGCCCACGCTGATCATTCTGATGGTGGTCATCAAGAAGCACTACAGGCGGGTCAACGGCGAGGTCGTCGAGATGGCCCCGCTCAACCTGACCAACATGCAGCAGCCGCTGGTGGTCATTCCCATGGCGCGCTGGGACCGCATGACCGAGAAGGCCCTGCGCTTCGGCCTGCTGCTCTCCAAGGAGATCAAAGTCGTCAACGTCATTGGCGCCGACGGCGAAGAGACGCTGGATGCTGTCTGGGATGCGAATGTCATCAAGCCCATCCGCGCGCAAGGCCTGCGCGAGCCGGAACTCGTCACCCTGCACTCCAACATCCGGCTCATCATTAACCCGCTGATGGACTACATCCTGGAACTGGAGCAGCAGAACCCGGACCGCAAGATCACCGTGCTTCTGCCCGAACTCGTGGTGCGCCACTGGTGGGAGTACTTCCTGCACAACCAGCGCGTGCAGATGCTCAAGCTGCTTCTCCTGCTCAAGGGAAAACAGCGCATCATCGTCGTCAACATCCCCTGGTACCTGTGAGGGAGAGGGCCTGGACAGGAAGCAAAAACCGCCCACTACCGTTCGGCGCGAGGATTCCAATGGGTGGGTGCGGTATTCTGCGAAGAGATGATTGTCGCCTTCAAGATTGTGTTTGTGTACGTGACGCTGGGGACCCTGGCGGGAATCTTCGGGATTCCCTACTCGCTGGTGGCGGGCGATATCAGACTGCTGTACCGCGTGGTGGTGCGGGGAATCATTCCGCTGGGGCTGCGCGCGGGCAGGATTCGCGTGGAGGTGAGCGGCCTCGACCACATCCCGGCGGGGGCGAGCTGCATCTTTCTGTCGAACCATGTGTCGAACCTGGACCCTCCGGTGCTGCTGCCGGTGCTTCCGGGCCAGTGTTCGGTGCTGCTGAAGAAGGGGCTGATGCGGATTCCGTTTCTGGGGACGGCGATGCGGCTTGGCAAATTCGTTCCGGTGGAGCGGGGCCAGCGGCGCGAGGCGGCGCAGGCCAGCGTTGCGGCGGCGCAGGCGGCGCTGCGCAGCGGGCTGCACGTTCTGTTCTTTGCCGAGGGAACGCGCTCGGAGGATGGGCGGCTGTTGGCGTTCAAGAGCGGGCCGTTCTACATGGCGATGGAGACGGGCGCGCCGATTGTGCCCATCGCCATCTCCGGGACCGAGACGATGATGCGCAAGCACAGCGCGAAGGTGACACCGGGAGTGGCGAAGGTGCAGGTGCTGCCGGCGATCGACCCGGCGGGATACGCGACGCGGGAGGAGCTGATGCACGCGGCGCGGGCGGCGATTGCAGCGGCGTTGCCGGAAGAGATGAGGCCGGTCTAGGTTCGAGGTACTAGGTTCGAGGTTCAAGCTAAATACGGGACCGAATCAGTTCTCAACTCAAGCTCAGTGGTCCTCACCTCGAACCTTGAACCTTGAACCACGAACTTTGAACCTAGTACCTACTTCACGATGGCGTTGAAGCCGTCGGCCAGCACGCGCTGCTGCATGGCTTCGGCGTCCTTGCGCGTGGCGAAGGGGCCGATCTGAACGTGCAGGAGCTTGTCCTGCGGCTCGTGGCGGACGCTGACGCTGTAACCTTTTTTCTGCAGCGAGGCGAGCAGAATGTCGGCGACATCCTGGCTGGAGACGGCGGCGATCTGCACCATGATGGTTCCGGTGGGGGAAGTTGCTGGTTGTTGGTTGTTGGTTGCTGGTTGAGCAACTGACGTAGATGGCTTGTCGCCGACGATCATTCCGTCGGCTGGGGTTGCAGGGTTCTTCGACGGGGTGGGCGGCGCGGCGGGCGGCGTGGAGGGTGGGGTTGTGGGGGCGGGTCCGGTTTGCACGACGACCGGCGCGGCGGAGTTGTCGGTTGCCGGTTGCGCGGCAGGCGCTTCAGGCTGGCTGGCCAGGCTTCCGGCGGCGGGTTTGGCGGAGCCGTTGCTGGAGGTGTCTGCGGTGGCGGCTGCGGTGTCGGCGATGGCGGCCTGGGCGGACTTGCGGCCCATGGTATAGCCGAAGCCGAAGAAGCCGGCGCATACCAGCGCGAGCGCGAAGAAGATGCCGAGGATGGCCGGAGCGCCGAGCGAGATCTCGCGGTCGGCGCTGTGGCCGGGACCGGAACGGTCCGGGTCGCGGGGGTAGCCGCGGCCGGGTGGACCGTTATCTTCGTCGTCGTAGGGACGATTCAAGGTTTACTCCTTCGTCTCCGCAGCCGGCGCCGTAGCGGGCGCGGCGATGGCGGCGATGGACTTGTTGAACATGTTGACCAGCTCCATGGGCAGCGGGAAGACGATGGTGGTGTTCTTCTCCACGCCGATCTCGGTGAGGGTCTGCAGGTAGCGCAGTTGCAGGGTCATGGG
>Ga0187848_10003198_pt1 | contig 12253 bp, 6 predicted proteins | sample June2016WEW_4_40_FD_132424 | JGI IMG/M metagenome (GOLD analysis project Ga0187848, IMG submission 132424) | Peatland microbial communities from SPRUCE experiment site at the Marcell Experimental Forest, Minnesota, USA - June2016WEW_4_40 | ecosystem: Environmental > Terrestrial > Soil > Wetlands... | reverse complement strand
TGAACAAAGGCGCGCCGGCGGTCACCTGGGCGGCACCGGCGGCCATCAGCTACGGCACGGCGCTCAGCGCGACCCAGCTCAACGCCAGCTCGACGGTGGCTGGAACCTACGTTTACACTCCGGGAGCCGGAGTGGTCCTCGGCGTCGGACCGCAGACTCTCTCGGTCACCTTTACGCCGACCGACTCGAGCGACTATACGACGGCTGCAGCAACCGTCACGCTGATGGTGAACAAAGGCGCGCCGGCGGTCACCTGGGCGGCACCGGCGGCCATCAGCTACGGCACGGCGCTCAGCGCGACCCAGCTCAACGCCAGCTCGACGGTGGCTGGGACGTTCGTCTACACGCCGGCAGCCGGAGTGGTCCTCGGTGTCGGAACACAGACTCTGTCGGTCACGCTGACCCCAACCGACGGCACCGACTACAACACGGTAACCAGCACCGTGCAGTTGACGGTGAACGCGGTGACGCAGACGATCAGCTTCACAGTGCCGTCACCGGTGACTTATGGGAGTGCACCCATCACGCTGTCGGCGACGGGCGGGGCCTCGGGGAACCCGATTACATTCAGCATCCTCTCCGGATCGGGCTCCATCACGGGCAGCACGCTGACCATCAACGGCGCAGGGTCGGTGGTGGTTGCCGCGAACCAGGCAGGCAACGCCACCTACGCAGCGGCGGCGCAGGTGACGCAAAGCATTGTGGTCAATCCGGCGTCGGCTGCAATCGCGGTTGCCAGCAGCGCCAGCACGGTGCTGGCGCAGAATGCGGTCACGCTGACGGCCACGGTATCCTCGCCGGCAGGCGTCCCCACGGGTACGGTGAGCTTCCTCGATGGCACGACGCCTCTTGGCCCGGGCACGCTCTCTGGCGGTGTAGCAACGCTGACCACTTCGTCTTTGGCTGTTGGGATGCACTCGATCAGCGCGGTATACAGCGGAGAGACGAACTTCGCAGCAGCCACCAGTGCCGCGCTGATGCAATGCGTCATGGACATTAGCCTGGGCACAACTGCCGGCGGCTCATCGCAGACCGCTACTCCCGGCGGAAGCGCAATGTATTCGTTGGACATCGCACCCAGCAGCGGCACGTCCTTCCCAGTGGCAGTGACGTTGACCGTGAACGGTCTTCCCGCTTCAGCGACGGCAAGCGTAACCCCGGCGGCGTGGGCTTTCTTATCGAACGACCCTTGGACATGGACTCTGCCCGCGAACACTCCGCTGATTAGCAATTCGCAGTTGACCATCCAGTTGCCACAGAGCTTGGCACAGGCACAACCGAAGGGCGCAGCAGGCGGCAATGTGGCTTCGCGGCTGGCACCATTTACGCTGGCGCTGCTGATCCTGCCCTTCGCGGGCCGGATGCGCCGCGCAGGCAAGCGGCTGGGACGCGCGGCTTTCGTGCTGCTGTTGCTAATTGCGGGCATGGCGGCCATGGCCGGACTGAGCGGCTGCGGTTCTCCCAGCATCTTCTTCACCCAGCAACTGGAGACCTATTCGGTAACCGTGACGGTGAGCGCGGGCCCGTTATCGCATTCCATGCCAATTACGCTGGTGGTCGAGTAAGAAGGAGAGTTTGCGAGGCGCAGTTCGAACGACGCGTCGCATCACCGCAGCCGGGCGAAACGCCGAGGTATTTTTTTGCGAGAGATTATCATGTGTCAGCTTGGAAAGTGTGGTCACGGCTGGCTGAGAATGCCGTTGCTCCGAAACCAGTCCGACGAGCGAGGTTCGCCAGGCTGTCCCCTGAATGAGTGGGTAATGGTAGAGCAACCACAATCGAATTAGCCAGACGATGCGTCCGTTGGCGGCTGAGAAGCCTGGCGCATTCTGCCGCGGGCATTTATAGTTGGTCGCGCGCGGAATACCGGTTACCCATGCCATCGTAACGCCCTGCGCCCCGCGCGTTTGGGCAAACGCAAACAGCGAACGTGTGATGGTGTGGCCATTCGAAATCGCGCGCGGATTGTGGGGAGGAATTTGTCTATGTCAGGTTTGCGATGGGGGGTTGTACTCCTCTGCGTTTGTCTTATCTCATACTGTTTCGCATCCGGGGCGACGCCGGCCGCTCGCGGATACAAGAACTTTCGCGTTGCGGTCTATGTTCCGGAGTATGTAGTGGAGCAGATGAAGGACCCCAGCTATCTGCAGAGCAGTTGGGAGACCATCAGCGGCCAGGTGAAGGTAGACAAAGTCTATCTGGAGACCTACCGAAGCGGGCGAACCGCGGACGACCAGTTACTTGAAGCGGTGAAGTCGTTCTTCGCCGGTCATGGAGTGGAGGTGGCCGGAGGCATTGGGTTGACGGTGATGGAGTCGAACAACTTTCAGTCGTTCTGCTATACCGACCCCAAGGACCGGGAATTTGTCAAAATGCTCTCGCGGAAGACCGCGCGCCGCTTCGACGAGATCATTCTGGACGATTTTTATTTCAATAACACAAAAAATGACTCGGATATTGCCGCCAAGGGGAGCAGAAGCTGGGACGATTTTCGCGTTGAATTAATGGACCAGGCTTCGCGGGAGCTAATTGTCGGCCCAGCCAGGCAGGTGAATCCCAAGGTCAAAGTCATTATTAAATTTCCCAACTGGTATGAGCACTTTCAGGGCAACGGATATGACCTTGATAAGGAACCGCGCATCTTCGACGGCATCTGGGCGGGCAATGAGACACGCGAGGCGGACGGGACCTTGCAGCACTTACAGCAGTACCAGAGCTATGAGATTACGCGCTACCTGGAGAACATAGCGCCGGGGCGGAACGGGGGCGGATGGGTCGATACCGGCGGCCTGCGCACTGTCGATCGCTACGCGGAACAGCTATGGGACACGATGCTTGCCAAGGCGCCAACCATCATGCTCTTTAAGTGGACGGAACTGCTGAATCCCGCCACGCCGGGCCAGAGGCAGGCATGGAACGGCATTCACACCAGCTTCGATTATCAGCAGCTTGTGAGTAGTTACGATAAGTCCCATCCGGGAAAGCCCTCCACATTTGCCGGTGTTGCCGGCTATGCATTAGATGAGATCGATCCCATTATCGGAAAGATTGGCAATCCGATCGGCATCGCGAGCTATAAGCCGTATAACTCATCCGGGGAAGACTTCCTGCAAAACTACCTTGGCATGATGGGTGTTCCTATAGAGATGGTCCCCACGTTTCCAATCAAGGCGAAGCTGGTGTTGCTTACCGAAGAGGCTGCCGGCGATCCGCAACTGATCGCGAAGATAATAACTCATCTCGAAGCTGGAAAGAACGTGATGCTAACCTCCGGGTTGGTCCGCGTCCTACAGAACCGGGGACTGAAGGACCTGGTGAGCCTGCGAACTACGTCGCGCAAGGTGAGCGTGGCCCACTATTCCGGAGGGGTTCGCGGGTCGGCGGGGGAGGGAGAGAACAACGCGGGAGTACTGATTCCGGAGATCGACTACTTTACAAACGATGCCGTTCCGGTGATCAGCGCAGACGCCAGCGGAAACAGCTTTCCAATTCTGCTGGCGGACCATTATTCCAAGGGAACGATCTTCGTGCTTACGATTCCGGACAACTTCAACGATCTCTATTCTTATCCGCCCAGCGTTGTATCCGCCGTGAAGGAAGCCGTTCTGGGAGATTTCCCGGTGCGGATGGAGGGCCCGAACAAGGTCAGCCTGTTTGCCTACGACAACCATACGTTCGTGGTGGAGTCCTACCTGGACCATCCGGCGACGGTCACGGTTGCCATCACGGACGGGATTGCGAAGATCGTGAATATGGAGAGCGGCGAGAGCATTGCGGGAGAGGCAGTAGCGTCGCGTCGGGGTCCTGGGGGACGACAGAGCACGGGCCCGGCACGGATGAACTTTCCGATCACGATCCAGCCGCATAGCTATGCGGCCTTCAGCGAAGTGCAGTAGCCTTTCGGGAGTTACGCGTGAAACCCCGTCGCATGGGCGGCACAGCCCACGGAGTTATATCGCGCACAGGGTTGGGTCATGGGAGGACCTTCAGGAGGAAGGTGCGGTACTCAATCGTCATGGGCGGACCGACGTGGACTTGCACGCCGATGAGGCCGGAGAATTTGCGGTTGGCGGTGTCTTTGCTTTTCAACAACGGCTGAATTCTAATTTCTGGTGGCAACACCGATGCAGTCCATCACAATGGCGCAGGCAAGACCACTGACGTTTGCCGTACGAGCGGCGCTAACGCTCATCGGGTTCAGCGCGGTCATCGGGCAGATCGTTCTCATGCGGGAGCTCATCGTCGTCTTCAACGGCAACGAGATTTCGCTGGGAATTATGCTGGCCACCTGGCTATTCTGGACCGCTGCCGGCAGCAGCCTAAGCAGCTCCCTTGCGCTGGGCGAAGACAACGCTCGCCGCGCGGTCGCCGCGCTCGAATGCTTGCTCGCCGTCAGCCTGCCGCCGACGATATGGGCGTTGCGCGCCTCCAAATCCCTCTTTCAGGCAGTGCCTGGCGAGCTGGTTGGCCCGCTGCCGATGCTGCTTGCATCCCTGGCCTGCCTGAGCTTGTTTTGCCTGGTCTCCGGTGCGCTATTCGTGGTTGCGGCGCGGATGGCCGAAGCGGAGTGCGCCGTATCCGCGCGCGCCGCCGCCAGCTCGGCTTACATGCTGGAGGCTATTGGTTCCGGCCTGGGAGGGATCGTGGCCAGCATGGTGTTGCTGCGCTTTCTCGACTCCTTCCAGATCGCAACCATCGTGGCCATCCTGAACCTGTGCATGGCGGGGGTGCTGTTGCTTCGGGTGAGTCGCAAACAGTTTGCCGCATTGGCGCTGGCTGCGGCGCTCATCGAAGTTCCTCTGCTTACATTTGTTGCGCCGTCGTTGGACAGGTCCTCGCAGGCGCGCCTGTGGCGGGGCTTCCACCTGCTGGGATCGCGCAACTCAATCTACGGCAACCTGACGGTGACCGGGACGGGCAATCTGCGCAGCATCTATCAGAACGGCGTGCTCCTTGCCAACGCTCCGGACCAGAACGCCGCCGAAGAGGCGGTGGACTACGCGCTGCTGGAGAGCCCGGCACCGAGGCGCGTTCTGCTGATCGGCGGCGGAGTGAATGGCAGCATCGCCGAGGCGTTGAAGCATCCCACGGTCGAGCGCATCGACACCGTTGAGCTGGACCCTGCGCTCATCGACATGGCGCGCCAGTTCTTCCCGGCGCAGTTTGCTCCCCTGGTCTCGGACCCTCGGATCCACATGCACTACGCGGATGGCCGGTACTATCTGAGGACGACTGGTGACCAGTTCGACGTAATTATTCTGAATGTTCCCGATCCGCAGACCGCGCAGATCAACCGTTTCTATACCGCCGAGTTCTTCCGTTCCGCCCGCGACCACCTCGCGCCGGGAGGACTGCTCGCCTTGCAACTGCGGTCGTCGGAGGAAACCATCAGTCCCGACCTTGCGGATTTCCTGCGCTGCATTCGGCGCACGCTACAGGAGGTCTTCCCAACCATTGTCGCCATCCCCGGCGATACGATCCACTTCTTCGCCGCGACTCGCCCCGATGTTCTGACGGCCGATCCCCAGACTTTGATCGCAAGATTGAACGAGCGGAACCTGCAACCGCAGTATGTCAGTGAGTATTTCATCCCATTCCGCATGATGCCCGATCGCATGGCGCAGGTTGACGAACAACTGCGGCCGCTGGGTTCGACGCCAGTCAATCGCGATTTTGAGCCGATCGCCTACTACTTCGACGTTGTGTTGTGGAGTACGCAATTCAAGGAGGGCTATTCCCGCTGGTTCAGGAGCGCGGCACTTGTCGATTTTACGCGTGTCCTCGCCGCGGTCCTTGTTCCGTTGCTGCTGGTGGCGATTTTTTTGGCGTCGGTCGGCACACGCGAGAGACGCGCCCGGTCCGCCGCGGTCTATTGCGCGGCTACAACCGGCTTCACACTGATCGCGCTGCAGATTGTTCTGCTGTTGGCGTTCCAGTCCATCTATGGTTACGTTTACTACCAGCTCGCGATTCTGATCGGCCTGTGCATGGCAGGCATTGCGTTTGGGAGTTGGCTGAGTATCCGCCGCACATCTGCCGGCAATCGCCCACCCTGCCGCACCATGGCAATGACCCAGTTCCTGCTCGCCCTCTCCGGGCCTGCGTTGATCTTTGTGGTCGCCATGCTGGCAAGAATTTCGGGAGTTGCGGCAATATGGCTGGCGGCAGAGCTCGTCTTCCCTGCACTGGCTGCTCTCACGGGGATTCTGGGGGGCTATCAATTCCCCATCGCGACCCAGATCTACCTTCATGACAGGAACAGTCGATCGAGGCTGGGTACGCTCTATGCCATCGATCTGCTGGGCGGATGCGCGGGCGCGCTCGTCGTGAGCAGTACCCTCATTCCCGTGTTTGGATTCTGGAAGACCGCATGGCTCTCAGCGGCGATCAATCTGGTGGCGGCACTGCTTGCCGCGCGCGTCTCTCAGGAAGCGAAGAGGTCCGGTGTATAGGCTTACGGGTTGTGTTCGCCGAATACCACCGCGGTAAATTTAAAGATGTCCGTGTCCGGATCCTTCCAACAAGTGGAACTCATTCCCGCCTTGCGGCAGGTCTCTTCCAAAAATTTCTGCCGGTCCCATTTTGGTTTTTGGTCCACCGGGACCTGGGGGAGCAAGAGGCCCTCGTTGTCGCCATTCTTCATCACCAAGCCATCCCGGCCAACCTCGATCTGTTGCACGTCCATGACGCGCCGCAGGGGCGAGAGCACGGAGATCTCATATTCGAGCTGCGGCAACTCTGAAGCCGAAACCGGAGGGAACCGTGGATCGCGCAGGGCGGCCAACGTGGCCGTGTTGCGCACCGTCAGGTAGAGAGGCTTGGTCGCGGAGGTGTAACCGATGCACCCGCGCAGTTGTCCCGCTTCGCGCAGGGTCACAAACGCGCCGCGGTCCTGATTCAGCGCCTCGCTTGCGGTTGCGCCCGGTTCATACTGCTTCCTCTGCTCGACCGCCTGCTCAACCGACTTGCGGGCAATCGCGAGCAGTTCGTTCTTGTCGCGGTCGCTCAGCGAGAAGGGCGTTTCCACCGCCTTTCCGTTTGCAGCTTTCACGAAGACGTCCGCGCTGTATCCGACCACGCTCGTGCGGTCGCCCGATGTGTCGCCGGAGTTGGCGTACCTGAGCACCAGGGCCTGGTTGGCCCCCATGCGCTCGGCGGCAATCATGGCGGCCACAATGGGGGCTCCGCCGCAGGCCTCCCAAACCTGCGCCTGGAAGTTTTGCGACATGCTGAAGTAGTCCCACGCCGCAAGCGCATTCAGCGTCTTATGGTCCATCGTCTCGGCTTCGTCGTAGGGGTGGTAGTGCGAGAGATCGGAGCTGGCGAGGATCAGAGTGCTGCCAACTGTCTTTTTGTCCTGGATCAGCGCGGCCAGGGCCACGCCCAACGCGCGGCTGTTCTCGTAGCTCTGGTCACCCATGACGATGGGCACCAGTTGGAAATTTCCCAGCACACGTTGCAACCACGGCAGCTCCACCTCGATGGAATGTTCCGCGCCGGCTGACGTAATATCGTGCCCCATGCCGGAGAGTTGCATGGTTGGGCTCATCTTAACCAACTGCCGGGCAAAGACTTTGTCCACCTGCACCGTTCCCAGTGGCGTTGTGTAGGCGTCGCCGTCATAGATGGAGGTGAAGTCGAAGCCCACGTAGTGCGTCGGCCCAATCACGACGACACGCGAAAACTTGCGCCCCTTCAGCTCCGCAAAGGTGGTTGCGGCCACGGGGCCGGTGTACTGATACCCGGCGTGCGGAGCAACCACGGCGAGGATGGGGTCGTGGATCGGCGGCGGAGTCGCCTGCGCCAGCAGGTCGTCGATCATTGCCGTCAGCACCTTTGGATCGGCCGGATAGAAGCCGCCGGCGACTCCGGCCAGCCGGACCTTCTGCGGACCGGCGGCGCGGACGTGACGCCATGGCGCAATCGCCAGAAGAACCACGAGTGCCAGGAGCGCGATGAGTGAAGCTGTCAGCCAAACCATATTGCAACTCCTTTTGATCTGCATTTGCTCAACCTCCTCTGCGCCCTCAAGTGTGCCAGACACCCGGGATTGGGTTCCGGCAAAATGGGCAGCTATTGTTACGGATCAGCATCTGGCTGGCCGTGAATCCTATGCGTTCCACCAGCATTCGGCGGCACTTCGGGCAGTAGGTGTTCTGCGCGGGATGTCCCGGAACATTGCCGATATACACATAGTGCAGCCCCTCGGCGTCGGCAATCGCCTTGGCCCGCTCCAGGGTCGGTACCGGAGTGATGGGCAGGTTTTTCAGCAGGTACTCTGGATGGAACTGGGTGAAGTGCAGCGGGACGTCCAGGCCCAGGTTTGTTTTGATCCAGCGTGCCAGGCCGAGAAACTCGGCGTCGTCGTCGTTCAAAGTCGGCACCACCAGGTAGACAATCTCCGTCCACTTGTCCATCTTGCGCAGCGTGACCAGCGAATCCAGCACGGGCTTCAACTGGCCGGTCACCACATCCCTGTAATACGACTCGGTGAACGCCTTCAGGTCGATCTTGACCGCGTCCATCTTTCCGTACGCCGCCTTCAGCGCCTCTTCCTGCATATAGCCATTCGACACGACAATGCTGCGAATCCCCGCTGCGTGTCCGGCATCGGCGGCATCCATCAGAAACTCGCTGAAGACCACCGGCTCGCTGTAGGTGTAGGCGATCGTTGGACAATCATACTGCTTCGCCAACTCGGCAACCCGCTGCGGGGGCATGGAATCGGCGGGGACCTGCTCCGGGCGCGCCTGGGATATGTCCCAGTTCTGGCAGAACTTGCAGTTGACGTTGCAGCCGGCCGTGGCCAACGAGAAAGCGACCGTCCCCGGAAGGTAGTGGAACAGGGGCTTCTTCTCGATGGGATCGACGTGCCAGGCGCACACCCGCGAGTGCACCAGCGAAAAGTAGGTCCCTCCGCGGTTCTCGCGCACGCCGCAGTAGCCGCGCTCGCGGTCGCCCACCGTGCATTCGCGCGGACACAGCTTGCACTTGATCTTCTTGTTTGGAAGTTTCTGGTAGAACTTGGCCTCGACGGTGAACTGCGCATCGTCCTGCTTCTGCGCGCCGGCGAACAAAGGCATGGCGGCAAGTGAAGGGGAAGATTCGCCAACTCCCAGCGCCGCTCCCGACGCCAGCGCGCACATCATAAACGAACGGCGGTCCACGTTGCCCCGCATCTCGTAGTCATGCACCATGTTGCCCCCAATCGCACATTCGCCTATACCTCAGCAACCGTGATTCTGCTGGGATCGTTCGTGCCCAGCCGGTGCCCGGCATCGGCAGCGGTCGCGATGTAGTGCGGCGCGCGGCCCTCGCCCTCCAGCGTCTTCAGTCCCTTTTCCGCCCGTTTGCGCTCGATGATCTGCCAGCCGGTGTAGTCCAGCGCCACCGGGTCCTGCGAGACGATCAGCGCATTCTGCTTCCAACTGTACTCTGGCTTGTACGCCGGGCCGCCCTCGTACTGTGCCGTGGTCGCGTCGCAGATGGTCAACTGCATCCGGCTGCGGATCTCGGGCAGCATGTTCAGGTCCGCGATGTATGGATTGCAGCCGTTGGGGTGGTACTTGTTGGGGTTGTGAATGACGCCGTAAATGTTCTTCATTGCAATGGTTACGCCCGCGCCGTCGTGGTCTTTCAGCACAGGGACATTGATCAGGACATTGCATCGCTGGGTGAGGATTCTGGACAACCGGCTGCCCACGCTGCCATGCGCCACCAGCTCCTGCTCATAATCCACGCGATCGGTGCCGAAACATTGAACGCCGTTTCCGCCCATCGACAGATGGAAGCCGGAGCGTTCCATCTCGACGCTGTCGCGGTCCCAAACCACAATATCGCCGGCTTTGATTCCGGCCTCCTGCAGCCGCCCGCAGATGGCTTCGACCAGTTGCAGATTGCTGGAGAGCCCGCGCCCTCCCAGCGCATTCACCTTCACTCCCACCTTGTCGCCGGGGCGGACCAGCCTGCTCCAAGCCTCGATCGCATGGTCGCGGTCGAAGAGCGTCTGCATGGCGCGGTCCAGCAGGGCCAGCATCCGGCGGGAGTCCACCGTGGAACCCGTGCCGCGCAGCAGGTTGTCGCGCGCGATGACGACTTTGGATTTCGCGGGCGCCGCTTGTTGGGCCGCTGCGAACAGTCCCATTGCGCCCCCTGCGCGCAGAACCGCGGCGCCAGTGAACCACTGCTTCAGGAAAACCCGGCGACTCGAACCACGCATCGCGCTCATAGGGCTACTCCGCTGAACGCACAACCATACGGCCCCCGGTCATGCAGCGCAGCGCACCGCACCAATCCATGCTATGCGCAATTGGGTGCCGCTTTGCAGTGACGAACAGCACATGGGTTGGCTATCCCTGATGCGCCCGCACAGTTCCGAACAAGCGCGGGTGCGATTATCATGGGCATTGAACCCTGGAAACCTGGGGCGCGGAGACAGGATGTCCGTTTCAAGTCGATTTTCTGCCTCTGGCACAGGCGCATCGGAGCCAACGCTTCCGGACGCTTTGTATTCCGACGACTCCATGTTTCCCGTGTCCTCGGCAACTCCGCCGAAGCCACCGCCCCACCGTGGGATCATAGCCATAGCGGTGATGTCCAGCGCCGTGCTGGAGGTGCTGGACACCTCGGTGGTCAACGTCAGCCTGCCCCACATCGCGGGGTCTCTCTCCTCGACGGTCGAAGAGGCGACCTGGGTGCTGACGTCCTATATTGTGGCCAACGCCATCATCCTCCCGATCACCGGATGGCTGGCCAACTACATGGGGCGCAAGCGACTGTTGATGACCGTGGTGACTGGGTTCACGGTGTCCAGCATCCTGTGCGGGCTGGCGCCGAACCTGCCCATGCTCATCTTCTTCCGCGTGCTGCAGGGAACCACGGGAGGAGGGCTACAGCCACTATCGCAGGCGGTGATGCTGGAAGAGTTCCCGGGCCGCGAGCGCGGCAAGGCGATGGCCTTCTGGGGCATGGGAATCGTGGCTGCGCCCATCTTGGGCCCCACCATCGGCGGCTGGATCACCGATTCGTACTCCTGGCGCTGGGTCTTCTACATCAACGTGCCGGTCGGCATTCTCAGTCTGATCCTGATCTACCTGTTCGTTCACGACCCCCACTACATCCGGCGCGGGACGCTGCGCGCCGATCTGTGGGGACTGGGCATGCTGGCGCTGGGCATGGGCGCTTTGCAGATCATGCTGGACAAGGGACAGGAGAAAGACTGGTTTGGGTCCGAGATGATCCGAGTGCTGGCCGTGATGGCCGTGGTCTTCCTCGCTGCATTTGTGGTTCGTGAGCTTACGGTCAAGGACCCCATCGTCCACTTTAATTTGCTCCGCTTTCGCTCCTTTGCCACCGGCATCGGACTGGCGGGCGTACTCGGCTTTGTGCTGTATGGAGGCCTGATTTTGTTGCCGCTGTTCATGCAGACCCTGCTGGGCTGGACGGCGGCCACGGCGGGCCTCTGGACCAGTCCACGGGGGATTGGGACGGCGATGTGCATGCCGTTGGTCGGCTATCTGCTGGGCAGGGGCTGGGACGGGCGCCGGATGCTGGTAATCGGATTTGGCGTCGCCGGCCTGTCGTTCTTCGGCTTCGCACATATGACGCTGCAATCCGGCACCTGGGACATCTTCTGGATCCAGATCACACAAGGGGCTGCAATGGGACTGCTGTTTGTGCCCCTGACCACCCTGACCATGGCATCCATTCCGCCGCAGGAGACAGGCTATGCCACCAGCCTCTACAGCGTGACGCGCAACATCGGGTCCAGCATGGGGATCTCCTTTGTGACTACCTGGATCACGCGGCGCTCCCAGTTTCATCAATCCATTCTGGCGTCTCACATTACGGCTTCGAGCCGGATGAGCCGGGAGGCGATGCAGCAGATTACCGGCTTCCTGCAACAAAGCGGCACCGACCATGTAACGGCCAATCACAAGGCCGGAGCACTGATCTATCGGACGATGCAACAGCAGGCCGCGCTGCTGAGCTACGTGGACGTGTTTCACATCATGGGATATTTATTTCTGATGGTGATCCCGTTGGTCTTCCTCATGAAGCGGCCCCACCACGCCACAACAGCTCACTGAGATGAGATATACGCGGTGCCCCTCCGAGAGGGAGGGGTTCAAACCCCCGATAGCCTTGCGACTATGTCTGATTTCGAGTCAGGTGCGTTCAACCGGGCTCCGCCACCTCTCCGACCCAGGCTTAGTTTACCGGCAGTGCGGCCAGGGTGCAATCGCGTGGATGA
>Ga0187848_10003197_pt1 | contig 12253 bp, 13 predicted proteins | sample June2016WEW_4_40_FD_132424 | JGI IMG/M metagenome (GOLD analysis project Ga0187848, IMG submission 132424) | Peatland microbial communities from SPRUCE experiment site at the Marcell Experimental Forest, Minnesota, USA - June2016WEW_4_40 | ecosystem: Environmental > Terrestrial > Soil >... | reverse complement strand
GGAACGGTAGCGCCGGGGAATAAGATGAAGCGGCGATCGCCGGTCTCCGTGCCGCCGGTTTCCGCCCCGGTCAAGGGCGGCAGCACGGCCTCCAGCGTGATGGAGTCGGGCAGATTGAGGCGCCGCTCGGCGCCGTCGGCGGCAAGCGCGACGAGGCGGTTCTGCGTCAATAAAATCTCCACTTCCACCGGTTGCTGGCGGAGCTCGGCGCGCGTCACGGCGGCGTTGAGGAAGCTCGCAACCTCTTCGGTAGCCGAAGCCAGGCGGACGTTATCGAGGCCCGCCGACGCGGTGGGATAAGAGATGCCGGCCAGCAAGCCGATCAACGCCACCACGATCAGCATTTCGATCAAGGTGACGCCGCGGCGGTTGCCAGGCAGCCGCTCCCTCAGGAGCTTTGAAAAATCAAATTCCAGCCGCGGATAAACGCAGATGGACACAGATAAATCCTTTAGTATCTTCATCTGCGTTCATCCGTGGCCATTTTCCTTTTTTACAAGCTCCGGTTAGTTTTTCCAACTGACGACATCGGCATTGATTCCATCGCCGCCCGGCTGCCCGTCGGCGCCGTAGCTGATGATATCCGGCTCGTCGCCGTGATCGCCCGGGAACTTGTAGACGTAGTCGTGATTCCAGGGGTCCTTGGGAACGTCCTTGGGCATGTAGGGACCGTTCCAGTTGTCGGCGTCGCCCGGCTTCACGCGCAGCGCCTGCAAGCCCTGCTCGGTGGTGGGAAAATTCCCGTTATCGAGCTTATACGTGCCCAGCGCGCCCATGAAGCTTTCGATCTGCGCGCGCGCGGCCGTAATCTTCGCCTTGTCGACGTTGGACCAGAGCCTGGGGCCGACCAACGCCACGAACAGGCCGATGATGGTCACCACCACCAGCATTTCGATCAAGGTGACACCCGCCTGTCCACGCTTGCTTTCGTTTTTCCGTCTCGTCATTTCACACCGCCACGTCGTTGATGCTCGTCACCGCGAGGAGCATGCTCAAAATCAGCGAGCCGACCAGGATGCCCATCACCAGAATCACCACCGGTTCGAAGATGGCGGTGAAGCGCTTGATGGCGGCCCTAGTATCATTTTCGTAAATGTCGGCCATCCGGGCAAACATCGTATCCAGATGGCCGGTTTCTTCGCCCACGGTCAGGAGGTGCGCGGCCAGCGGCGGGAACACACCCGCCCGGCGCAGCGGCACGGCGAGGCCCTCGCCGCGCTTTACCCCCAGCGCCACCCCTTCGAGGGCATTGGCGATGGTCTTGTTGTTGAGGGTGGCGGCGGCGATACCGAGCGACTGCACCAGGGGAACGGAGTTCGCCACCAGGGTAGCCATGGCGCGGGCGAATCGCGAGGTTTCGGCTTTGAGCAGCGCATCGCCGAGCAAAGGCAGTTTCAGGCGCGCCCGGTCCCACCAGAGGCGGCCGGCGGGGGTTCTGGTGAACAGCCGCCAGCCCACGGCGAGGGCCACCGCGACGCTCAGCGCGATCCAGCCGTAGGCGTGCACCAGGTCGCTGGCGGCCAGCATCACCCGCGTGGGAGTGGGCATCGCCATGTGCCCTTCCTGAAAGATCACGGCGAAACGGGGCACCACGAAATCGAGCAGGATAAAGACCGAAGCCGCGCCCACGGTGGCCAGCAGGGCGGGATAGATCATGGCCGAAACGATGAAGTTGCGGAGATCGTCGCGGGTGCGCTCGAATTCAGCCAGGCGCTCGAAGATCACCGCCAGCGCGCCGGACGCTTCGCCGGCCCGCACCATATTGAGATACAACTCGGAAAAATAGTCGGGATGGGTGCCGAGGCTGTCGGCCAGAGACCGCCCGCCCTTCAACACCCGCAGCACGTCGGCAACGATGACGCGGAACGAGTCCTTTTCGGTAAGCTCGCTGGTGATGGCCAGGGCGCGGTCGAGCGGCACGCTGGAGTTGAGCAGGGTGGAAAGTTCCTGGGTGAAGAACAGCACGTCGCGGCGTTTGCCGCCGCCAAACGAGGGCAGCTTGATCTCGGTGGCCGTGCCCTTGGGCTGAACGCCCACGTACACCGGAGTAAGCCCCTGCTTGCGCAGTTCGCGGGCGACCAGTTTCTCGTTGGCGCCGGTGAGGCTGCCGTTGCGGATTTTGCCGTCCGAAGCTACCGCCCGAAAGAAGAAGGTGGCCATTTAGAGCAGCTCCAGGCCTTGGGAGCCGTGAAGGAAAACAAATTCCAGCCACGGATGAACACGGATGAACACTGATAAACCCTGCTTCTTCTTCATCTGTGTTCATCCGTGTTCATCCGTGGCTCTATTTCTTGGGCTTTCTTAGCGAACACCCTAAAGCTCCTGGGTGACGCGCATCACTTCTTCCACGGTGGTGACGCCGTCGCGAATCTTGAGCCAGCCGTCTTCGCGCAAATTGCGCATGCCGTTGCGGCGCGCCACTTCGGTGAGGCGGCTGGCGTCGGCGCCCTGCATGACCAGCTTGCGGAGCTCGTCGTCCACCTGCATCATTTCGAAAACTCCCACGCGGGAAGCGTAGCCGGTGCCGTTGCAGGCGGGGCAGCCGGCGCCTTTGTATATATGCAGGCGCTCGCCGGCGGGTGACATGGCGGTTCCCGCGGCCGTCTTGCAGTGGACGCAAATCACCCGTACCAGGCGCTGCGCCAGCACCGCCACCAGGGAAGAAACGATCAGGTAGTTCTCCACCCCCATGTCGGCGAGCCGGGTGATGGCGCTGGGCGCATCGTTGGTATGCAGGGTGGAAAAAACCAGGTGTCCGGTGAGGGCCGCGCGAATGGCGATATCGGCGGTTTCGCGATCGCGGATTTCGCCCACCATAATCACGTCCGGGTCCTGGCGGACAATGTGCCGCAACCCGGCGGCAAAAGTAAGCCCGATCTGCGGATTGATGTGGATCTGGTTGATGCCGTCCATCTGGTATTCCACCGGGTCTTCGATGGTGATGATCTTCTTGTCGGGCAGGTTGATGCGCTTGAGCGCCGCATAAAGGGTGGTGGACTTGCCGCTGCCGGTGGGGCCGGTGACCAGAAAAATTCCATGGGGCAGGCTGGTGAAGTGTTCCATCATGCGCAGCAGGCGGTCGTCGAAGCCGAGGCTGTGCAGGTCGTAGAAATCTCCGGTCGAGCGGTCGAGCAGGCGCATGACGACGCTTTCGCCGTACAGGGTGGGCAAGCTCGAGACGCGCAGATCCACTTCGCGGCCGAGCAGCTTGAGCTTGATGCGCCCGTCCTGGGGCAGGCGGCGCTCGGCGATATTCAGCTTGGCCATCAGCTTCAGCCGGGAAATGATGGCGGCCTTCAATTCGCGGGGCGGAGGTTCCTGTTCGAAGAGCACGCCATCGATGCGAAAGCGGACGCGGAATTCTTTTTCAAACGGCTCGATGTGAATATCGCTGGCGCGCTTTTCGATGGCGTCGCCGATCATGGCGTTGACCAGGCGGATGACCGGCGCTTCGCTGGCCATGTCGCGCAGGTGTTCGAGGTCGGCCAGGGCATCTTCGTTCTCGCCTTCGGCGGCTGCCAGGGCTTCGCCGTAATGCTTGTCGACGGCGTCGAGAATCTCCTGTTCGGAAGCCAGCGCGGAGCGGACCTCGAGGCCGGAAAAGGCGCGCACCGCGGCGACGGTTTCGAAATCGAGAGGGTCGGCCATCGCCAGGGTGAGGACGGAACCGGACAAGGCCACCGGAAATGCCCGGCACTGGCGGAGGAAGCGATCGGTGAGGCCTTCGATTTCGGGGGCATCGGGCGGCGGCCCATCGATCGAAACCAGGGGCACGTCCAACTGCTCGGCCAGCGCCGCCAGCACGTCGCGCTGGGCGATCAGCCCCATGTCGACCAGGATCTTGCCCAGCTTGTCGCCGCGTTCGCGCTGCAGCTCCAGGGCGCGGTCGAGCTCATCGGGGTCCAGTTTCTGGCGTTCGATGAGAATCTCACCCAGGCGGCGGTAGGCGGGCCAGGCAGCGACCGGCGCCGGCGAGGCGTTGGCGTTGGTCTCGGTCTGCGAAGTGGGTTCGGCGGGTGTCACAGGCGGTTGCCGGCTATCGTTGCTCTTCGATCTTGACGTCGCCCGACAGCGCCGAGCGGCGATCGGCCTTGGCGATCACCAGTCCTGGCAGGCCGGAAGTGTCTTCCCAAGGGAGATACAACAGGCGGAAGGCGACCACCACCTGCTGGTCGTCGGGGATCTGGATCAGGGTCTTGGCCGCGGTCTGGGCCATCTCCTTCACGAACTGCCGCGCCACCGGCAGGCGGTCGAGCTTACGCTTGTGAACGCCGGCGATCTCGGCGGGGCTCATGGACTGGTGAAACGGGTTGATGGAGGGCGTCACGATCAGGCTGATTTCGGTGGTGAAGACGGCGCCGTAGCCGTCCAGGTAGAGACCGCGCGTGCGCCCCAGCAGGTCGATGGGGTCGTTGATGTTGTAACGGGTCAGCTTGCCGTCGAAGCCGTTTTCGAGCGTGCTGAACGTCCCCAGCGCGATGGGCACGGTTTTAGCGGGGTTGAGCGACGGCGACCCGCCGGCAGGCGCGGCCGCGGATTTCGCCGGCAGGGCCGGCTGGCCGTATGCCACCAAAGTAAAGCATGCCAGCGAGCACGCCAGCAGGCATGCCATCGCACTCGAGCCCAGCGTCAGGATGCAGCGGTTCATCTGGATTCTCCGGCGGCATCGCTCTTGGGTGGGGCATACCCACTGGCCGCCACGTTGACCAACCCTTGACGGCGCGCGGCGAAGTCGTATTCCGAAGCAGCCACGGTCAGGTTGTAGCGGGCCCTATTCAAATCGTCGCGCAACTCGCGGATTTCGGCCAGGTGAGCGGATTCGGCCTGGGCTACCGCTTTGGAAGCCTCGACCGCCGCAGCCTGCCGGATGCGGCGGTCGATATCGGCGCCGGAGAAGGTTTGGGCCGAAACCTGGGCCGACTGCGTGGGAACGCTCAGATTCACCACGGGCCGGGGAGTTGGACGAGTGAAAGCGGAAATCAGGATGGCGCCGGAGAGCATGGCCGCGGCGGCAAAGCCCAGCCGCGCCGAAGAGCCCCAGAACGCGCTCCACCACCGCGCGAGCGGCGAAGGTTCAAAAACCTGGTCGGAAACGAAGGCGATGCGCCGCGGGATTTCTTCTTCCCTGAGACTGCAGAGGGCCGCCTCGGTCAACCGCAGCCGGTTCATCTCTTCCCGGCAGCCGGGACAGCTTTTCAAATGCGCTTCGACGCGGGCTCGGTCGGCTTGGCTCAGCTCGCGGAGGAAATACTCTTTCAAATCGAATGGTGAACAACTCATGACACACCTCGCCCGATCGGAGCCAGTTCGGCCTTCAGCAGGTCCAAGGCGGAATAGACGCGGCTCTTGACAGTGGAAACGGGGCAGCCCAGAATCTCCGCCATTTCCTCGAACTTGAATCCCTGGTAGATCTTCAGCGTTACGGCTTCGCGCTGTTCCGGCGAAAGCCGGTTCAACGCCGCCGTCACGGAAAGACTCAACTCCATGGGAAACACCGAGCGGCCCCCCACGGCGATTCCATCTTCCGCGCTTTCCGGGGGCAGGTCGTCGAGGCCGGTTTCCGGCCGCCGCTTGCGAAACATCGAATAGGCTTCGTTGTGCGCGATGCGGTATAACCACGGGGCAAAGCGCTCCGAATTCTCGAGTTTCCGCAGATTCTGATAGGCCTTCAAGAACACGTCCTGCGTCAAGTCCAAAGCGTCTTCCCGGTTGCCGGTGAGGCGAAGAAGATAGTTATACACGCGCTTCTCCCACCCGGACACAAGGAGATTGAACGCCTCCACGCCGCCCCGGGCAGCCTGGCGAATCAGGTCGCCGTCCTCGACCGCCCGAAAGATCAACCTTTGGCTCCTGTCCACATGACGCACTACGCAAGTAAAAAGTCTGTGCACTTAAGTGGGAACGGCCGCCTGGCCGGTCCGGACGGGCCCAGAGGACCGTCCCACATCTTCCCGTCTTCCAGTGTAGCGGGAATGTTCCAGGAGAATTGCGCCTGGGCGGGGGCACTAATCTACCTGGTGAATTGGGTGTCTCCGAGCTACGCCGACAGGATCGGGCCGCCAAAGGTGCTGCGGCGGGCGGGCCGGCTGGCAACAATGCCGTGGGCGGTGCTTCTGGCAGCGTGCTGGCCGGGCGCCGCCGGGGCGCAAGCGCCATCCTATACCGCGGCCGATTTTGTCAATGCTTCCAACTACTCGGCCGGCCCGTTCGCCCCCAACTCGGTAGTGAGCCTGTTCGGCTCGAATCTGGCTTTCGGCACGGCATCGGCAAACGGCGGAGTGCAACTTCCGACGTCGCTCGGGAACGTATCGGTGCAGGTGTCGAATTCGGCGGTGCCGCTTCTGTATGTTTCGCCAAGCCAGATCAATTTCCTGATTCCCTCCGGGCTGATCGACGGTGCCATCAGCGTTCAGGTGGAAAGACAAGGACTGGTAGGCCCCAGCGTTACGCTTACGCTGGTGGACGCGGCACCCGCGCCATTCGTGGATTCCGGGAACTTTGCCCTGGCCGAGGACTTCAACCAGAACTACGCCCTGGTAAACGCGGCTAACGCTGCCCACCCGGGCGACACCGTCGTGTTGTACCTGACCGGATTGGGGCACACCCTGCCGAATCCCAACCCGGGAGAAGCACCCGCTACGGCTGCGCCGCTTGCCAATCCGGCGGAGCTTTCGGTGCTGTTGAACGGCACCCCCGTGGTTTCGACGCTGATACTATACGCTGGATTAACTCCTGGTTTTGCAGGCCTTTATCAGATAAATTTAATGCTTCCCATGAACACTGCAACCAATCCCGAGATTCGCATTTCGATGGCGGGCCAAACCAGTCCGGCTGGGGTTCTGCTGGCGGTCGAAGCGGCACAGCCGGTGCAACTGGATGCGCGCCCGGCGCGTAAGCAATAAATGAGATTGGGGCTGCCTGCTACACTGATTTAGGAGTCGAAATGTCTGTCGGGCCTTGGATCGCTCTCATTTTTCTGACGCGGCTGGCGGCCGCGCAGGATGCCGCGCCCGTGCCGCCGGCGGGGCCGCAAAATGCGGAATTTACCATCGATTCGGGTACGCGGGTGCCGCTGAGCCTGATTAACGCGATCAGCACCAAGCATTCGGCGGTGGGCGACCGGCTCTACCTGGAGACGGCGTTCCCGGTGCTGGCAAATGGCCGGATCGTGATTCCGGTAGGGAGCTACGTGGCGGGCACGGTCACCCAGATCGTAAGGCCGGGACGCGTAAAAGGTAAGGGCGAGATCTACGTACGTTTCGATTCGCTGACGCTTCCCAACGGGGTGACGCGCGATTTCCGTGCGCGCATGGGCGGGATGGATGCGACATCCCCCGGCAAGGTGGATGAAAAGGAAGGCAAGGTCACCGGCGACGGCAACAAAGGCGGGGATGTCCGGACAGTCGCCGAGACTACCAGCGCCGGCACCTCGATCGGCGCCATAGCCGGATCCTCGACGGGCCATCTGGGGATGGGAATGGGAATCGGCGCGGGCGCCGGCGCCGCGGCTGGTCTGGTAGGAGTTTTGGCCACGCGCGGTCCGGATACGATTCTGGCGCGCGGGAGCACGCTCGAGATGGTCCTGGACCGGCCGTTAGTTTTCCAGGCGGGCGAACTGGAGTTCGGCACCTACCAGCCACCGCGCGGGATACCGGCAGCGCCGCCCGCAGCCAACAAATCCCCCTCCTCCATCCGGCGGATTCCGCTCCAACCGTAACCTCCTGGTCCGGGCCGTGACGCTTAGGGAATCGCTATTCCAATCGCTGGCGATCGCCCCCTGAAGCCGTGAAAGAATCAAATTCTAGCCACCGATGAACACCGATGAACACCGATAAGATCTTTGCTTTCTTCATCGGTGTTCATCGTGGCTATATTTCTTCACAGCTCCTGACGGTCGCGGCTCTGATCCAATCGCCGGCAACCGCTTCCTGACGGTCGCGGCTCTTGACTTGGTGCAGTTATTACAGCCGGTGCCACCATTTCTCATGACCGTTCTTATGACAGCTCATTTCGCGACCATCGGCACCAGCTTTTCCCAGGCCTTGGGCGGTCCCGGACCGAGCACAAAATCGGCATGCCCGGTGTGGACGGCCGGGAAAGGAGCGCCGAAGCGGACATTGTCAAAGGTCATTTGCAACCGGTGTTTAGCATCGAAACTATCGAGCGTTACTTTACCTCCACCTTCCACCACCACATCGCGCGGGTGGAATTGGACTTGATGCGGATGCCGTTATCGGCGGCATCGATGGAGAGGTCGGTGACGCGGATGGAATCGGCGCCGGCGTAGGTTTCACTGCCGATGGACATGCCGTGGCCGTAATAAAAATGGTTGTGGGCGATGGTTATGTGCGAAACGTGGCCGCCGGCCTTGATGGCGACATTGTCGTCGCCGGTGGAAATGTAGCAGTGAGTGATGGGCGCCATCGGCTTTCAGTTCGACGGCCCGTCCCTTGGGACAAGCGTTGATGGCCTGCTGAATGCGGCTGGTATCGAGCTTGTCTTCGTCCGGCCCGGCAAGTGTTCTGTTGCCGTCCACCGCCGTGAGGTTGGCGGTCAAGACAGTGCAACCGGGCGGAATCGCGGGCTCGGTAACGCTGCGCGTATCCTGACGCGCGCAGGGTGAGCGGCGCGAGAACGGCCGCCAGCGCCAGGCAGAATGGCATACTACGAACCCGTGAGGCCGCGCTAGGCGAGCGCGGCTAAAAGCCGGCTGCAGCCAAAATTGGCTGCCTCACAATTGCGGGGAGCACAACGGGCTACGCGAGACAAGCGCCGGCATGAGTCCCGGCGTGGCAGACTGAGAGTTCGTCCACGAAGTGGTTGCATGATCATATAGTGTCGCGTAAATCAGGCGGTCCCACCGGCCGGCCTCGCCGCAAGCTATCCTAAATCTTCGGAGCTGAATCATTTGAATCGAATTGCACTTGCGTTTCGCAGTTTCTTCCAACTGCTGGTTTCGGGCAAGCTGTCGGATGGCATGCTGGCCGACTTGCGGCTGTCACGGCGCGACGCGGCCGCGGGCAAACCCACAGCCAAGCCCGCCCCCGCCGCGCCTCCCGCCGTGCGGGTTTCCGACGGCGCCTTGCAACTTCTCGCCATTCTGCAGCGCGACTCGCGCCTGGTCGACTTCCTGATGGAAGACGTGTCCGGCTACGCCGACGACCAGATCGGGGCCGCCGTGCGCGAATTGCACGATCAGTGCCGGGACGCCCTGGCCCGCTACGTCGGGCTGGCCCCGGTGATCGATGGCGTGGAGGGCACATTCGCCAAAGCGCCGGGTGACGCGGCGATGGTCAAGTTTGTCGGCAACGTGCCGGCCACCCCGCCGGCGGGCGGAACTTTGCGCCACAAGGGCTGGAAGGCGGTCAAGGTGGATTTGCCCGCGCTGCCGGCCAAACAGGACGCCGGTATCATCGCCCCGGCCGAGATCGAAATCGAGTAAACCGCCTTGCCGCCTCAAGCTACTGAATTCGTCATCGGAATCGATCTGGGCACCACCAACTCGGCGCTCTCCTACGCCCGGGCAGAGGCCGCCGCCGACCCGTTCGCGCCGGCCGGCGTGGAATTGCTGCCCATCCCGCAACTGGCCAACCCCGGCGAGGTGCGGGAGGAAACGCTGCTGCCTTCGTTCCTCTATCTGCCGGCGGCATCGGAGTTTCCGGCGGGCACGCTGGCGCTTCCGTGGGATGCGGAGCGGAGTTTCGTCACGGGCTCGCTGGCGCAAAAGCGCGGCGGCGAGAATGCGGGCCGGCTGGTGTCGTCGGCCAAATCATGGCTATCGCATTCGGGCGTCGACCGCACCTCGCCGCTGGTGCCCTTCCGCGCGCCGGAAGGAGTCGGCAAGATTTCCCCGGTGGATGCCAGCCGCCGCTATCTGGAACATCTGCGCGAAGCCTGGGACTACAAGATGCCCGAGGCGCCGTTCGCCGCGCAGCACGTGCTGGTGACCGTGCCGGCATCTTTCGATGCGGTGGCGCGCGAATTGACCCTGGCCGCGGCCGAGCAGGCCGGATATCGGGACGTGACCCTGCTCGAAGAGCCCCAGGCCGCCTTCTATGCCTGGATCGAGCGCCATCCGGACTGGCGCGAGCGGGTGACGTTGGGCGACCTGATTCTGGTGGTGGATATCGGCGGCGGCACCACCGATTTCACCCTCATCGCGGTTACCGAATCGAACGGCGAGCTGCAGCTTGAGCGCGTGGCCGTGGGCGAGCACATCCTGCTGGGCGGGGACAATATCGACCTGGCGTTGGCCGGCGCGGTTGCCGACCGGCTGGCGCAGAAGGGCACGCGCCTCGATTCGCGCCAGATGCAGGCGCTGTGGAACAACTGCCGCACGGCCAAGGAAAAACTGCTGGAGCCGGGCAACCACGCCAAGGAGCAGGCCGTCACGATTCTGGGGAAGGGCTCCGGGCTGGTGGGAGGAACCATCAAAGCTTCGCTGCTCAGGGAAGACATCGAGCACATCCTCTCGGCTGGCTTCCTGCCCGAGGTGGCCAGCACCGACATGCCGGCCCAGCAGCGCCGCGTGGGGCTGCAGGAGCTCGGCCTTCCCTACGCCGCCGATGCCGCCATCACTCGCCACCTGGCGCGGTTTCTACGCCAGCAAGCCGCCACCCAGCGCAGCACCGTACGCAGCGGTCCGAGCGGGCTGGCGTGCCCCACCCACGTGCTGTTCAACGGCGGCGTGCTGAACGCCGCCGAGGTGCGCGAGAGGATTCTCGAGACGCTCGACCGCTGGCTGGCGGCCGAGGGCATGAGTAAAGTGCAGCCGCTCGCCGGCGAGGATTTGATGCACGCGGTTTCGCGCGGGGCGGCTTATTACGGGCTGGCGCGAATGGGGCGAGGCGTGCGCATCCGCGGAGGCGTGCCGCGCAGTTACTACGTCGGCATCGAATCCGCCATGCCCACCGTTCCCGGTTTCCCCGCCCCGCTCAAAGCGCTCACGGTGGTGCCCTTCGGGATGGAAGAAGCCAGCGAGGCGCGCATTCCCAATCGCGAATTCGGCCTGGTGGTGGGCCAGCCCGCCGAGTTCCGCTTCTTCACCTCCACCGCGCGCAAGGAAGATCAGCCCGGCGATCTCATCGAAGACCTGGGCGACGAATTGGAGGAACTGGCTCCCATGGAGGTCAACTTCGCCGGGGGCGAAAGCTCGAGCGAGGTGGTTCCGGTTTCGTTCCAATCGGTGGTCACGGAAACGGGCGTGCTCCAGCTCTGGTGCGTGGCCCGCGACGGCAGGCGGTGGAAGCTGGAATTCAACGTGCGCGAGCGAGTGAAAGCATGATCGTGCTCCGTCTGGCTGTGGGGCAGACCATCGTTTTCTGTGGTCTGCCAGCCAAGCTCCTCCATGGCAGACCACAAAAAACGATGGTCTGCCCCACAATGACACCATGAAGATCGGCATCGACCTCGGCACCACCAATTCCGCCCTGGCGTATATCGACGAACGCGAAGCCGAAGACCGCGATTTCCCACCCATCCGCATTTTCGAAACCCCGCAACTGGTGGCGGCGGGCCGGGTGGAACCGCGCCGCACCTTGCCCTCGTTCCTGTTTCTGGAGGACGGACAGCCGGTGGGAGTCTACGCCCGCGAGCAGGGCGCGCTGGTGCCCACCCGCCTGGTGCATTCCGCCAAATCGTGGCTCTCGAATCCAGACGTCGACCGCACCGCCAAGATTCTGCCCTGGGATTCGCAGGAAACCGGCCGTGTGCTCTCGCCGGTGGAAGTGTCCTCGCGCTTTCTGGCCAAGTTCCGGGAAGAATGGGACCGCACGCAGCACGCTCCGCTGGCCGCGCAGGACGTCGTGTTGACCGTGCCCGCTTCCTTCGACGAAGAAGCCCGCGAGCTGACCGTGATGGCCGCGCGCGATGCGGGCATCGAGCGGCTGACACTGCTGGAAGAGCCGGCCGCGGCGTTCTACTCGTGGATTTCGGCCAACCTGGCCCAATCGCGCAAGAAGCTGGTGGACGGGCAGACCGTGCTGGTGTGCGACGTGGGCGGAGGCACCAGCGATTTCAGCCTGATTCGCGTTTCGCGCGAGGGCGACCTGGTGAACTTCACCCGCACCGCGGTGGGCAAACACCTGCTGCTGGGCGGCGACAATCTGGATCTGACCCTGGCCTGGCTGGTGGAGGCCAAGCTCGGGGCGCAGCTCTCCATTCGCCAGCGCAGCGGTTTACGGCGGCAGTGCTCGGCGGCCAAAGAGCGTTTGCTCAACGATCCGAATGTGAAGTCGGTCGAGATTACCGTGCT
>Ga0187848_10003191_pt1 | contig 12261 bp, 10 predicted proteins | sample June2016WEW_4_40_FD_132424 | JGI IMG/M metagenome (GOLD analysis project Ga0187848, IMG submission 132424) | Peatland microbial communities from SPRUCE experiment site at the Marcell Experimental Forest, Minnesota, USA - June2016WEW_4_40 | ecosystem: Environmental > Terrestrial > Soil >... | reverse complement strand
GACGATTGTTCCGGGCACAACCGTCAACACCGCCGGGGTGCTGGTCACCGTCTCGCCATCCGGAGCGGTGACGACGACTATGTAGGAGGAGCCGGATTGGCCGGCGCTCACATCGTCCAAAGCAAGGGTGGCGTTGGTCGCCCCCGCGATAGCGCCTGTGCCCACCAATTCCCATTGGTAGCTCGCAGCGTTGCTGGCCGTGACGCTAAAGTCTGCCGAGGAACCGGTATTCACAGTGAGGTTGGGTGGTTGGGCCTTGATAATGGGTGGCGCGATCAGCGCCGTGAAGTTTTCCGCAACCAATCCCTCCCGGCCCGAGGAATCTTCGGCCACAACCACTATCGTGTACGGGCCGCCCACGAGATTGCTCACGGCCACTGACCAGTTTGTGCCGTTGATGCCCGCCAGCAGCGCAGCGGTCACCGCGTTGGATTGGGAAAAAAGCTGGCAGGTCAATTGCGTCACCGTGGTCGTTGACGGAAGGGTTCCGCTGATGGTCAATCCGGCGTTGGTCGTTTGCGCCAGGGACCCGGCGGCAGGACTCGTGATGGCCAGGCCGGCGGACAGGGTGTTGGAGACAAACGTCACGGTGAGCGTGAGGTTGGTTTCTGCCGTGAATGCTTGCAACGGGTCAAGCGACACCACCCCCTCATTCTGCCAATTGTCGAACAGTTCTCCCGGTCCCGGCGCCGCCACTACCGAATACTGCTGTCCTGGCACCAGATACTGCGGCGCGTTGGTGGTCAGTTGGCCGTTCACGTTGGTGATGATGGTCAATTGCGCCAAATTGGTGAAATACTCCGTCGCCGGCGCGCTGAGGTTGCCCGCTCCGTCCTGGGCAAAGGCCGTTAACTGGTAAACCCCCGGCTCAATCGTTCCCAGTTGACTGACCAAATCCAGCGACCAGTCGGTGGTGCCCAGCGCGGCATTGGTTTGGCTCTCGCCTCCATAGGCGCCCGTCAGTGAAGTCAAAACACAAAATACCTCGGCCAAACCGACATCATCCTGCGCTGTCCCCTGCACCGTCAAAGGACTGCCATTGGTGAAAGCCGCGTTGGGCGCCGGGAAGGTAATCGAAACCGTCGGCGGGTTGGTATCCACCGGCGGCGGAGTTTGGAACGTAAAATCGCAATAGAATAAATTGGCGTTGTTTGGTTCGTTGGTGCCGCTGTAATTGACGGGCAGCGTCGGAATGCTCGAATCCAGGTCGAAAATCCCGTTGCTGGGCGCGCTCAGAGTGTTGAAATACTGCAAAATGTTGGTGCCGGACAGGATGCGTCCGAAAACGGTGAAGCCGCCGTTTTGATTGTCAAGATTGGTCGAATTGTCCGCCAAATTGAGGAAGAACGCGCTGGTGGCGGAGTCCGGTTTTCCGGAAACCAGGGCCATGGCCAAAGTGCCAAACGTATTGTGAATCAGCGGCCCCACATTAAATTCGCTATCCACTTGCGATGGAAAAATGTTGGTCCCCGGCGAAACAGGCCCGCCGTTCAGATAATTGGTGGTTCGATCCACCGTGACATAATCGCCCGCTTGCAGAACAAAACCGGCAACGTCCCGGTCAAAGAACGTGTTGGAGTAGGCTCCGGACGTGATATAATGGATGAAGTTCCCCACCGTGGCCGGCTTGTCATGATCAAAAAGCTGCACCAAAAAATTGCTGCTGCTGCCGTCCGCGTACGTGGATATGGTCAACTGGACAATTGTTCCTGGCACAACCGTCAACACCGCCGGCGGCGTGCTTGTCACGGAATTGTCGTCCGAAGAGGTCACCACCACGGTGTAGCTCCCCGCCTGGTTGCTGCTCACATCATCCAGGCTCAACGTGGCGTTGGTCGCTCCGGGCAGATTGTTCGTGCCTTGGAATTGCCACTGGTAGCTGACCGCGTTCGTCGCCACCACAGTGAAGGCGGCGGCGGAAGCGTTGTTGACCGTGACGCTTTGCGGTGCGGAGAGGATGGTGGGCGTCGCGGCACCAGCCCTTGGCACCACAAGCAGGCACCCCGCGCCGAGAATCAGGAACATGCGTAACATGCGTTTCACTATACCCTATTTTAACATAATCCAAGCGCGACAGAAAGAATTAATTGGCGTCCGCCGCGATTTTTTTGGTCGCTGGTTCCTCTCATTCGCGAGTGGGCAAACCACGATGTCAATTCCGCGCTAAATCGTCACTTATTGCGTTGTCAGTCCGAACCGAGATACGCACGTAATAATTCACGCAAGTCATTGATAATCAGGATGGTGAAGGCGGGGAGTTGAACCTTTTACCCTTTCTGGCGCGACCAAGACTCTAACTCGCCTCCAGATCTGTTGCATCCAGTTCCACGGCTGCTGCCTGGCCAATGAAATCCAGCCTCAACAACTGGGTGGAATTGTGCAGTGTGTCAAATCTTCAGATTCACGATTCCCAGTTCTGGACACCGGCCGCTTGCAGGAGCTTTCGCAAATTCGAGACTTTCTCGGGAACCGAGATGGGATATCGACTGGCTCCCAATGCCGGGAACCAGAGAGCCTGAATAAATTCCCTCGTCCCGCTCTGTTTTGAAAACGCGTGTTGCGAGTAATAATTCCCATTAGCGGACACATCTGCCGGCGAGTTTCGACGGCTTCCGGCGTGAAGCAAACCGCGCCTCCGTGTTCTCATTTCTGAGAAAATGGAGGCGAAATGAGAGGAGGCATGCTGTTCCTCTCAGGGACGATCCCTCTGGCAACCGTTCTGCTAAGGGAGGGTGATGGCTCAGACTGCAAAAACAGTGGGATGTCTGCCGGTTGTTGTCTGCTTGATATGGCTGGCCGTCTGTTCGGCTGCCCTTGGAGGCCAGCAGGGGCCTTCCGCACAACAGGTGACTCTGGGATGGAATGCCAGTTTGGACCCAACGGTTGTGGGCTATTACCTGTATTACGGGACCACCTCCGGTGTTTACACGAATAAAACCGATGTGGGCACGAATACCGTGTTCACCGCGAGTGGGCTGGTTGCCGGCTCGACCTACTACTTCACCGCCACCTCGTACACTGCGGCCGGGACTGAAAGCAGCTATGTTCCGGAAGTTTCATACCTTGTTCCTGGGATTCTTACCGTGACGCAAAACCCGGGCAGTGCCATCATGCGCGTTCGGTTCCCGGTTGCCCCGGCACAATCTTACCAACTACAGGCATCTTCCGATCTGAAGTCCTGGAGCAACCTTTGGTTGACACCAATCCAGACCACCAATGGATGGATCGAATACGACGAACCCTGTACCAACACGATTCCATCGAGGTTTTACCGATTGATCCTTAATTGACAGAAGATCTAGCTGTGGCCGCCAATCTTGCTTGGTTCACTGCGTGTTGCGGCACGCGAAACATCGCGAATTGCATTTTGCAATGCATTGGTCCTCACGCCCCTCGATCTGAAGGTGCCGGACGACTTGGAACATCCATGTGTGAACGATGGGGTGCTTTTTTCCCCTCTGGCCAAGGGGCGGGCAAGGGGTAATTACATGGGCAATGGGGGCCAACTAAAACTGGGTCCCGGGGTTCCGCCTACCCTCGCGCGCGGTGAGACTTCCAATCGCCCTGACGCCTGAGCATTGCTGCCAACGAAATGCCGGAAACGAGATCCTCCGCGCGCGAGTGTAGCGTCCGAGCGCCGGGGGAAGACTTCCGATCACCCTGGAGGGTTCGAGGCGAGCCGGGGGGGGCCGAATCAGCGCACTCAGTAATAAGCCCATTGTCGCCCTGCCTTTCAAAAAGGCCAAGGAAAAGCGGGGCTTTTGACTGGCGCTGCTGGTTATTTTATTGCAAACTCTCCCGATTGAGGCGCGTTCCGTCATTGACGGAGGCACGGGCTGGCCAGCTTGTGCCGGGGCGTGGCGGCTTATTCCCGCCGAGCCATCGCAGGCTCACGCCAGCGCGAGCCAACAGCCAAGGCTAGGCATGTGAAGCATACCGCGCATTGTGCAAAAGAAGACAGAAGGAACAGGATGAACAAGATCAATATGGCTTGACGGCCGGAAAATGAAAGCGGTAGGACAACGAGACAAGCATTGCAGCTTCACCAAGATGGTGACTTCGCTCAACGGACTCAATCTGCCGGACGAGGTCAACGCCGCGTTGACGAAGCTGACCACGACCGCGAAGCAGTGGATCACGACTTTGGCCTGGAAGGGGGCGCTATTGAGGGAAAGCCCCCAACCCGGTTCGGCGGCTGGCATCTCGCGCGAGTTGAACAATCAAACGTGGGAGGCCGGCATATGAGTGTTTGCAGTGGGCCACCGCTGGCCAAAGCCGATTTGGCAGCAGCGAATCCAAACGAGTGGGTGATTCGCGTTTTGCGGGCCACACCGGAACAACGATGGCTGATTGAGGACATTTTGGCCGGCTGAAACCTGCCTGCGCCAGCCCCGGTCGCAACCGGGCCGCTTCTATTGCCGATGGGCAAGGCCGCCGAGTTGTTGGGGGTTTCCAGGCCGACTTTGTGGAGAATGTTAAATGCCGGGCGGCTAACGCGCGTGGAGATTTTGCCGAACACGTACCGGGTTCGGCGGTCGGAAATTGAGGCGTTGGTAAATGGGAAGGCGTAACTGATGCGCGGTAACTCGAATCCGCCAACGTCGCCGATCCTGCTGAACGGGTGAAATTCCTTAACGCGCAACTTGCCGCGGCGAAGGCCCACAAACTCGAACTCCAAAACAGTCTGAATGCCGCCGACGAAAACAGCAAACGCCTCGAACAACGGCTTGAAGCCCTGAATCATCAGGTGACAGTCAAATACGATGAATCCGTGCGCTCGCTCCGGCTTCCAAAGGAACGCCAAACTGACAAGAGTGTCGGGTATGTTATCGTCCAATATGGTTCTGTCTATCCCTGCCGCAATCCCGACCTTAGAGCATGTCTGAAGAATCATGCACATGCGATTAAGCCAGTCTGCGCAGCATAACTCCGATTATGCTAATATGCAGCCAAGCCTCGGCGTGGGCGGTCTTAACTTCGTAACGGCGCACCAGCCGGCGATGTTTCATAAACCAGCCGAAGGTCCGTTCGACGATCCAGCGTTTGCGCAACACTTGGAAGCCACGCTGGTCCTGCAGGCGCGGCACGACCTCCAGCCGCAAAGTGCCCGTCTTGCGTTGCGCCGCCACCCACCTCGCCAATTCATCTCCGCCGTAGCCTTGGTCGGCCCACAGACATCGCAACCACCGGAAGAAAGCCAGCGCGGGGGCCAACAAGCGGCGGGATCCCTCTCGTTCGGGCACGTCGGCTTGAGTGACACAGACGGCCAACAGCAACCCCAACGTGCCCACCAGGACATGGCGTTTGATGCCTTTGGTTTTCTTGGCCGCGTCGTAACCTCGTCCGCCCGCTTGGTCGGACGAACGGACGGTCTGCGAGTCGAGGATGGCAGCGGTGGGCTGGCTGCGTTTGCCGGCCTGGTCTCGGACCACTCTCCGAACCACGTCATGGACGGACTGCCAGTAGCCCTTTTGACTCCAAAGCCGGAAGTAATCCGCACATGCGGATTCAATTCCCCGCACGGTCACAGCCGGGCGGCCCTGACCTCCTGCCTTTCCCGGCTGGCCCGGAGGCTAAGGATTCGAGGGAATCGTTTGATCTGAGGAATTCTCTTTACGCGATGGCCCGCTTACGTTATCATTCAATTCGTGAAGGATAAACCGCCGTTGCGCTTGTCCTGGCTGCTCCCAGCCGGCTTCGCCGCGGCGATTGTCGTGACGTACGGCTTTATATTGGCACCTACCCCATCGAAAATGATAACCGCGGCGCCATCCGCGGCGGCCAGTGCCGCGGTATCATCGGGGCCTGTCACCGCCACCGGGCTGGATCTCGTCGGTGCAGTCAAAGATCCCGGCGGACAGGCCATCGCCAATGCCACCATTTTCATCTACACGGCACAACCGCGCTCCGGCCCGGGATTTCTCTGACCCTCCTGCTATGCGGATTGCCGCAAGAGCGCCAAGGCGGACGCTCAAGGAAACTTCAAAATTGAGTCCATGGATCCCACCCTGCTGTTCCGCGTGCTGGTGGTGGCGAAAGGCTTTGAGCCGGCATTTTTTACCAAAGTTGACCCGCGGAAGGGGACCCTCGACGCCCGGCTGAAAGCTCGTGCTGCCCGCACCATGCCGGTCAGCCAGATTGTCACCGGCCGGGTTCTCGCTCCTGACAAAAAGTCTGTCGCCAACGCGGTGGTTTCGGTCGAGGAAACGGTCACCGGCAACACCACTCACGGTTCGCCGCTCGAGGGGGCTGATCCGTTGGCGATCACGGATGAGTCCGGCCAGTTTGAGATTCGCTCCCCCCAGAAGTTCGACGCGGTGAACGTGAAGGTGGAGGCGCGGGGCTTTGCGCGGCGCCGATTCAACGGCGTCAGGCCAGGGCCCTCGCCGACGGAATTGGTGGTGACGCCGGGCGCGGCCCTGACCGGACGAGTGATGTCTGGGAGCAAGCCGGTTGGCAATATCGCCATCGGCGCGGCCCAAACGGATCGCCGTGCGGGAGGCCCGTTTGTGGGCGCTTTTGTTACCGGGACCGATGAAGACGGCAGGTTCTGCTTTCCCAATGTGCCGCCGGATAATGAATACGCGGTTTATGGCCTGATGGATTCGCTCAAAGGCCGCGGCGCGTTGCCAACCCGGTTATTCCGCGTGAAGGGCGATGGTTCGAGCAACGACATGGGGACGCTCGAGTTCACCACCGGCTGGCGTTTGGCCGGGCAAGTGACGCTTTCGGATTCCAAGCCGATACCGGCTCACACGCGCCTGGTGATCGGACGAGACGCGGCTTGGGATTCCGGCAGCGCGGAACTTCCGCCGGATGGCCGCTTCAGCCTCAGCAACGTGCCGGGAGAAATGCTTGATCTCTCGGTCCGCATCAAGGGTTACCGTCTCTCCGACAAGAACGCTAGTTTGGATCGTTACAACCCTTTCCGTCTCATCGGCCAGCTTGCATCTGACACGACAAACCTCGTCATTCTTTTAGAGCCGGGCGACAATTTGCCCTTTGGACGCAACCGGTCCGGTCCGGACCCAAGGGACCTTCCTCTCGGCGGTATCGAGAGCAAGCAGGCAAAATAGTTATTCCAGGAAACAGGCTCTCAAATGCGCGAGTCTGACGGAGGGCCGTGCAGGATTTTAACGCGGCAGTTCCTCAACCCGGTGAAGGTAATGTCGTGATATATTGTGTTCATGCGTTCAAAGTTCTGTGGATTATGTTTTACAGATCTGCGGTGGGGCGAGCTGCTCCGGTGCGTCGCCGTCAGGAGATCGCCCCGAATTTGCGCCGGATTTGGGCCGGAAACGGGCCTGGGAGCTGTTTTCCCTAGCGGGAGGATTTCCTCCCACTAAGGCAGAGGGGCAACAGTTCGCGCAGGGAATCGAACTGGTGCATCTGCGGTCTTGTGTTGCAATGCCATCGCGCCATGCGATTCTATAGTCAATACGAGTTATATTTACCACATCGCCACCGGGAGCGACTTGCGGTCGAAATACATATAATACGCGATGTCCTCGCTTTCTGTGTAGAAAGGACGGAACTTCGAGTGGTTGGTCCCGCCTTTCGGCGATTTTACCTGGAACCAGCCGGGATCGTTGTCGGGCACGAGCATCTTCTCGAAGGCGGAAACGCTTTCCGGCAGCTTGAAATCTATTTCCTGCCATCCCCCTTCCATCACCATCGCGACCGGCCCGCGCACGGCGGCGACACGGTCGGGATGCTTCTTGTCCACCGCTTCCAATCGCCACGTCAGTGGAATGCGGAGTTCCACCTTGTCGCCGGAATGCCAGCAGCGTTCGAGCGACGCCCACGTCCCGTGTGCTGCGGCCAGCTTGACCGGTTCGCCATTCACCTGGACAGCGACATCATGCGTCCAGCCTGGAACACGGAACTTGAGCGGGAAGCTCAGGCTGGATGGAATCTCCAATGTCAGCGTGGTCGTGTCGGTTTCAGGATAGCCCGTTTCCTGAGTCAATCTGACTTCGCCCTCGGTTCGTTTCCACACGACCTCTGACGGCACGAACAGGTTGACGTAAAGGCTGCCCGCGTCCTTGTAATAAATAATATTGTGATAATCCGCCACGCACTGGAGGTATGTGCCGGCGCAGCAGGGCCAGGCATCCCAGTAGTAAACTTTCATTCCGCCGGCCATTCGGTAATCGGAATAGTAAAAAGTCCTGCCCTCCTTCGTCACCGGGAGCGCGGCGCCGATGCCATTGTAGAGAATGCGCTCGGCCCAGTCGCCATAGCGCGCGGCGCCGGTAAACTGCATCAGGTAGCGCGAGAGTTTGAAAGCCGCCCATGAGCCGCAGGCCGTTTCGAAGATGTCGGAACGGACCTCGAGCACCTGGCCAAGACCGCCTTTGCCCGCGCTCGTCGTTTCGGAAGGCCCATAGCCGCCGGTGCAATAGCATTGGGTGCTTTGCAACCAGTCGAAAGCATTCTTGAGAATGTCCAAGTATTGTGGATCTGCCGTGACCGCGTAGGCCATCGCGGCGCTGCTGAACGTATTGACGTGACTGTAGGCGTGGTAGCCATAAGCCGCCGTCGGATGGGTTGTGCGGGCGAATTTGTCCCAATAGGCGTGATACAACCATGCGTCACCGAATTCGCGGTACTTGGGATTGCCGGTCCATTGCCAGGCCCGATAGAGGTTTTCTGACAACGTGTACCATTCGCCTGGCCGTCCGGAAGGACTGGTCTGCGTGGCAGGCGCATTTTCGCGGCTGAAGGTTTTGGCGGCCCAGTCGCAGACTTTCTCCAACATCGCTCCGGCTTCCGCGCAACCGCCGTACATGTCCAGGTCCACCAAACCGCAAACGAGCTTGTCAAACGGATAATGCCGCATCCGGCAATTGCCGTCCGGCCCGATCGTTTTGGACCACTCGGTAAACAATCGCACGGCCTTGCCGCGAATCTCCGTGTCGCCGGTCGCTTTGGCCATGCGCGACATGCCGCTGAGCCACTGGCCGAACACCGTGTCACTGGTCGTGCGGCACCATCCGCCCAGCGCCTTTCCCGGCGCGGGCAACCGGCCCGCCTGACGGTAACCGTGGAGGATGTCGTCTTCGGAAAGACCCAGCCAGAAATCGCGTGCGGCCTGATACTGTTTCTGCCAGCGACTGGGCCGAAGTTTAACGCCGTCATAATTGAACGGCTCAATGATATTCCTGGCCGGCAGAGGCGTGGGTGCGTCTTTCCCCAGACTTTCGGCGACGCTGACGGCGGCGAGGATCGCCACGGGGGCAGTTTTCAAGAAATCGCGGCGGGGAATTCTTGTTTCCATGGTAGTTCTTTCGTTGCATGCACGCGCGGCATCCGAAGCGACGCCTCTAACGAGCGGTAGATTATTGACGGAACGGACCAAGAGTCAAGGTTTGACCTTTTTCTTGCGGGCAGACATGGCCCTGTTGGAACCGACACCCAATACATAAAAGAATCCGCCCCTGCGGATTCAATTTTCCGCCCGCTCACAGCCGGGCGGGCCGACAAACCTGCCGTTTCCGGCCGACCATGCGGTCAGCAACGACGTTCCTCCCGGCAGGCCATCTTTTCACAGATGGTCTCCAGATTCTGTTTCCATTGCGGCCGGCGCTGGATCTCAACCAGAATCCCGGCACCCATGAATTGGAGAACTTTCGCGGCCACATTCCGTTTGCTCCGCTGCATGGCCGAATCGCTGACACGAAGGGCATGAGCCGCATCCCGGAGCGATCTCCCTTCGGCCATGAACTGGATCACGGCCCTCTCGCGTTGCGGCAATCCAGCGAGGAATTCCTGCCAGTCCATTTTCCGGGTAGCCTTGGTTGCTGGATCTTCCTGGTCAGCCGCGAGCACATCGTGCAGCAGGAAGATCTCGCCGCCAGTTTCCTCATCTTGGGCAGCCACATCATCCAACGAGGTCAGCCTGGTCCTGCCATTGATTTGTGTCCCGGCGCCATACACATCTCCGGTCACCATGCCACTTGAACGGCACCCATTCCTGAGTTTGACGATGGTGAAATATGCGATGTTGCCCGCGCTGATCTGACCATGACGACCCGTGGCAGACCGGGTCACCTTTTTGCCGGCGCGTTCAGCGTTGTGCATCATTTTCGCGGCCATGGCCGTGCCGTCCTGTATGATTTCCTCAGCGTCTTCGCAGCCGACGCAGTTGACGGCGGTTGGGACGGCGGAACGGATTCTCGGGACAACTTGTGTACATAATACATCTCCTGCATGGGGGCTCATAATCTTTGTCCTTTTTGGTGGGGAAACAAAAAACGCCCGTCCCGTGAAGGAGCAGGCGTTTTTCTCTTTCGGGTTGAATTGAGGTCAGGTTCCGGTCTCAGGGGGAGTCGGAACCAACAGCGGCTCTGGGCCTCTGTCAATACTTTATAGCACAGGAAGGGGGGCTATTGCGGGGAAGTGCAGGGGAAAACATCTGTGATGGTCCAGGACTCCGAAAGAACGCTGCTGTTTACAGTTTTGAAGCTCTTTGAATCTCTATGAAGATAGATGACGGATCCCATTTTTTGCACACAGTTTGCGCACAATTCCAGCCCTTTGCTTCACAGAATTAACTCATGTTATTGCTGATATTCAACTACTTACGCAAATTGGTGCCGGAGGCGGGACTCGAACCCGCACGCCATTTTACTGGCCCAGGATTTTAAGTCCTGTGCGTCTGCCATTTCGCCACTCCGGCAACCGTTTATTACCAAGTATTTACGACTTTTTCAAAAATAACTCTTGACGCCTGTGCTACTGGTTGTGCTACTGTTACGGCATGATAACGCAAGCAACGACAAGAACTAGCACAGGCCAGACTGGAACTAGCACAAACCAAACTGTGGAACATCAAACGCATGAGGCTATCTTCGCAAAAGTTCTCGACGGGCGCAAGCAGCCTGTTCGGGGCCTGTGGGAGCGCAACGGGCGGTACTACGCGCAACTGAGCGTTGAGAATCCAATCACCGGCCAAAAGAAGGTGCGCCGGATTCCGCTCTTGGACAAAAACGGCAAGGCGGTGGTGACAGCGCCGCAAGCCATTGCGGAACTGAAACGGCTGGAAACAAAGCGGGCTGACAACGATATGCCGTCTGTGGGCCGGACTCCAAAATTCGGTGATTACGCGGCGCGGTATTTGGATTTCATCTCAAGCGGGCAAGGCACAAAGAAACCTGGCACGGTGCAAAAGGAGCGGTCAACCCTGGCGCAATGGACGGAACACCTCGGCGGGCTGCGTCTCGACCAAGTGAAACGGGTTCACGTCAACCGATTCATTGAACGGCGGATGAAAGCGGGCCTTTCGCCGCGCACAGTCAACCTGGACGTGATCGCGCTTCGTAATGTGCTCAAGCGGGCTGTGGACGATGGGCTTATCCTGCGATTGCCGACAGAGGGCTTGCGGCCAATGAAAAGCACGGTTGCGAAGCGGCCGCTTTTCGATTCGGCAGAATTGGAGCGGCTGTGCAAAGCGGCGTTTGAAACACGAACCAACAAAGCGGGTGAGGCCGTGCCGGTGACAAAGAACGCCCTGGAATTCGTGGATTACATAAAGCTGCTGGCCTACAGCGGCGCGCGCCGCAATGAGGCATTGGGCTTGCGGTGGCCGGATGTGGATTTCGAGCGGGGACAACTCACCATTGGAACATCGGGCGACACAAAGAACCGCACGGCGCGAGTTGTGGACTTCAACCCGAAACTGAATGCGCATCTTCTCGACCTGCGCAAGCGGCGTGCCCCGGATTCGGAATGGCTGTTTCCCTCGCCGCAACGGGGGCAAAAGGACTTGGGGGCAAGGAGTTTTCAAGAATCGCTCAGGCTGGTGCGGGAGCGGGCCGGGATGCCGGGGTTTCATTTTCACGATTGCCGGCATCATTTTATCAGCATGGCCGTCATGTCCGGCGTGGATTTTATGACGATTGCGGCCTGGGTCGGCCACCGTGACGGCGGCGTCCTGATCGGCAGGGTTTACGGCCACCTGGCAAACGAGCATCGCAAGGCAATGGGCGAGCGGATGAATTTTGGGCCGGTGGTTCTGGAAACTGTGGCGGCGGCAGAGCGCGCATAATAACCCTTGACCTTCATAAACGAATAAACTATCCTTTGGACATGATGACGCCAGCCGACAACGCAACTGCCACCGCAACCGTTGATTTACCGCAACGGAAAGTGAAGAAAGGCATTCTGGATGTCTTTCGCAATCTCCGCGCCATAACCAGCCGGGAAGGCGGTCTGCTGCCGTTTGCCAGTGCGGCGACCGTCCTGGGGGTGAGCAAGCAG
>Ga0187848_10003183_pt1 | contig 12289 bp, 11 predicted proteins | sample June2016WEW_4_40_FD_132424 | JGI IMG/M metagenome (GOLD analysis project Ga0187848, IMG submission 132424) | Peatland microbial communities from SPRUCE experiment site at the Marcell Experimental Forest, Minnesota, USA - June2016WEW_4_40 | ecosystem: Environmental > Terrestrial > Soil >... | reverse complement strand
CGCAGAGCGTGCGGGCGATGCGCGCGGCGATGGACGAAGGTCGCGCGCTCGAGGCGCCTCGATGATTCTGGGGATCGGCGGCGACCTCTGCGACATCCGCCGCATCGAGGAGACGCTCGAACGCTTCGGCGAGCGCTTCCTCGCGCGCTGCTTCACCGACGTCGAGCGGCGGCGCTCGGAGCGCCGGGCCGGGCGCGCCGCCTCCTACGCCAAGCGCTTCGCCGCCAAGGAGGCCTGCGCCAAGGCGCTGGGCACGGGCCTGCGCGACGGGGTGTTCTGGCGCGACATGGGCGTCGCCAACCTGCCCTCGGGCAAGCCGACGATGCTTCTCACCGGCGGCGCGGCCAAGCGCCTCGCCGAAATCACGCCGGCGGGCGCCGAGGCGTTCATCCATCTCACCATCACCGACGAAGGGCCGCTCGCCCAGGCTTTCGTGGTGATCGAGGCGCGGTGAGGCATCGCCGGCCGGCGGTCAGACCGCTTCGTCGACGATTCCGAGTTCGGCAAGCAACGGCCCGAGAAACGCCTCATAGGCGCGCCAGCGTCCCACCGCGCTCTTGTAGATGGGCTGGCGCACCTGAATCACGCTTGCCGTTTGAACCGATCGTTTCGTTTGGTGGAAGCTGAGGCAACGGGAGTCCCATTCCAGTCCGCAATGGGCGACGATGCGCCGGGCCTGCCCTTCCAAATCGGCGACGACCTCCTCATACTGCACTTCGAGCATCACGTTTGCCGGCAGCGCGCTGCGCCAATGCGCCATCGTCGCCTCATAGGCGCGGTAGTAGCGGCCGAGTTCTCCCAGGTCGAAAGCGTAGGGCACGGTGTCCGTGAACATCTGCGAAAAGCAGGACAGGCAAGTGTCGATGGGATCGCGGCGCATGTGGATGATGCGCGCGTTCGGCAGCGCCAGATGGATGAGGCCGATCAAGCGGAAGTTTTCCGGCGTCTTGTTGATGATCCGCGCCGCCGCCGGCGCCAGGTCTCTGATGCGGCCGAGGTAGCTTGCGCCGAGTCGACGCAATTGCTCATCCGAAACCTGAGAAACCGCCTCGGGGGAATGCAGCGCCTCCCCGGCGGCTCCGCCGAGCGCCATTGTCGCCTGGTGAAAGTGGCCGATCTCGCCGGCGCCGAAAACTTGCGGGTGGCTGGCCAGGATTTGTTCGACCAGGGTGGTTCCCGACCTCGGCATGCCGAGGATGAACACCGGAAGGGAGGAAGGATCGCCTCGCCCTCGATCGCCGCGCATCAGCTCCGCGGCGTATGCCCTCCGCGTGCGCTCCAAGAATCCCAGAGCGGCGGCTTCGTCGTAGGCGGATTGCTTGCGCTTCAACGCGTTGCCCGCGATCAGGCGCTGAAACGACCGCGCGTGATCCTCGTTGTCGGCGAACGCCTTGGCCAACGCAAAGTGCAGGGCGATCTGATCGTCCGTGCCGAGCGAAGGCATGTCTTGTGCAAGTTCCTCCATGGCGCGGAGGCGCGGATCGCCGGGCGACAACCGCTTGGACACCGTCAATATATGGTAAAAGCTCGCCCGCTTCGGCGCCAAGTCGATCGCTTTTTCGATCGCATGGCTTGCCTCGACGAGGCGGCCCCAGTCAAGCAAAACGATTGCCTTGCGGTTATGCGCCTCCGCATGATCGGGCGCGAGGGCGATCGCCTCGTCCAAACTGGTCACGGCCTCCTCGAGGCGGTTGAGTTCGCGAAGAACGATGCCGCGACCAAACCAAGCGCTCGCAAGGGCGGGGTTGATCGTCAGCGCCTTGTCGTAGGCAGCGACAGCTTCGTCGTGACGTTTTCGTAGGGCGTATAGGTTGCCCTTGTTGAGATATGCATCGGCGTAATTCGGATATATCTTTATCGCGTTGTCGATACTGGCTATTGCAAGTTCATAGTTCTTCATTTCGGCAAGAACGAAACCCCTCTCATTATGCGCCGCGAAATGATTAGGCTGAATCAGGAGAAGTCTGTCAAATTGCATCAGCGATTCCTGAAATTGTCCAAGTTTAGACAATGAGGCGGCGCTTACATATAACAATGATATATTATTGCCATTGAGCTTAAGCCCTTTTCGACAAATTTTGAGAGCGCCAATGTAATCCGCGGTCTGGTATAACGCGGTCGCATAATTTTCCATAAATTGAATGTTTGGCGGCTGTATCGACAACGAGCGCGCCATAAGAAGTTTGGCCCGTTGCATATTTCCCGAGTGCGCCTCGATAAGCCCTAGGAAATGGAGTGCGTGAAAATTATCGGGATTTGCGCCTATTAATTCACGATATAACTTGGCGGCCTCGTCGAGGGCGCCCTTTTGGTGCAGGGAATGCGCGGTTTGCAGTTTTCGCTGATCGTCAACCCTTGGCATAGGAAACCCATTTCCAGTTCTGCGGTCCATGGTGGCCTTATACCAGCCGCCAAACGCATTGACTCGTCATGGCCGGGCTTGTCCCGGCCATCCACGCGGTGAAGCTGCGTGCCAGTGGCTGAAAAAGCGACAAGTGTGCGGCTTTTTTCAGCCACGCGGCAGCTTGTCGGCGTGGATGGCCGGGACAAGCCCGGCCATGACGGCGGTCGCTATTTCCGGCTGCCGCCATGATAACCAACGAGAGCCGATCCGAGAAGAACGGAATCACGGCGGCGCGGGCGAACGCCGCGCCGAAATCACGCCGCCCGGCGCCAAGGCGCTCATCCATCTCGCCATCAACGACGAAGAGCCGCTCCGGCAGGCTTTCGTCGTGATCGAGGCGCGGTGAGGGGCTCGGGTGATTGGCCGCAGGCGCTAAAGACTCGATCGCCCCTCGATCGTCTCCAGCACGCCGTCGAGATTGCGATCGACGTCGTCGTTGCCGACGCGCGTGATTCGATAGCCTTGCGCGCGCAAGAAACTTGCGCGCCGCTCGTCGCCGCGGATTTCGTCGTCCGTCGAATGCGTCGCACCGTCCGCCTCGACGACGAGTGTGGCCTCGCGACAGACGAAATCCACGAAATAGGGTCCGATCGGCTCCTGCCCGACGAATTTGAACCCGTTGAGGCCGCGCGCGCGCAAGCGGCGCCAAAGCAGGCGCTCGGCTTCCGTTTGCGCCCGACGTAAGGCGCGCGCGCGGTTTGTCTCGTGAAGGCGCAAGCCGCGCGTGGTGGAATTCCAACGGCGCGGCCAACCGCCCCGCCCCTCACCCTAACCCTCTCCCCGCGGAGCGGGGAGAGGGGACCACATCCAACAAAAAAACCCCGGAGTTTTCGCTCCGGGGCCAGATATTAAGTCCGAACCAGACGCGATCAGAAGTCGCGAGTGATTTCCAGACGGCCTTCGAGGCCCTGCGAGGTCGACTTCCAGGCGTTGCCGGTCGTGGTGGTGTTATTGACGATGATATCGCCAGACCAAGCAGCCGGCCGCGACATATTGCTGCTCTGGTAGAGCAGCTCGAGGTTGAAGTCGAGATGCGCAACCGGATCCCAGTGGAACACCGCGCCGCCCATCCAGCTCGTCGTGCTGGTGGAAAGCACGCCGTACGTCAAGCCGCTCCAGTTGAGCTGACCGTAGCCGACTTCCGGATCGATCATGAAGGTCGGGCCGAGGTGGAATTCCCCACTCGCCGCGATCGTCCACGCTTCCGGCGTCGCCCAGGTGCCATTGTGGTTCGAGTAGGCGTCCGCGACCGGCATGCCGACGCCGTTGCCGTTGACGCCGCCGCCGGCGCCAAAGCCCCACGCCTCATCCCACATCGCGCCGGGAAGACCGGAATACCACGTGGCGTTCCTGGACCAGGCGCCCTGCAACGAAATCTCGTCGCCCGCGCCGATCGTCGGCAGGTTGAACTTCAAGCCGCCGTCGATCGCCCAGCCCCAGGTGTTCAGGCTGTTGCCAGTCCCCTGATACGAGGTGCCGTACCAAACCGAGTCGTTCATGTTCACATTGTGCGCGACGCCCGCAATGTGGGCGCTGCCCCAACCCTGAACGAGGTCGATCGCCGCGACGATGTCGGGAGAACGAAGGCCCTGATAGCCGGAGTTCGCCGCGATCGCCTCGTCGACGCCGAGGCCCGACGGGCCGCCGACGATCGGATCCTGCAGCGAGATCGTCGCCGAGAAGCCGCCGCCGAAGGTCGCGGTATAGGCCAGCAAGAGAGGCTGGTTGTAGCCCTGCTGATCCGGCGAGAACAGGTTCGCCCAGCCTTCGCCGCCGCCGAAGGCGGAGAAGAACGAGTTCGCCTTACCAGCGGTGATGCCGGCCCAGTTCAAGAAGCCGTGGTTGATGAAGCCGTTGCCGGCGCCGGTGTTGTCGAAGCCGCTGCCATAATTATACTGCATATCGATGTCGGAAGTCAGCACGCCATAAGCGGTGTTGGTCTTCGCGATGAGTTCGACTTCCGCACGCGTGGTGAAGCCGACGTCGGCGCGCGCCGAGGCCGGGATCGCAGCCAAGGCAGTCTCGTTGGAATAGGTGGAAGGAGCGCCATACGCGGGGCCGGCCGTCTTACTCCCGCCCGCAAACGCATAACCCGTATCAAGATTGCCCGCCGTCACCTGCCCGGTGAGATAGCCGGTGATCTTCAAGCAGGTGTCCGAACCCGGGATGACGAAACCGGCCATGCCGTCGATTTTGCAGACCTTGACGTATTCAGCAGCGGGCGCGCCCTTCTTCGTGGGAAGATCGGCGGCCTGCGCGCCGGCGACGACGACCAAAGTGGCCGCCGAACCGAGCAGAAGGCTCTTAATGAGCGTCATTTGTGACCTCCAGTAATTGACAAGTGGGAGTTGGTTGAAACCTTGAACCTTATTTCGCCGACCAAAAACGCGTGCCGAGTCAAAGGTGTTAAGCGCCCCTCTTCCCGTTTCAGCGAACCTCGGGCGTTTTGCGCTGGTCCCCCAGCAAAGGACGCCGTCCGTCCGACTCGCGACCGGGAAGCTCCCGTTCACATTAGGCAACATACAAGCGTCCGGCCCCGCCTCAAACCTGAAAATGCCGAATTTCGGCCCCAAAGCGCGTTTCCCCGCGCCATGTTGCAGAAAGGTCACGAAAGCGGCGCGAAAACGGCGCGCGAGGCGCCGCCGGCGTCCTGGAAGAGGCGTTAATCTATTGATAACCTGTCTAATTCGCTGCCTCCGCCGGCGCGGCGAACGAAGAGCAAAAGGGCGCCCGTGCGGGCCGCGCCGGGCCGCGACGCGGGGGGTCGCGCAAGCGCAAAGGGCGCGCCTTCCGGCAGTCGCGCTCCTCGAGACTTGCTATAAGGCGGCGATGGCGCATCAAACGCGAATCCGGGCGCTCGGGCTCATGGCGCTCCTGGCGCTGGGGCTCGTCGGGACGCTCGCCGAAGTCGGCCCGGTCGAGTCCGATCTGACCAGCCGCGCCGCCGCCGCGCTCGGCGGCGCTGGGCTGGAGAGCCCGGCGCTGCTCGTGGCCGGACGCGACGCGGCGATTTCGGGCGCGGCCTCGAGCCCAGGCGGGCGGCGAGGCGCCGTCGACGCCGTCGCCGGCGTCTGGGGCGTGCGGAAAGTCGACGCCGCGCTGGTGTGGGTCAAGCCTGGGGCGAGCGCCGAGCCGGCCGCGCCCGCGCCGCGAGCCGCGCCAGACGCCGACTTCCTGTCGTATGACTTTTACATTCTCTGGCCGTGGTTGCTGCCCGCCGGGGTCCTCGGCGCCGCGATCGAATGGCCGAAAGCGGGCGACGCGGAAGCCTCGGGCCGTCGCCGCCTTGGGCCCGCGGTCTCATTGGGCGCGGCCTCGATCGCCTTCGCGGCCGGGCTCGCCGCCGCCGCGATGCGATGGCCGCCGGGCCGGCCGGGCTTCTGGCTGGAGGCCGGGGTGCTCTTCCTCGCGGCCTATTGCCTCGGTGGGTTCGCCGGGGAATCCTTCTCCCGCTTGCGGGAGAAGGCGTCACGCGAAGCGTGACGGATAAGGGTTCTTGGGGCGAGGCCCTCACCCCGGCCCTCTCCCGCATAGGGCGTTCGGAAGAACGCCCGTCTTTCGACGGGCTACGCGGGAGAGGGGGTCGCGCGCGATAGGGCTTGCGCGTCGCGACGGGCGCCTCGATAGTGCAGGCGCAGGCTCCTATATTTTTCCTGATCGAAGCGAGGCCCGACCCGATAAATGATGCGGCAGTATGAACTGGTTGAGCGCGTTCGCCGCTACAATCCCGAAACCGACGAAGACCTGCTCAATCGCGCCTATGTCTTCGCGATGAAGGCGCATGGGGCGCAGAAGCGCGCTTCGGGCGATCCGTTCTTTTCCCACCCGCTCGAAGTCGCGGCGATCCTGACCGATCTCAAGCTCGACGACGCGACGATCGTCTCCGCCGTGCTGCACGACACCATCGAGGACACCGCCGCCACCCGCGCGGAGATCGATGCGGTTTTCGGGCCGGAGATCGGCGGCCTCGTCGAGGGGCTCACCAAGCTCAACAAGCTCGATTTCGCCTCCAAGCACGCCCAGCAGGCGGAGAATTTTCGCAAGCTCCTGCTCGCCATCGCCGACGATGCGCGCGTGCTGCTGATCAAGCTCGCCGACCGCCTGCACAACATGCGCACGCTGAATTTCATGCCGGAGGCCAAGCGCGCCCGCATCGCGCAGGACACGCTCGACATCTACGCCCCACTCGCCGGCCGCATGGGCATGCAGGGCATGCGCAGCGAACTCGAGGATCTGGCGTTTCGCTGCCTCATGCCCGAGGCCTACGGCCTGATCGTCGCGCGGCTCGAGGAATTGAAGACCAAGAACGGCGCGCTCATCGCGCGCATCGCCGCCGAGCTGACCGACCAGTTCGCGCGGCGCGGCATCAAGGTCGAGGTCAAGGGGCGGCAGAAGCAGGCCTATTCGATCTGGCGCAAGATGGAGCGCCATTCGATCGCCTTCGAGCAGCTCTCGGACATCTACGGCTTCCGCATCCTCGTCGCCACGGTCGCCGACTGCTACGCCGCGGTCGGCGTCGCGCACACCACCTGGCCGAGCGTGCCCGGCCGCTTCAAGGACTATATCTCGACCCCCAAGCAGAACGACTATCGCTCGATCCACACCACCGTCATCGGCCCGGGCAGCCAGCGCGTCGAATTGCAGATCCGCACCCACGACATGAACGAGATCGCCGAATACGGCATCGCCGCGCACGCGCTCTATAAGGACAGTCACGGTCGTTCGGAGGCGATCGACGCCAGCGAGAGCCGCGCCTATCGCGGCCTCCGGCAGACCATCGAGACGCTGGCGAGCGACGATTCGGAAAAGTTCCTCGAGCACACCAAGCTCGAACTGTTCCAGGACCAGGTGTTCTGCTTCACCCCCAAGGGGCGGCTGATCGCGCTGCCGCGCGGCGCGACCGCGATCGATTTCGCCTACGCCGTCCACACCGACGTCGGCAATTCCGCCGTCGGCGCCAAGATCAACGGCCGCATCGCGCCACTGATCTCGACCTTGCGCAACGGCGACGAGGTGCTGATCACCCGCTCCGACAGCCGCACCCCACCCGCGGCTTGGGACAGCCTGGTGGTGACCGGGCGCGCGCGCGCCGCCATTCGCCGCGCCACCCGCGAAGCGGCCAAGGCGCAGTACGGCGGCCTCGGGCGTCAGATCATAGAGCGCGCCTTCGCGCGAGCGGGGCGCAAGTTTTCCGAGGCCAAGCTGAAGAGCGCGCTGTCGCGCCTCGCGCGCAGCTCCGTCGACGACGTGTTCATAAGCGTCGGGCGCGGCGAACTCTACTCGGCCGACGTGGTGCGCGCGATCTATCCCGACTTCAAGGAGGAGCGCAAAGCCGGTCCGGCGCTGGCGCCCGGCGAAGCCGGTTGGTTCGGCCTCGCCAAGGCGGCCAATCTGGTGTTTCGCGTCCCCGGCAAGGGCGAGAACGGCGAGGCGTTGCCGCTGCGCGGCATCGACTGGGACATGCCGGTGCGATTCGCCCCGAAGGGCGGCGCCGTTCCGGGCGAACGCATCGTCGGCATCCGCACGCCGGGCGAAGGGATCACCATCTATCCCATCCATTCGCCCGCGCTCGTCGCCTACGACGACAAGCCGGAGCAATGGCTCGACGTGCGCTGGGACCTCGACACCGCCACCAAGTCGCTCTACCCCACGCAGATCCTGGTGACGACGCTCAACGAGCCGGGCGCGCTCGGCGTCATTGCGACGACGATCGGCGAAGCGGGCGCCAATATCGACAACGTCGTGTTCAGCCCCAGCGGGCCGGACTTCCGCCAGGTGCGTTTCGATCTGGAAGTCGCCGACATCCAGCACCTCAACGCCGTCCTCGCGCAATTGCGCGGCAAGAGCGTGGTCAGCAAGGTCGAGCGGCTCAGCGGCTGAGGAGAAGCAAGCAATGCCGCTCTATTTCGCCTATGGCGCGAACATGGACGTCGAGGCGATGGCGAAGCGCTGTCCGCGCTCTGAGCCGCTGGGCTTGGCGCGGCTGATGCGCCACCGCCTCGCGGTCATGCGCGAGGGCTGGTTGACGGCGACGCGCGACGCCGTCGCCAACGTCGACGGCGTGTTGTGGACGATCGCGCTCGCCGACATGCCCGCGCTCGATCGTTACGAGGGACTCGGCGATGGCCTCTACGTCAAGGCGGCGCAGCCGGTGGTCGTCGCCGGCGGCGCCAAGCGGGCGCTGATCTATTTCGGCGCCAATAGCGGGCCCGGCGTCGCGCGAGCGGACTATATCGCCGACGTGCTGCGCGCTGCGAAGCGGTGGGCTCTGCCGGCCGCCACGATCGCGCGGATCGAACGATTCGCCGCCGACGCGGGGGCTGCGAGCCCGTCCGACCGCGCCGCGGCGCCGGCGACGAAGCCGGTTCGGCCGCTCTTCGCCACGCCTTTCGACCGAAAGTGAAGCTCGTTATTGCGAACCCGCCGCGCTCTCGCTCCAGCTCATGCCCTCGCGACCGCGGATGTAGCCGTTGACGAACGGCGTCGGCGCCACGAGCGCGCGCAGGCTCGCAAGCGCCTCGTCCGGCGCGATACGGCGGTCGAGAACGCCGCGATAGAGCTCGGCGACCTTCACCATGTCGGTCGACTGCGGCGACAGGCGGAAATGCGTCACGCCGGCGGTCTGCAGCGCGTCGAGCTCAGGGAGCAGCGCGGCGTAGCCGTGCGACATGGTTTGCGTGCCGTTGATCGTCAGCAGAGGCTTGCCGTCGATCTGGTCCGCGGCGAGGCCGTCGCGATCGATCTCGCAGACGAACTGGCAGGCGTCCTTGTTCAGCCCGTAGGCGCGCGCGTGATAGCAGCGCATCGAGATCGAAAGCGGCTGGCGGCCGAACGCCATCGTCTCGGTCTCGACCGGGCAGTGGCGCGCCAGCGTCGCGACCGCCGCCGCCGACAGCTCGACCGGGGTGTTCACCCGAACCGCCCCGTTGCGCACCAGGAAGTCGAGCGTCGCCTCGTTGAACATGTTGATGAAGGGGCCGGCGACGTGCGGAGCGCCGGCGAGCAATTTGATGCTGGCGACGTCATTGGCCTCGATCATCAGCTCGCCGCGGCAACGCTCGCGGATCGCCTCCATCTCGGCGTCGGTGGTGACCAGCGCCAGGGTCGAAAGCACGACCTGTTTGCCGGCCGCGCGCAGGCGCGCGGCGATCGCCGGCAGGTCGTCGACGAAGAACGGTTCGCGTTTGGAGCACACCGCCTCGCCCAGATAGACGCACTCGACCGGCGCCTCGTCGGCGATACGGTAGTAGAAGTCGCGCCGGCGCTCCGGCTTCCAGTTGAACAGGATCGGTCCCAGCGTCAGCGCGCTCATCGCCAGCCCTTCTTATAGGCGCTCAAGGTGACCTTCCCGCCCTCGGCGATGGCGTTGAGATCGCCGATCGCCGCAGGAGTTTCTTCGCCGCGCGCCAGCGCGTCGAGCACGGCGCGGAACGCCGCGACGACCTGCCCGACATAGGCGCGGCTGCGCTGTCGTCCCTCGATCTTCAGCGCCGTCACGCCGGCCGCCTTGAGTTGCGTGAGGATCGACACCGCATTGAGCCCCACCGGCTCTTCGAACAGATAGGAGACTGCGCCGTTGACCGCGAGGCGGCACTTGCAGGGGGTCGGATAGGCCGCGTTCTCGCTCTTGGCGTAACGGTTCATCGTCACCTCGCCGAGGCGCGACACCATGAACTCGCCGTCCTCGTGGTAGGAGACGAACTCGGCCGGCGCGCAGACGCCGTCGCTGCTCGGCGAGCGGCCGGTGATGTAGGAGGACAGGAAGCAACGTCCTTCGACCATCGTGCCTAAGGAGCCGAACGCGAACACTTCCGCTTCGACCTGCATGCGCGCGATCAGCGCCCCGACCTCCTCGACCGAAAGCACGCGCGGCAGGACCACGCGGCTGATGCCGAAATTCTCGCGGTAGAAGTCGATCGACTGCGGATTGGAGGCCGCCGCCTGCACCGAGAGGTGCCGACGCAGTTTGGGATAGCGGCGGGTCGCATAGTCGAGCACGCCGATATCGGCGAGAATGACCGCGTCCGCACCGAATTCCGCGGCGTGGTCGACAGCGCGCCGCCAGGGCTCGACGTCGCCGGCGCGCGGAAAGGTGTTGACGGCGACGAGCACGCGCCGGCCGCGCGCGTGGGCGTAGGCGATGCCCTCGCGCATCTCCTTGAGGTCGAAGTTCAGGCCGGGGTAGTTGCGCGCGTTGGTGCAGTCGCGAAAGCCGCAATAGACGGTGTCGGCGCCGGCGTCGACCGCCGCGCGCAACGAGGCCGGCGTGCCGGCGGGGCAGACCAGCTCGAGATAGGTCGCAGGTCTCACGCCGCCTGTCCTTCCCGACGGCGCTGCCGCGCTTCCAGCTTGCTCAGGCGCTTCTTGAGCGTTTCGTTCTCCGCGCGCAGACGCTCGTTTTCCGCCGCGGCGGCGTCCGCGCCGCCGTCCGGCGCCGCGCGCGGCGGCAGCAGGAGGTCGCGCAGACGCTCGGCCCGGCGCTCCCAGCTCAAGACGGCGGAGCGCGCGAAGCGTTGCAGCGGGCCGAGCAACGAGGAGGCCTCGTCGATGAGGACGATGGTCTCGCGGTCGAGGACGTTGCGCAACGCCACCACCGCCGAGGTGTCGCCGGCGATCACGATCTCGCGGGTGAAGAACAGGGCGTCGCTGTCGATGCGGCCCTCGAGCAGCGCCAACAGCGCCTCCAACGAGCCCTTGACGCTCGCGTCCGCCTCGGCCGCGTGCGCGCCCGTCAGCTTCAGGGACGGCGCGCCGTCGCCGAATTGCAGCAGGAACCGATGCGGCAGATCGGTCAGCTCGATGAGGACGACGGTGCGGCGAAATTCCCCGAGCACGCGGAACAGATCGGGGTGATTGCGCCCCATTTTGTGAAGAAGCGCCGCCGCGCCGAGATCGAGGAGCGGCGGCGGCGCCGCCGCGATCAATCCGCGCGCCAGGAGCGTCGGAAATTCAGCCTCTTCCATTTCGCTTTCCCCGAAGACCAAGCCCGCCGCGACGCCGCCTCGGGCGGCCGAATGCCACGAAGCATCTTTATTGCCGGCGGCATTGACCTGCGTCAACGTCCCCGGCCCCGGCGCCCGCCCGATTTTGCGCTCGCCTCGGTCAGTTTCAGGCAAGCGGGCGGGGCGATTCTGCCCTCGGAACGGCCCTTCGCTTGTGCGCGCCCAGGCGATCGGCGTCCCCCTTTTTCGAGACGGGGACGAATCTATGCCTGGCATTGAACCTCGCTGCTACCCTTTCGCCGCGATGGGAACGCGCTGCGAACTCAGACTCTACGCCGACGACGAACGCTCCGCGGCGGGCGCCGCGAGCGCCGCGATCGCGGAAGTGCGCCGGATCGAGCGCGCCTATTCGCGCTATCGATCCGACAGCGTCGTCAGCGCGATCAACGAGGCGGGCAAACAGGGCGGCGCGATTTCCCTCAGCCGAGAGGCCGCCGACCTCATCGACCTCGCGTTCGACGCCTATCGCCTTTCCGACGGGTTGTTCGACGTCACTTCCGGCGCCTTGCGCGAAGTCTGGCGGGACGATATCGCCGAGCCGCCGTCATCGCGCCAGATCGCGCCGGTTCTCGCGCGCATCGGCCTTCACAAGGTCGCTTGGGAGCGGCCCCGGCTGTCGTTCGGGCGTCGCGGCATGCAGGTCGACCTCGGCGGAATCGGCAAGGAATACGCCGCGGATCGCGCCGCGAACGCGTGTCGCCGGCGCGGGATCTCGGCCGGGCTCGTCGACCTCGGCGGCGATATCGTGGCGATCGGCCCGCATCCCGACGGAACCTCATGGCGGATCGGCGTCCGCGATCCCAGAGACCCGGAGAGCGCGCTCGCCACGCTGTTCCTGGCGCGCGGCGGCGTCGCGACCAGCGGCGATTATGAACGGTTCTGG
>Ga0187848_10003178_pt1 | contig 12305 bp, 16 predicted proteins | sample June2016WEW_4_40_FD_132424 | JGI IMG/M metagenome (GOLD analysis project Ga0187848, IMG submission 132424) | Peatland microbial communities from SPRUCE experiment site at the Marcell Experimental Forest, Minnesota, USA - June2016WEW_4_40 | ecosystem: Environmental > Terrestrial > Soil >... | reverse complement strand
TATGTGACGGAGAGCGAGACGAAGCCGAGGCACGCAATGCCAGGCCGTAAGGAGCAAACCATGAAACGTGCGAAAAACGCAACATTGGTGTTCTGCTTATTTGTTGTTTACTGCGTCCTGCTATCACAAGGGCTGAAAGCCGGCGCCGTAAGTGCCTTTTTTGGAGCGCTTGCGGCGGTCCCTCTCACCGTGCATATCTATCGCCGGTTGTGGCCATTACCGCCGGAGAAGGACGCCGGGGAACGTGCCCCGCGCCAACTCGCCCGACGCGATGGTGCTGAAGGAGAAAAGGAGAACACCGAGTATGGTTTGTGATTTCTGTAATGCTCCGAATCCCGTCTGGCGATTCCAAGCCAGACCCTTTGTCGTCGACTACGGCTCCCTGGCGGGCGCCAGCGATGCCGACTGGGCGGCGTGTGATGCGTGTCGAGATATGATCCTGGCCGATGATCGCAACGGTCTTGTGGATCGAGCCATGCTGATCGCTCCCGCCATCCCCGATCTGGCTGAGTCGGATGTAAGAAAGCTGCGCCGTTGGTCGCAGGGCCTCTTCTTTGCGCACCGCGTATCCTGCGATCCGGCGCCAATTGCATAGTTGAAAGAGCTTCCGCTGGCGGTCTGGGCACCACGTCCCTCTTTCTTTCCTCGTGACACCCACCGCGTATCCTTCCTTGCACCCTCCAAAATCCCTCTCCGCGTGGTGCAGGCCGCCAGCTTTTCGATTCTGAAGAACCAGGAGAATTCACATGATCCGGAATACCGAAGAGTTTCTGGCCGCACTACGGGCCGCCCGGCGCGCGTCAACACCGCTGGTCTCGATCCGCACAGCAGATCCGGCCAGCGCGATTGCATTGACAGGGCGAAGCCTGAACGGCGACGGTGATAACACGCCCCTCTTGTCCTGGGACATCATGACTGGCCTTTCGGCCGTAAACGGTGCGGGCAAGAAGATGCTCGACTCGATCATCGGGGAACGTAATCCCGAGACCGTAGGTCCGGCCGATGCGCTATCCGTCGCGGCAAAGCTGGGCGACGACGCGGTCATGTTCTATGCGAACCCGCAGCGCCTCTGGCAAGACCCCGTCATCGTCCAGGGGCTGTGGAACTTACGGGACACTCTGAAGGCCGTCGGGGCGGTGCTCGTGCTGGTAACCCCGCCGGGCAGCGTACTCCCGCAGGAGCTTACGCAAGATGTCCTGGTCATCGACGAGCCGCTACCATCCCACGACGATTTACGGGCGATTGTGCAAACGACGTTCGAGAACGCGAAACTGGCAGCGCCGACTACGGACGATGAGAGTCGCGCCGTTGACGCGCTGCTTGGGTTGGCAGCGTTTCCGGCCGAACAGGTGGTGGCGATGTCACTGTCAAAACGCGGGCTCGACCACGACCAGCTCTGGGAACGGAAGCGTCAGGTCATTGAACAGGCACCGGGATTGACGGTGTGGCGCGGGGGCGAGGCCTTTACGGACGTGGGCGGATGCGCCAACGTGAAGGCGTTCTTGAAGTCGGTCCTGGATGGTGCGGAGGCACCACGGGTTGTGGTCTTCTGCGATGAGATCGAGAAGGCATTCGCGGGGACCGGAACCGATCTATCGGGCGTGACGACCGAGATGACCGGAACGATCCTTACGTGGATGCAGAACCGTGAGGCGGACGGCTGTATCCTGATCGGGCCGCCCGGGACAGCAAAAAGCATGATAGCGAAGGCCACTGGAAACACGGCAGGAATCCCAACGATCGCATTCGATCTGAGCGCGATGAAGAATGGAATCATCGGCAGCTCGGGGGAGCGCCTGCGGGGCGCCCTAAGCATTATCGACGCTGTATCGGGAGGCCGAAGCCTGTGGCTGGCAACCTGCAACTCCATCGGCTCACTTCCGCCCGAACTGCGCCGGCGCTTCACGTTGGGCACCTTCTTCTTCGATCTTCCGGCTGCGGACGAGCGCGAGGCGATCTGGCAGATCTATACCTCGAAATACGCCGTGCAGGACGAGCGGCCTCATGGCGACAACTGGACCGGCGCGGAAATCAAGGAGTGCTGCCGCAAGGCTTACCGGCTTCGCATGTCACTGCGGCAATCGGCGGAATACATCGTTCCGATTGCCAGATCGGCCGCGGACCAAATCGAAAGCCTCCGCCAGCAATCGTCAGGAAAGTATTTGAGCGCGTCGCGTCCAGGCGTCTACGAGTACAACAGGAACGCCTCAGCGCCGAAAGGGCGGGCGTTCCGGGCACTCGACGAACGGTAACGACGGCGACCAACAGGGAGGGCACCATGTCGAAATATGCTGAAATCGCCACAACTATCCGCAACCAGGCTTACCTGGTGGCAGCATTGGCCGGGCTCGGCTATAAGCCGGAGATCCACGCGGACGGCGCCGCGTTGGTCGGGTACGAGGGGCGCGAACGGCCGGAACGGGCGCACGTGATCATCAGGCGCGTCCAGATCGGAGATGCGTCCAATGACATCGGATTCGTGCGCAAACCGGATGGCACCTTCGGGGCAGTGCTGAGCGAATACGACCGCGGAATCGGCTTCGACGAGAAGTGGCTGGGTCGAGTGCACCAGGCCTACAAGGAACAGCAGACCCTGGTGGACGCGAAGGCCAAGGGATATATATTCCGCGGGCGCGAGGTTGTACAAACGCCCGAGGGTCCTCAGATTCGGCTCCAGTTTGCTGCGAGGTGAACGATGCAACAGAAACTGATTACCGTGACGCTGGAACCGGATGGAACCAGCAAAATCGACCTGGAAGGCTTCGCCGATAACACCTGTGGCAAGGTGATGGATGATTTCAGGGGTGGTGATCGGGTCTTGTCCGAGCGCCGGAAGCCTGAGTACTACAACCGCGGCCGTGGCCAGCAACTCCAGCAAGGAAATCAGTGAGGGCCACGCGATGCTGGTTCACGCGATCATGCCCGCGAGCCGTGCCAACGGGCCAGGCTTGCGGTGCGTTGTCTTCGTCCAGGGTTGTAACTTGAATTGCGCCGGCTGTTTCAATCCTTGGAGCCACGCTTTTCACGGGCCAAATCTCGCAATTGAAGCAATCCTCGCAGAAGTGGTCCACTGGCACCGCCAGCACGCACTTGACGGCGTTACCTTCTCGGGCGGTGAACCAATGCAACAGGCCGACGATCTGGCGGAGTTGCTACAGGGCCTGCGATCGGCATTACCCACGCTCAGCCTCGGCATGTTTACCGGTTACTCGGAGAAGGAACTCGAAACTGGCCGCTATTTCACGAGGCATGGCGTCGACCAGGACCGGCGGCGGACACTCTGGCGCTGCATCCGAGGTCAACTCGATTTCGCCGTGATGGGTAGATTCAACCGCCTTCAGCCCTCTCAGGCACCGATGCGCACCAGCGCGAACCAGGTATTGCGGCTATTCAGTGGCTGCTACAGCGAGAGTGACTTCGGCGAGCAAACGGTGGAGATCACCATTGCGGCGAACGGGCTGACCCGCACCACGGGCTTCCCGACGTTGGGAAATCCGGCCTGAATTCAGGCCAACTTCCGCGAGGTTTAGGTCAATGTTTGGAGGGCTTATGGAGCCGAGTGCACTGGTGGAATGCGCATACGAACTGATGCGTGCGTTGAAGGAGGAGCTTGCAGAGCGAGGGACCGTTGCACCTGCGTTCATCCTCTTGTACGACAAAGACTGCGAGGTCCTCACGTTCTCACCGCGCCTGTTCGCATCCGCTGAGGGAAAGGCGGCCGTCGCAAGGGCATTCCGGCACCGGGCCCGGCAAACCGGAGCGCATGGCGCCCTCATGGGGATCGACAGCAATTGCTTCATCCCCGACCTCACCGCGATGCGAGAGGCGAATCCACGACTGGTACAGGCCGCCGCCGGCGCCGGCATCGATGCGCTGATCCGATCGGGCTTCGGGAAAACGAGCGAGGGCCTCAGCGTGACGTTGCAGACGTCGGCATTCCATCTGCTGGTCCAGCAACTCTACGCGCGTGGGGACAACAGCATCGTCTTTGGTGAGCTGCGGACCCTCGATTCTCGCGAAGTCCCAATGGAAGCCGCAGGGCTGTTCAGCGTTTACGGCGGCCAGCATGTCACTCGCGGCTGAACGCCGCAACCGATAGAAGGAGAACAACAACGATGGCAACATATGCGATGCCCTTCCTGGAAATTCAGGATGCGGGGCAGGATCTGGCTCGGCGGACGGTCTGCATCAAGATCCAGCGAAGCCGGCTGGGCAATTCGAAGAAAGTCAATAGCTCCCAGGTCGAAGTCGATACCGACAAGACCATGATCAACGTTTCCAAGCGGCTATTCACCTCCAGGGAATACGCCGCAATTCGGAATTTCGACGGCGAAGTCACGCGGTATCTGGAGAGCACGTGCCTGCCGTTCGAACGCGGCATCCACCTGTGCCCGCTACCGCTGCTGAAACAGGTCGAGTTAAAGATGCGCGAGTTTGCCGACCAACGTGTGGATCTGGTGGAGGCGTTCGTAGCCGTCTATCCGGAGTTGTGCCAGCACGCTCCTGGCCAACTGCGTGCGCTGCACAATCCGCTCGACTACCCGCCGGTCGAGGAAGTGAGGGCCGCCTTCGACTTCAGTTGGCGGTACGTCAGCTTCGGGGTGCCGGACCAGCTACGAGAGATCTCGTCGGAGATTTGGGACCAGGAGCGGGAAAAGACGGCGAGAATCATGACGGAGGCGGTGAGCGAGGTCCAGGTCGTGATGCGGAGCGCCATGGCCGATCTGGTTCACCACATGAGCGACCGGCTGAAGGATGGCCCCGACGGAAAGCCCATTCGGTTTCATCAGACGACGGTTTCAAAGTTGGTGGAATTCCTGGATGGCTTCAATTTCCGGAACGTCACGGACGACGCCGAACTCAAGAGCCTTGTGGAACGAGCCAAAGGCTTGTTGTCCGGCGTCAGCGCGAAGGACTTGAAGACGGCTGCTGAACTGCGCAACCACGTCCGCGCCGGCATGGACGACATCGCTGCCCAGCTCGACACGATGATCGTACGGAAGGGCGCCCGCAAGTTCCATCTGGAGGATTGATCCAATCGCGGAGGCACGCCAGCTATGACGCTTCATCCGCTGTTTGTCGCCGCCGTCCTGGAAGGATTTGAAGGAACGCTCGGCGAAATCGTCGGGCGTGTCGAGAGCCAGGAACTGGACGCGCAACTCGATGCTTTGCGCCGCCAGGTAGAGGCGCTTCGGCTTTGCATCGAGGAGCCACTCAGACGGGTGGAAGGCGACCGGACCCCATTGGAGACATGAGGTTTTGGGCTGCCGTCGCCGACGCCCTGCCGAACGTTGGGACGACCGGCCAGTTCCCATTTCCGTGACTGGCGTGTCAAGCGAGGAATCCTGCGAAAATGCGATTCCGGGCGGGACTTCCCGGAAATAATCCGCGCCCGCAGTCGGCGCACGCTTCCCCAACGCCGGGGAGTTTGCGGCGGCAGGGAAGTTCGCGAGTCGGCGGCTAGTCCGAGTGTCCTCGACCTGAGTGCACCCAATTGACGAGTTCCGTCAACGCGCACTCGCCGCAGGCGAGCTTCGCGGGGTGACAAGAAGCAACCGGCGAGTAAAAAGGGCCATAATGGGGCATGCACCCGAACACCGAAGCGGCCGTGCGGACCTTAAGACAGAGGATCATCAAGGAAGTCGAGATTCTTAGCGGTTTGGAAAGCCGGTTCAAGGATGAGTACTTCAAGCGGAAATGCAAATTCGCCATCCAGGATGTTGAGGCAGCCGAGACGATGTTTCTGCGACCGCTCGAAACCGAGGACTGGCGGACGCCGGTAGATGAGGCGCGCACACTTGATTGCGCGGAAGCGGTTTTCCAACTCGGGGTGCTGGCGCGAACGCAACTCCAGGAAATCATGCAGAAGTGGGGGCCGTCGGTTATAGTTGTTCACTCGAGCTAGAGCTTTGGCTGGAAATCGCGACGCTCTTCCGTTGACGGCGTCCCGGGCGACTAAGCTTGGTAAGCGCCCGTCGAGCCGAGTGCAGTGGACTTCCAACCCCCCGCAAGTCCCGTTGTTGGAGAGGGCATCGAGCTGTCGAGTTTTACGACGGTTCGCGCCGTGGTCGTCTACCAGCCCGCCGTTCGCCAGCTTCAGGCCAGTGGCACCTCCACCGAATGACGACACGGCAGAGTGGCTTTCGCCGAGCGGTGACGGAGTGAGATCGAGAGACGCTGAGCCCTCACATCAACAAGCGCAACCGTTGCCTCCTCTTCGCGGCCAAACGCCGGGCTGATGGCCGTCGGCGAGGACTTCCAATGGCCTTGTTCTGTCCTATCCTAGCGGCTTTACTGGACTATACGCCGACATCGGCGTATAACATAGAGTACGAGTCCATGTGCGTCAAGCCGTGGTCTGCGGATGCCTCGATGTAGCGTCCGCAAAGTAGTGCGTTCATCGAGAAAGGTTCTTTGCACATTTGCCGGGCCTCGCAGCAACTTTCAAGGGTGATAACCTTGATCGAGCGTGGCGATGGATTCGGACTAATCCTGATGCCACGTACAAAGCTTTCTTCCGCTCCGCGTACAGCGCCTACGCTGTTGCCGATACGAGGATCATTGCGGATCTCCGGGAGCGCCTCCGGCGGGGATCTTACGAACCGTTTCATGCAGCCAAGATCTACTTCCCTAAGAGGTCAGGTATTCTCAGGCCGTATTCTCTGTTGACCGTAGAGGACCAAATTGCGTATCAGGCCATGGTGAATACTGTCGCAGAGCAACTCTTCCCCAGAGTCCGTCATCGCTACTACGTGGAGGCATTCGGCCACCTGTATGCGGGCCGGACAAGCCAGTGGTTCTATCGTAAATGGTCGGATGGCTACGCCCTGTTTAACAAGGCAGCTCGCGAAGCCTTTGCAAACGGGCTTGTCTATACCGCAAGCTTCGATCTTACGGCATTTTACGATTCTCTCGACCATGGCGTTCTGCAGTACTTCTTGCGCAAGATCGGATGTGATAGGGATTTCGCGGACACACTTGTACGGTGGCTGAGCATCTGGACGGCGACAGATCGCCGCATCTACCACCATCATGGAATACCCCAGGGACCGCTCGGTTCGGGCCTTGTCGCTGAGGTTGTATTGCAGTATTTCGATCAGCACCATCGCGGTAGCCCTCGGGTCCGATATCTACGGTACGTGGACGACATTCGCATGTTCGCCAAGACCGAGAACGAATTGCGAAGCATGATCGTCCATCTGGACAAACTCAGCAAGGATGTCGGTCTCTTTCCTCAGAGCAGCAAAATCGATATTCACAGAGTCCAGAGCATTGCGGAAGAGCTGAAGACGATCAGCACTCCCTCCGAAGCCGCGGTACGAAGTCGGGTTGTTGATCAATCCCGCGTACAAAAGCGGCTCATTCAATTGTCACCGCGGCACGCGGTAGCGGATGTTACGAGGTTCAAATACGTTTTGGCGTACGCGGCCCCTTCTGCGAAGTTGAATGAACGGCTCTGGCGAATACTGGAATCGCGCCCAGACTTGTACGCCAGTATCCTCCGGTATTTTGAGAAGTACCTGACCCTGCCCGCCCGTGCGGGAACCCGAATAATTGAGCTGATCAAGGGACCACAGCTATACCCTGCCGTCACCGCGGCATTGGTGTACACGGCTTGCGGACGCCTGCGCCCTGGCCAGGCAACCATTCTCGACCGGGTTATAAAGAAACAGTGGGGGCCTGTGAACATGCGGGCGGATTTAGTTGCGGCGCTTGGAAGATGGGCTTTTGAACGGCGCCTCCTTACGGCCGGACAGGTTGAATACGCCATCCGGGCTACAAAGGATTGGTATGGTCGAGGTCAACTTGTCCGACTGTTAGAGCCCGCGCTGCTTACCCCTGCAAAGCTCGGTTTGGCATTGAACGAGCGTCTCCGCGACAACGCGGCTGATGTATCCGTATTTGCCGCCGCACAGTGTGCCAGTTACGGAATTGTACCATCACGCCCGCTTGCCGGGATCAATCGAGCAGGCGGGCACACTCTCAGGGAACTTCATCTACTTGGGAGGCTTCCCGCGGCACCGTGCCAGATTCACAGCAACATGGTCAGGTTGCTTGGCAAGTCCGTGGCGACGATTGACTGGCGCGCCATATTTGGCCCTGATCACGACGAGATCGAACGGATCGCAACATGGTGCAGGGCGTATGCCGACACAGACGCAACTGCCTTCGTTAACACAGTGGACGTGTTCAACGATTGGTTGCTGGTCAAGGTGCACGGGCACGACCCTGCTCTCGGCGGCTATCAACTCGGCAACGTTGGCGGAATCTTGTCGAGCATTAAGCTAAAGGTTAGATACCCAAAGTTCCACGCTCTGGTCTCCGCAATCCATAGCAAGCGCCTTGAAAGCCTTTTGTCGCACGCCAGAGTCAAGAGCACGGGCAGGCCCACAGGGCCAATCAAATTCTCATATTTGCGAGTTGCCAGGCGCCTGATGGTCGCTGGGCTGACCGAGGTTTGGGCCAAGTGGTGATCGGGGAATCGCCTACCTCGCCCGGTACGGATGCGCCGTCTACTCAAAGTGCCGTTAGGCGGCGCCGATCCGTAGGAGTGAGCCAACGCGGGCCAGAAGTCCTCTTCTGGGAGACGCCACCGCACTGTTGAGGTTTTCGACAGCCGTACTGGCCGGATGCTCGTCTCCGCGAACGCCGTCTGGGAACCGTGAGCGGCACAAGTCCGAGTCGACTACACGTCCGGGTCGCGCCACCGGGCCGGCTCCGCACATTTTCAGGGAACGGCGTTTACCAGGACTTATCCTCCTTTGCTGTCGCATTCTGGTGGGAGGGGCAGCTGATTGGCGGCGTCCGCAGTGCCGTGCGGACCAAGTCTACCGTGGTTTGCGTTCCGGGCGGGTCTGGCTCCCGGATTGCTTTCGCGGGGAGGCGGCACTCATTGCTTTGGCGCTTTCGAACAGGCCGTTGATTTCGGTTTCGAGCTGCAGGAATTCGCTCACGGCGCTTGTGATCGCCTGAAAGAACCCAGCCGCGTCAAAGCCGGTCGAGCCCGCGTATTCCTCGTATCGGATCCACTTGCCCATCGGGAACTCAGGGCTGGTCTCAGCAGGTGCATCACGGAGATATACCCAGTCCTCGGCCTTCGGCACAATGGATCTTAGCGAGTTGGTGAACCGCTCCCGCGGCTTCCACGAAAAGGGCACGTAGAGGTTGACCGACGCATCCCGGCCATCTTCCTCTTCAGCAGCCGGGCTTGGGACTAAAACTGAGATGGCAATGGTGTCTTTGCCGGGTACATTCCATTTCTTGTCTGGGTGCAACCAGATGTTGCCATCTTCGAGATACGGGCGCCGCCAACCACCTGGTACCTGAAGGGACTGGCAGAGGTGCCTGACCAGTGCCTGCTGAGCACTCAGCAGATCCTCTTCTATGTCGCCGCCAGCGATGTAGTCGTACACCTCGCGCACCGCGCGGACATTCTTGAGGATGACCGCCAAACGTCCTGGAAGTGTGGCCTGTGTCGATTCCATAGCTAATTCTCCAAGTCACGGAGTATATGTTGAACAAGATCACGCACGAGCTGCTCGGCTTCCGGCGTTGGACGGACCGATTCGCAAACCGATTCCAGGACGTGACGCAGGTCGCGGTAGGACATCGGGGCGAAGTCGCGCGATTCCGGGGGTTTTCCTTCGGGGGTCAGAAATACCGGGAAAAAGCTCTCTCTGAGCCTGGCAAACCTCTTATAGTACGCCGCGTATCTTTCAGTTTGGCCTTGGTCTTCCTCGCAGTCTATTTTGTTCTCCACGACGAGCCACCATCGCGGCCCCTTGACTTCGATGTCCACCTCGCCTCTGTCTATTCTCTTCTTCACAGCCACGCGGCATTCAAGGGTGCCGGCGGGCGCAGCGGTGCGGAACGCCTTCTCGAAAAAAGCCTTCAGGAACGCATCCTGGAGCCCGTGCGGGTTAGCCGGATTCATGAGCCAGGCAATCACGTAGGAGTGGGCATCTTCTTTCCGGGAACGCCCCAAAACATCGAAGAGGTTCCAAGTGGTTTTTCGCCAGAGGATGCCCGAGTCGACTTCGGCGCAAAGCGATTGGACTCGCTCGCAGAAGTCGGCGAGATCCGTTTCCGTCTCGATTTCGCGTGTCTGCTGGCCTAAGATCCAGTCGGCAGCCAACCGGTCGATGCGGGCCGTGAGCGCATTGTTTCTGGTAACGTTGGACTGAGCCATCGTAGCGACCGGGACCATTCTACCACCGATTCTCACGGTCTGGCTCTACACGCTCCGCCCCGCAGCCCCCGCTCCTACTGAATTGAGGTAAGCTGGCAAATTAGTTTGCCTAGACGGACCTGGAAGCAGAAGACTGAATTCATCGGGACGGCAGCAGTTCTCGACGTTGAAACGACCGGCCTCAGCCCCCACACCGAGGAAATCGTCGAGTTGGCCATCACTGTATTCCGGTTTGACCGTGTTAAGGGCCAGTTCCTGGAAGTCGTTTCCAAATACTCTGGGCTACGCGAGCCGTCCTGCCGAATCTCGCGGGCAGTGTCCGAAATTCACGGAATTAGGCGGAGAACTGTGCGCGGCTTGGAACTCGACTACCGCCGCGTGCGAGAGATGTTACGTGAGGCTGAGTTCGTTGTTGCGCATTGTGCGGCCTTTGACCGAAGCTTCGTCGGACGCCTGATTCCTTCGTCGCGCAAGAAGACTTGGCTCTGCTCACGAGACGGAATCGATTGGACGGCGAAAGGGTTCACCGTCCGTTCTCTGGAGGAACTTGCGGCAGCGCACAACATCGAGAACCCAGACACCCATCGCGCCGGTGGCGACGTTGCGACACTTCTGGCGCTGCTGTCATACCGCCCTTCACGCCGGAGGCGGCCATACCTTTATGAGTTGCTCCGCAACGCCGGCGTCATCCGACCGGAGCGGCGGAAGACTTGAGCCCGGGACGTATCATCCGCCTGGCGCAAGCGGCGGGGCCACCGATTTCAGGCCGCCGAAGCTGCGAGCGCCGAATATGCAAGACAAACGCCCGGCGCGGTGCGACGCGCCCATCCTCGCAGCTGAGACAGAATCGTATTGCTCCCGTGAAGTCCTTCTCAAGTCAACGGAACGAGAAACGCCCCAGCCCGTAGATGTGCACCAGTCGGAGACGCGCTCCTGAAGTCCCATTCTGGGAGACGGAAGCGCAGTGTTGAGATTTTCTACGGTCCGCCCTGGTCGGACGCTCATCTCCGCGAACGCCGTACCTGGGCGTCTGCCGCCCGGCGGCACTTCGACGCGACGGCAACTACGCGGCCTGGTGGATCTCCCAACTTCTCAGACTGCCGCGACCTGCATGATCGCTTCTGGCGGGCGCGGAGGAAACTGCCGCACGGCAATGACTTTCGGAAGACGCTTGCCCGTATGATATAATCGTGTTGTCAGCTACTGAAAGGTGGTTGAGGGCGGCTCGAAAGGCCGCAGATCTCTCTCGAAAGGAGACACCTGCCTTGGTGTACTCACCTTTTTTCGCAACGCTTCACAACGAAACGTCCCCGGTTGGAATGTTCGGCCGCGGGAGCCACTATTCCGTATTGCGTGCTGTCACATGGCACGATTCCTGTCTCAATTCACTTCCAAACGCTGAGTTCCTGGACTTTGCCGTCATTTGGGACGAAGACCACGACACACGCGTGATGCTGGTTGTCGAGACGATGTACTTCGACGGACTTCTTGCCCCAGTCAGATTCATCGGTGAAAGAAAGGGAGGACTGATAGTGCTCGTCGCGCCAGAAACAGCGGCAGCTTGGGATCTGCCCTCCTATACGCAACGGGTCGAGGACGCCGTAAGGCGCAGCGGTCTTGACGATTGGTGGAACGTTGCCGTCGGCTACGTCGGCACGGAAAGCTCAATCATTGGCGCTGCCCCTGAAAAGGTAGCGGTATATCTGCAAAACATCGACAACCTCTGGAATCTGGGCACGAAGCCCCGACCTCAACCCGAGAGCCCCCCCGACCCTACTGAAGACACAGTTCTCGAAGACGGAGACCTGCCCGACTGCTGTCGACGCCTCTCACCGGACGAAGTTTCCTCGTCCTGCCGCCGCTGGCGAGGCGATGACGAGAAGGGCGCGTATAAACATCACGGCGCAATTCCGCTAAGGGAGTCTCCGGTAGATATCGAACTCCGTTGGCGCGAGACGGAGAACTCACCGACGAAGCTCATCGGCCACTATCGACTGGACCTCAACACTCTGCTCGCACAGGCCTACATTCGAAGCGACCCAAAACCGGGACATGTTCGTTTGCAGTTTGTTCATCAGGGGAATGCCATCTACATGCAGCACCGTGCTGAGAGGCG
>Ga0187848_10003163_pt1 | contig 12342 bp, 11 predicted proteins | sample June2016WEW_4_40_FD_132424 | JGI IMG/M metagenome (GOLD analysis project Ga0187848, IMG submission 132424) | Peatland microbial communities from SPRUCE experiment site at the Marcell Experimental Forest, Minnesota, USA - June2016WEW_4_40 | ecosystem: Environmental > Terrestrial > Soil >... | reverse complement strand
CGCCGGCTGGGCGTCTTCCATCAACAGGATCGCCACCATCCGGTCGGCGTCCTTGCCGCGCAATTTTGGCGCAGCCGCCAGCAGGCGGTTGGCGCGCCGGACGAGGTCGACATAGAGATCGGCCGCCGCCGCGGCGCCCCGCGCATAGCCGAGCGCGCAGGCGCGCGGCCACGCGGCGTCGGGTCCGCCCTGCTTGCCCGCGGCGCGCAGCTCGGCCCGTCGGACCTGGCCGGCGAGGAGCGGCACGGCCATCGGCCAGTTCAGGCGATGAGCCAGCACCATGTCGGCGAGCCACAGCGCCAGCTGCTCGCTCTCGGGCACAAAGCGCAGGCTGACGGCGGCGATCTCGGCGGCGGCCGCGACCGCGCTCCCCTCGCCTTTCGCCAGCTTCGTCGCGACCGAGACCACGTCCTCGAGCGCGGCGTCGGAACGCAGCTCGAACAGCGCCGACAACGCAAGCATCCAGCCCTCCGGGATCATGGCGGCGCGCTCGCCAAGGTGGCGCCACGCCTTGAGGATGCGTCCGGCCGGCCCGGGATCGTCGCTCTCGCGGCGCAGATACCAGGCGTCGCGCAGCGCCGCCTCGTCTTCCGGCCGCCCGCCCTGCCGCGCAAGAAGCGCGGCCTTGGCGAGGGACAGACGATGACGCCAGAGCAGGCCGAGCGGGTGCTCGCTGCGCGCGATCGGATGAATGGCGGCGAGCGCCGCGCCGGCGAAAAACATGGCGTCGCCAACACCGTCTGCGGACGCGGACAACCGCGCCCAACCGGGAAAGGGCGGGAAGGCGGGCGGCGGGTCGGGGATGATTCGCGCGCGCGAGGGCATGCGGAAGGGTAGCCCAGGACGGCGCTTTTGCCTATCCGGCGGGAGGAAAACCGCCGCGCTTGTCGAATCATAATCATGTCCGATAATGTTGTATTATCGGACGTCATGGTCTTTATATAGAGACATGCCCGTGTCGCGGCCCTTGGATGGCTGGAAAGGCCCGCCGGGCGTCGATTTTCCCGCCCCTTTGGCCGCCGATCGATGGATTCCGGTCTTTGGATCGCTGGACCGCCAACCTGAGATCCCTGGACTGCGACCGTCGACCAGCCCCGCGACGAGCGCGCAACGCCTTGATATTGCAGCGGGCGCCGAGAACGGCGGGGAACATCGAGCGGCGCGGATCCCGCGCCGACCCGCCAGAGCAGCGCGAATTCCAGCGGCGCCTCAGTCCCACAAATTTCGACTCGCTTTTGTCCGCCAGTCCAATGAATTTTGACTCGGTCTCACCATTTCTGAATCGACTAACCCGCTGAAATCGCTCGATCATGAGTCTCACGAATTCCGACTCGGGCTTGTACGCCAGTCCGATAAATTCCGACTCAAGCGACGCTGTCGCCGCCTTCGAGGCGCGCGGCGCTAGCCGAGCGCGCGGTTCACGAGCCGACCGAGCGTTCGACGGCGCGCGATAGCAGACCCTGTGCGAGCGTTTCGCCACTCCTCGCTGGCTAGAATGGTCTGCGCGAGCCTCAGGTATTCCTCCGGAGCGCGCGGCGGCGCTCCCAAGCGGATGGGTCCGACCGCGACCGCGCGAGCAGAGCGAGGCCAAAACGCGGGACGGGCTTCGCCCGTCCATTCCGCCAGCTGCTCGAGCGTGAACGGCGCGGAACCCAAACCTCGCCGCGCGCCGCCGAGATCGAGGAGTTGCGCGACGCTGAGCAGCGTCACCATCCGCCACCCCAGGGAAGCCGTGGCCAGGGGCTCGCTCCGGTCCTCCGCGGCCCCGGTCAGCGGCGGAAGGGGACCGCCAGGTCCGACGCGCGCGATGAAGGGGGTCTTGCTTCGGCCTCGCGCCCGAGGCGAGGCCCAGAGCAGCCGCGCGGCTCGCAACACCGCGCACGCCGTCGAGGGAAGGTTGTCCATGGCCTCAGCGAGTGTGGAGGACAGCATGCTGAAAAACCCCTGAATTCCCGGCGATGCCGCGGCGCCCGCGACGGCGAGACCTCGCACGACGCCTTGGCACCGAATGCAGACCAGACGGGCCGCGCCGCCGCGGTTCCGAAACCGAAATCCCAGAAGGCTCGGACAATGCGCGCACGTTTCCGTCAGAAATCGACCATGCCGGTCGCATAGGCAGCTCTCGACCAAAGCCCAGGTCCGGCGAATATGATGGTCCCGGCCGGCGCCGGCGTCTTCGTCCAGGCAGGCGGGACAAACGGGTCGTCGGATCGCTCCGGCCACCCTCCCCTCCCCCCAGACGTACAAGCCTATCGGTCTGCGCCGTCTCGAGAGCGCCATATCCCGCACCCACCCTTCAGGAAGCCGACACGCTCTCGCCCAGATCGACACGGCGGCATCCGCGGGCGCGAACTCTCGACCCGAAAAGCCTATAGGCCTGTCATGAGGCCCGACGCCAAGCCGTTCCGAGAGATCGTCGGCGCAGAGGTCGTATCGGCAGGCGATCCGTCCCTGCCAGGACGAGAGCAGTTCATCCTCGAACGGCCTCGGGGCGACCGGCAGAAAGTCCCCAAGAATCATCCCGCGGCCCGCCGCCGTAGCCGCTCTTCGGTCTTTCGGGTCATGGCGACGAGCGGCAGCACGAGACCGTCGGCCTCAAAACTCTCCTTCGTGATGCATTCGGCCCCCGAACGGATGGCCTCGGCGGCGACGGTCTCGATCAGGCGGAAGATCCGCACCGTCACGCCGTCGGTCAATTCGAGCACGCGCTTGCGAACCGAGGTCGTTTCCAAGGCCGAGGGCCGACGCAGCGGCAATAACGCGCCTAGGCTGGACAGCAGTTGCGCCAGAAATCGGTCGTCCGCCCATCGCCGCAAATGCAAGGCCTCGAAGCGTTCGGCCAATTGCGGATCGGTCAACAACGCCTGGCGCGCAAGATCCGTCCCCGCGCAAACGAGCGGCGCCTTGAGGTCGTTCGCGAGGAAGCGAATGGCGTTCAGAAAGATCCGCTGCTGCCGAAAACTGCCGGCCAGCATGGCGTGGACCTCGTCGATGATCAGCATGCGCACGCCCATGGAGCGCAGGAGGCCGCGGCAGAGTTCCTTCTGCCGGTGCGTCGCGCCGTCGATCGGTCCGGACATCCCGAGACTGACGAGCAATTCGCCGTAGATGTCGCGCTCGATCGGCTCCGCGGGCATCTGCATGGCGACCACCGTCATCGTCGTGACGCCCGTAGCCTTGTCGAAGGTGGCGGGATGATCGCGCAAGAATTTACGAATGATCTTCGTTTTGCCCATGCCCGTATCGCCGTAGATGAGCAGGCAGGGCATGCGATCGCGCGGGGGATAGGAGAGCAGGTCCTCCAGCCGCCCCAGCGCCCCGCGGGCTTGTTCGAAATCCAGCCAGCGATCCGCCCGTATCCAGGCGATCCGCTCCTCGTCGGGCAGGCCTGCCTGGCGACGATAGGCGGGCAAGAGATGGCCGTATTCGCTCAAGACCACTCCTCGATCTCGAGCAACGGCAAATCCCCAAACGTCTGTTCCTGCGCGTCGTTTTCCGCCTCCTTGGCGCCAGCGCCCATGGCCGTCGCCGACAACGCCGAATTCCTCCGCGCGGATAAGCGTCGGGCTGATTTTGTTGCCGCGGCCGCCGTCTCGACCAGTTCGCGCTGCGCCTCCACCGTGTCGAAAATCAATTGTTCGTCGACCAGCCGGACGCCGCGCTCCCTCAGGGCGGTCAAAGCCATCCGGTGCTCGCCCAGGGTAATGCGCGGGCGGCGCAGATCGGCGAACCGGACCGGCCAATGCTCGCCGTCCGGCCCCTCGACGAACACGCGCGAAAGATCCCGGGGATCGTATTTGATCCGAAGCCGACGATCGAGCCGTCCCGCCCAAGGGCTCAGCACGTCATCCCAATAGCGAAGCCCAAAGAGCCGCACGCCGTCTCGTCGGATGCTGCGTTCCTCGAACGGCAGGAAATCGTAGAGAAACTGGGTATCGTCCTGCGGAAATCGGAAGGGTTGTCGGCGCGCGGCCACGGCGTCGCTCCAGGCCGTGATCGGCGGCAGCAGCAGCGTGCCGTGCACTTCGGCGTGGTAACGGCCGACGATCTGCAGCGCGAGCCATCGTTCGAGCTCGTCGAGCGTCATGGCGGCGTGCTTTTCGGGATCATAGGCGCCGCGATCGGCGATATTGCTGAAAGTCGTGCCCGGCAGCAGATGGACAGCGCCCATCATCGTGCCGATCAGGCGCTCGATATGTCCCCCATAGTGCGGCGTGGCGACCGGACGATGAACCAGCGAAACGCCGTATTCCGCGGCCCCTCGTGCGAGCGCGCGGCTGCGAAACTCGCGCGCGTTGTCGACGTGAATCACGTCAGGCAAGCCGGAGACCGGCCAGTCTCCCTTCACCCCGCGCGCCGCGAGCCACTCGGATTTAGGCGTCACGAGATGGTGGATCGCCAACGCGACCGACGCCGACGATGGCGCTTCCAGACTGAGGTAGAACCCCGCCACCATGCGGCTCGCCACATCGATCGCGAGCGTCAGCCACGGGCGCTGAATCGGCCGACGGTGCACGGCGTCGACGACGAAAACATCGACAGGCGTGTGGTCGATCTGGACGATGTGAAGCGCGTGGTCGGCGCTGTATTGCCTCACGACGGGCTTGAAGCGATCCCGCGCCGCCTTCGCCCCTTCCCTGGCGCCGACGAGCGCGCGCCGGTCCACGGACGCAACACGCGCACGAACCGCGTTGCGAGACGGTATCGCGACCCCTCGGGCGCGGCACAATTGGCGAATATGATCGTGGAGCGCACTGACCGAAGGCCTCTGACGGCTTAGATAATAGCTCGCGATCGCCTCTTCGATCACGGCTTCGACGTCGTCGGCGAGGTGGCGCGCTCCCCTCGGCGGACCCGGCTTCGCGCCAAGCATCGAACTCGTCACCGGCTCACGTCGGTACCGCTCGATCAATGCGTAGAGCCGGGCGCGGCGAAGACCGAGCGCGCGGCACGCCGTTTTTACTTCCGTAGGCGACAATGGTCCCCCGCGGGCGAGCGGCCTGATGATCGCCTCCCGCGCGACAGCTTCCCGCCATCGGTCGTCATCGACATCGAGCTTATCGATATTGCGCTTCACCCATCACCAAACGTCGCGCTCGCCCCATTCCAGCGAATCAGGGATAAATTCCAGCTATCTGAGCAGAATCCACTCAACCTTGGCCAGAGAAAAGTGTTATGATTCAACGAAAGCGGGTCCATTGAACTTGAGCAAACGACAGAAATGTTCGTGTTTTGTTCTTGTTTCTGGCGCGTATTTCATGAGACTGAAGCTCCTAAACCCGAAATAGACGGTTCCCAATGACCCCCGATGCTCCCAAAAACACCGCCGCAGACCCACACCCGGCGCCCCGCCGCACCACTGCTGGTCGTCGAAGACGCCAGCACGCGCGGCGGCGCAAAGCCGCTCTTGTATCTGGCGACTCCGGCGGAAACCGCGCGAGCGCGAGATTGCGCCTGAGGCCCGGTTGACGACGCCTTTTCAATCACGATATAGCTAGACTGGCTAGCTAGGAACAGTCCGATGGAATGGCAACTCCAAGACGCCAAGAACCACTTCTCGAAAGTCATCCAAAGCGCGCGCACGCAAGGGCCTCAGATCGTCACCCTTCGCGGCGAACGCGCGGCCGTCGTCTTGTCGGCGCGGGACTACGACGCTCTGACGGCCGCCCGCCCCAATGTCGTCGATCATCTCTTGTCGGGTCCTCCCTGGGACGACGAACTCACTGAGGCCATCGAACGCCGCGCCAAAACGCCAAGCCGCGACGCGGCCTTCTGATGTACCTCGTCGACACCAACGTCGTCTCCGAGGCTCGGCGCGGCTCCCTCGAGGCGGTCGCATGGCTGCGATCGGTGAATCCCCTCGCCGTGTATCTCAGCGTGATCACGCTCGGCGAGATCATGCGCGGCGTCGCCTTAAGGCAGAAATCCGACCCGCGCGCCGCTTCCCATCTCGCGCACTGGCTGCAAACCCTGCGAAGCGATCATGCCGACCGAATTCTCCCCATCACCGACGGGATCGCCCTCGAGTGGGGCCGGATCGCCGCACTTCGCCCCCGCGGCGACGCGGACGGCCTGATCGCGGCGACCGCGATCGTCCATGACCTGATCGTCGTCACGCGCAACGTCGCGGATTTCGACGATACGCGGGCGACGACCTTGAACCCTTGGGACGCGAGATGATCGGCGCCCTGCGCAAAACCCCTGATCCGGATTCCCAGGCGCCGGCGCCTGCGCCCGACGAACCCGCTTCGCCGTCGTTGGACACGTCGCTTCTTGCCGATGCGTCGACCGCCGCGACCGTGCCCGCGCATCTGCAGGGCCTTGCCGAAACCGCGCGGGACTACGCCAAGGCCTCCAGCTCTGACAACACCCGCAAAGCCTACGCCTCCGACTGGCGCCATTACACCGGCTGGGCGCGCCGACACGGCTTGTCCGCCCTGCCGCCGGATCCCCAGGTCTTGGGGCTTTACATCGCAGCCTGCGCCTCGGGGGCCGCCGGCCCCAAACCCTGCTCGGCGCCCACGATCGAGCGCCGGCTTTCGGCGCTGATGTGGAATTTCGCCCAGCGCGGCGAGACATTCGACCGTTCCGACCGCCATGTCGCCACCGTCCTTGCCGGCATTCGTCGCACCCACGGCCGGCCGCCCGTGCAGAAGGAGGCGGTGCTGCCCGAGGATCTCCTGGCGATGATCGCGACGCTGGATCTCGGCGACCTCAGGGGCCTGCGCGACCGGGCGATCCTGCTCGTCGGCTTCGCCGGCGGCCTGAGGCGCTCGGAAATCGTCGGCCTCGACTGCCGCCTCGAGGACGGCCTCACCGGCGGCTGGATCGAATTCTTCGACGACGGCCTGCTGCTGACGCTGCGCGGCAAAACTGGCTGGCGCGAGGTGGAAATCGGCCGGGGGTCTTCCGACGCCACCTGCCCGGTGGTCGCACTGGAGACGTGGCTTAAATTCGGGCGGATTTCTGTCGGGCCGCTGTTTCGGCGGGTCGTCGGCGGAAAAGTCGGCGCCGACCGCCTGGCCGACAAGCACGTCGCGCGACTGGTGAAGAGGACCGCGCTGGCCGCCGGGGTCCGCGGCGATTTGACGGAAGGTGAGCGGGGACGGAAATTCTCCGGGCATTCGCTGCGCGCCGGCCTCGCCTCCTCGGCCGAGGTCGACGAACGCTACGTGCAAAAGCAGCTCGGTCACGCCAGCGCCGAAATGACCCGCCGCTACCAGCGCCGGCGTGACCGCTTCCGCGTCAATCTGACCAAGGCGGCGGGGCTGTGATCGGCGGATTCGGAACCCATCGTGGAATCCCTCCCCTGCCCCGGTGTGAAACGCTCAAGCCGAAATCGAGTGCGGGTTTCTGCGTAAGCGCTTCAAATTGGGGCTGGACCTTGCCGGTCGTCGGAGTAGCATTTTGCTCACGGTACAGCCGGGCATGGCGATGACCGTCCAAGGTGATGGGGCTGACAGGCACGAGCTTCTCGGCCCTTTCTGCTTCTCCCGCATCCACGCTTAACTCAATTCAGGGAGGCGTGTGCGAGCGGTTAGCCTCGGCGGAGGCCGACGCGCCGCGCGACTTGGAGGCCGTTTCGTCGCTGTCAAACCAGCGCTTGGGCGCGTCCGAGGTAGCGGCGCGATTGGTGACCTGGCGCCTAGTCCACTTCATGAACTCGCCGATTGATCCGGTCTTATAGGTCATCGGGGGTTCCTTTCGCGTTTATCGCGCGCTTTGCTTGCGTGGCTCACACGAGATCGAGCCGGACCTTGCGGCCGAGCATTTCTGCGGCGCGTTGGAGCGTCGCGAGGGTCACGTTTCCATCGGTCGGATCGAGAAGCCGGCCGATCTGACTACGGCTCGTGCCCATGCGTTCGGCGAGGCGCCTGCGCGAAAGCTTCTGCGCTTTCATCGCCTGTTCCAACTGCCAGGCCAGCACCTCTTTGATCGCGACAGCCTGAAACGCCTCGCGAGTTCCTTGCTCCCCGAGAAATTCGTCCAGGGTCGTCAATCTCTCGGCGCTGCGCGGCTTCTTCGTCGTGGCCATAGTCGCCTCCTATCTGAATTCTCGTTTGCGCTTGCGCGCCAGTTCGAGGTCGGCCGCCGGCGTCGCTTGGGTCTTCTTGATGATCCCATGCAGCGCCAGAATCCTATCCTCGGTGAAGCAGAAGAACACCCGCGCGATGCGATTGCCGGTCAAACTGCTTCGCACTTCCCAAAGCCCGTCGCCCAACGGGCGGCACAAGGGCATCCCGACTGGCCAGCGAAACTGCACGCGCATAAGGTCTTGCCCGACGATGTTGCGGTCTTCGTCATTCAAGTCCCGCAACCAGTTCCGCACGACCTCGGCGCCGGCCGGCGTTCGATAGAAAACGACGGGAATTTTTCGCGCCGGTTCGTTCATACTGCCTCATATAATGGACATGTACCATATATTGTTCAGTGAAGGCAAGGATAATCGTTCCCGTCTCCACCTCCCTGCCCAACGCCCGATCAATTGACGCTCCTGCTCGGCGGCTGGCCGTAACGATTGGTCCGCAGGCCCCACAGGCTCTTTTCGAGGAACAGCTCGCCGCGCTCGCATTTGCGCACCATCCCGGCAAAATACCCGCCAGCGGATCGTTTGAAGTGCGCCTCGTCCTTGGTCGAAACGATCGCCAGAGCGAGCGTCGCGGCGTCGCGGCCCATCACCCCGCACGCCTCGGCCCAAAGCAACGACGATATGCCCAGCTCGTGCCGTAACGGCCCGCCCGCCGCGTCGACGACATCGCGCCAGGTCGGGCGCAAGCTCGCGACGTACTGGCCCAGCCGCGGCGCGAGTTGCAGCAACTCGTCGGCCGACAGTTTGATCTCGCGTTTCTCCTCCTTGCGCTCTAGCCGTGGCTCCAGCATGTCGTCGTCTAGGCCCGCCCCCTCGGCCCGACTACTTTTCTCGGCGGCAATTACTGTATCTTTTAGATTCAAAGATTGGTTTGTAGATGTATTGTGGGGGTCGCAAACGAGCCCCACGGGGTTCGTATCCACAGGCTTTGACGCTACCCTAAGCCATTGCTCCACCTGCTTCTGACGGCTCTCAAGAGCGCTCGCGATCACGGCCAGGTCTTCGGAGCGGTCCGCACGGCGCGCGCCAGCGACGAGATCGCCCGTTTCGGCAACGAGGCGCGACCATTCGGCGGGCTGCGCGACGTCGAGGCCTGCCAGCATCTCGCCGGCCTGGCGGATACCCCGGCGCGCGATCGTGATGCGCCTGCGGCAATCCTTGCTGCGGTTGCGCTCGGTCCTCGCCGCCGCCGCGATCCGCACGAATTCCTCGTAGCGCTGCGCGATCGGCGTGAGATCGAAGCCGTAGGCCTCGATGATGCGTTTATTGGGTCCACGGCGGCCGTAACGCTTGCCCTGCTCATTATCGCGGATGACGAAGATTCCGGCCTCGAACAGCGCCCTGTTGAGCGCCTTGACCCTCGCGGCCGACAATCCGAGAAACTCCTGCTGCAATCGCGCCGAGGGCCACGCGATCGGGCGCGAGCCCTTCTCCCAATCGTGCGCCATCGTCTGCCTCACAAGCCACGATACGAGCTTGAAGGCGTGTGCCGGCAGGCTCAGATAAGGCTCCGCCTCCTGGAACGCGGCGAGATAGGTCAGCGGTTTGGCGGTGCCGGGCGCCATGCCGTCGAATTGATCGGCCTGGTCGCGCACGGCGAGCATAACAAGACTCATGCGCCGCGCGCCGGTCGGCGGGGCGGACGTTTGGGTGTTCATTGACATAGTTGCTCCGTTCGGGGTTAAGCCGACCGAAGGCTCGGGACGATTTAGGCAAAGAATCACCGTGGCCCAATTTAGGGCTTGCAACGATTCAAATGTTCGGGGTAGTATCTGTTTTGCGAGAACTGATATTCCCCCGGTTTGCCGGGACACCGGCCCGACCTCTTAGGTCGGGTTTTGTGTTTCTAGGGTTCGCTTTCTCCACATTGTTGATGAGTTCGCACTTCACGCCGCACCATGCCGCGTGACTGTTGAGCCTGTCCGGACGTCCCCGATTCGTCGAGAGATTCGCACCATGCAGGCAATAGAAAGCCGTTGCGCCGAACGCGCGTTGAAGCTTGCGTGTGATGCATCGGCCCTGCCCTGTTCGGGCAAAGAAAGCGGACCGCCCTAAGGCGCGTCTCTCGCTTGGCACTTGACCGCGATCGGCGGAAGTGATTCTCTACTCGTTGCCAGACGAAACAGAGAGGGCTTCCGGCGGAGACGTTTCGGGGGCCTTTTCTTTGTCCTGATCCTTTCCTTGCTCAGTTGATCGGAATCACTTGTCCGCGCGGCGCTTGAACGCCGCGTAGATTTCGGGAAGCTGCTCGACCAGGTACGCGCCAAATTCGCCGGCGGCCTTCTTGTCGATCGCCAGCGTCACGCTGCGCTCGTCTTCCTTGATGTGAGCGACGCGCGTTCCGTCTTCCGCCTTCCACACGGCCGGACGCGGCGCCTTGGCCGGCTTCGGCGCGGCGGCGTTCGTGACCGCGTTGAAACGCTCGTCGGAATCCTTGCGCGCGAAACCGTCGCTTTCGATCAGGCGGCGTGCCGCCGCGGCTGCCGTCGCGTTCTCCAGCCACGTGGCGAGTTCGATCCAACGATCGCGCCCTGCCCTTGGCGCCGATCCGATCGCCTCGATGATGTCGCGCGGAATTTTCACCGCGCTTGAGATCAGCCGCGACAATCCTGTCTTGTCGACAGACAACGCGGCCATAATCGTTTCGCGGTCGAAACCACCCTCCTCCAGCCTTGCCGCGAACAGCGCCTTCTCGATGAACGAGAGATCGGTGCGCGCGCTGTTTTCCTGGCCCTGCGCGACGACGAGCTCCTGATCCGTGAGCTGCTTGACGACGGCGCGCACGTGGCGGCCAAGCTCCGCGATGGCCCTCAATCGTCGGCGGCCATAGGCGATCTGGTAGCGGCCCTCCTTCTTGGGATGTGGCCTTACAAGAACGGGGACTTGCTGGCCGTGCTCCCTGATCGAGTCGACCAAGGCGCGATGGCTCTCGGGCGTACTCTCAAGACGGTCTGCGATGAACGAAGCCTCGATCAACTCCGGGGCAATTTCGACGATGGAATGAGCTTTAAGCTGTTCAATCGAGCGGGTCACGGCGCCGATCGCGCCGCGCGTGCCCATCACGCCGAGGTGCGGCGGGGCTGCCTTTTCGGCCTCGGGAGCGGCCTGATCGGCAGAGTTGCCGGCCGGCAACTCGTCGCCCAGGAGCCCCGTAAGGAGGTTTTTCCGTGCCATTACGCCCTGCCCCAGGCTGACTTGATCAGCTGTTCGATTTCTCCGTTGACGTTATCCAGCGCCTCAAGAGCGCGTTCGTAAGTGGCGCGGTTGAACTGGTCCTTGGTCACTTCGTAGAGCGACTGCTTGGTGATCCCGGCGTCCGAAATGGCGGTGCTTTTGACCATCGGAAAGTTGAGGACGTGGTCGCCGAACATGGATCGCATGAAGGAGACCATCTGGTTCTGCGGCCCGTCGCCCGGCTCGTAGCGGGTGATAAGATACCGCATCCAGTCGTAGCCCATATTGCCGCCGGCGTTGGCGACAACGCGCAACAAGTCCGAGGTCATGATGAGAAACTGGCACATCGACATGACGTCGAGCATCTGCGGATGGACGGTGACGAGAACCGCCGTCGCCGAGCACATCGCCGACATGGTGAGAAAGCCGAGCTGCGGCGGGCAATCGACGACGACGACGTCGTAGTCGTCGGCGACCGAGGCCAGCGCGGCGTCCATGCGCGTGAAAAACATGTCGCGCGGCTGGCCGACCCCCATCAAGGCCTTGGGCGTCTCGTGCTCGAATTCCATGAGTTCTAGGTTGGCCGGCACGATATCGAGGTTGGCGAAATAGGTTTTGCGGATGATGTCCTTGAGGTCGCGGCGCTGGTCGTCGTAGCGGATCGCGCCATAAAGGGTCTCGTTCTCGCCGACGTCGAATTCGGGCTGGTAGCCGTGCAAGGCGGACAAACTCGCCTGGGGATCGAGATCGATTGCAAGCACCCGGTAGCCGCGCAACGCCAGATATTGGGCAAGGTGCGCCGCCGTGGTGGTCTTGCCGCTGCCGCCCTTGAAATTGACGACGGTGATGACCTGGAGATGCTCGGAAGCGCTGCGCCAGGGCAGATATTTGCGTTCGCCCTTGCTGTTGGCGTCGAGGTACGCCCGCAACGCCTGAATGTCCTGGATTGTGTAGGAGCGGCGCCCGCCCGGTCCGGTGTCGACAGCCGGCCCTTTACCTTCAAGAGAAAGACGCCGAAGATACCCGTCGTTGATTCCGACGAGCTTGGCGGTCTCGGTCGAGGAAAACTTGCGCAGCGT
>Ga0187848_10003162_pt1 | contig 12343 bp, 12 predicted proteins | sample June2016WEW_4_40_FD_132424 | JGI IMG/M metagenome (GOLD analysis project Ga0187848, IMG submission 132424) | Peatland microbial communities from SPRUCE experiment site at the Marcell Experimental Forest, Minnesota, USA - June2016WEW_4_40 | ecosystem: Environmental > Terrestrial > Soil >... | reverse complement strand
CTTGATCTCGGGCGGGAACAGCACGTAGGTCAGCAGCGGCGTCGCCAGCAGCAACGGCAGCGCGAACGGCAGCGACGCGCGCATCCAGTCGCCGTAATCGATCGACACATGGGCGATGCGGCCGATGAAGTCGCGGGCGAGGAAATTCGGCGCGCAGGCGGTCATGAACAGCGTCGAGGTCACGCAGTCGGCGGCGAAGGTCGTCCACATGATGTAGCCGCCGATCCGGCGCGCGGAGGGGTCGTGCGGCCGCGAATCGTAGAGCGGCGGCAGATTGTGCACGATGGGATAGAGGATGCCGGCCCCGCGCGCGGTGTTGGAAGGCGTGAACGGCGCCAGGATCATGTCGGCGAACGTCGTCGCATAGCCGAGCGTCAGCGTCCGCTTGCCGAGCGCGCGCACCAGCATGAGCGCGATGCGCCGGCCGAGCCCGGTCTTCTCGTAGCCGAGCGCGAACATGAACGCGCCGCCGACCAGCCACACCGTGGTCGAGGCGAAGCCCGACAGCGCCCACTGGATGCTGGCGCCGACCACGGCGAAGCCGGGCTTGGCGAGTTCTTCCGGGCTGAAGAGGGTCCAGCGCGACAGGACCGCGGCCGCCGTCAGGCCGATCAACCCGACCGCCGCATTGGGCACGGGCTCGGTGATCAGGCCCGCGATCACCCCGGCGAACAGGGCGAAGTACCACCACGCGTGCTGCGTCAGCCCGGGCGGCGGGGGCAGAAGGGCCAGCACAACGGCCAGCGCCAGGGGAACCGCCGCGCGCCACCAATGAGACTTGGAGGAGATGTCGGGCTTCGAAGACACCGTATCGCCGACGGCCGGCGTCGACGCCCCGTCCTTGCTCGTCGCCATCGCTTTCGCCCCCTCGCCAACCGTGCCGCTTATCCGCGCGCCGCGGCGTCGCCGCATTGCGTTGCGTCAAGGCGACCGATGTTTGCCGCGGCGACAGCCGGGGATTACGGGGGACTACCGGGACGGGATGCGCATTGCAAAATTTCGCGGTCTGAAAGGAGGCTCCAGACTTTCTCGACTGCAGCTGCCCAGCCCCTCTCCGCGGCGCACGAAGCCGTCTACCTCGCGCCGGTCAAGCCGCCGCGGCGCGGCGGACCGCGAAAAGGCAATCCGCGTTTTCCCGATCGAATTTCAACATGGCGTTGCGTCCGGCGGGACGCGGCCGACCTCATCCGTCCGGGGAGACATCGCTTCGTTCAGCACGCGATCAAGATGATGCACGCGAAGTCGATCCTGCAAATTGTACCGCAAGGTCGTGCAATCGCCGGCTCCGGCTTTGCGCGCTTCCCACGAGCATCCCGCGAGGCAGAGCGGCTGGATGGCGCAATCGGCGCAGTCGCGGAACGCGAAGGGATCGTATTGCGTCTGGCGGCTCTTTCCAGAGCTTAGATCGCCGTTGGCGGCGCTGGGCGGCGAAGCCGCCTCGTTCCAGCAATCGAACAGGACGCCACGCGGCGCGATCACCGCCCCTTTGGGATTGTCGGCGATGCAATTGGACCCGAACCGAGGGCGCGGCAAAGAGGCGAGGTTGCGTATCCCTCGCTTCCACAACGTCCACATAAGGTGGATTTCCAAGTCCGCAAATTCTTCCTTGGAAAGAACGTGGGACTGCGTATCGCCGCATAATTCGGTGAATGCGCGGACATGCCCGAGATAAAGGCTGACGTTGCGCAAGACGCCGCGTCGATCCAGCAGATCGACCAAGGCGTCGATCTGCGCGGCGTTGCGCCGGTCGACGTTCATTCGCAGGGTGATCGGCAGCTTCGCGGCGGCGCGAGCGACGTGGTCGACGATCAGCTCGAAGCTCGACGCGCCGCGCGCCATCGGCCGCCTTTGGTCGTGCGCGTCCTTCGGCCCGTCGAGCGTGATCTGGACGTAGTCGACATTTCCCTGCTCGGCGAAATACTCGACCTGCGCCGCCTTCAGCAGCACGCCGTTGGTGATGATCGCCTGGCGATAGCGGCCGGCGATCTTCGCGAAAGCGCCGTTCAGGCGCCGAATCGCCGCCATGTTCAGCAGCGGCTCGCCGCCGTACCATGTCACCTGCAGCGGCTCGTCCGGCCTGAGGCGCGCCGCGACAAACGCGACGATGCCCTTGATGTCGGCCTCGTCGAGCCTGCGTTTCGGGTGGTCCTGGAAACAATAGACGCAGGCGAGGTTGCAATCCGTCGACGTCGCGATGGTGAGGCTGAGCCCGCTCGTTTGCGTTTCCTTGATCGCGTAGCGCCGCCTGAGGGCGGCGCGCTCGTCAAAGCCGTCCTCGACCACGAAGCCGCCTTCGACCATCCACGACTCCGGCGCACGGCGACCGGCGACGGTCGCCCGGATCGCGGCTTCGCCGTCCTCGCCGCAGACCTGCAGCGCCCCGGTGAAGGTGTTGAACAGCAGCATATGATGGCCGTCGAACGTTTCGGCGGCCACGTTGAATCGCGACGCGGCCAACGTCACGAGACGCTCCGAACGCTCACTGGAGACTGCGGCCGTCGAGCTTCTCGCTGATCGCGCGCCAGATCGGGTGCCGGCCTTGGCTTTCGCCGGCGCTTTCCGCCGCTCGACCATGTGCGAACCCCGGCGCGCATGCGAACGTCGGCGCGCATGAATGATTGGGGCACGCGTGCCCCCCCGAACAGGTTTGCGCCGGGTGGCACACCTCTGGATTGCACGAACTAGGCTGATGCTGGGTTGGACATTCTGCGCTGCGCGTGTCGCACGGGGCAAAGGCCCCACCACAGACTTGGGTCCCGGGACAAATCTCGTATCCGGGTCCTCCTTCATCGTCGCCGCCGCCCGGGCTGCTCATCAGAGGATGTGCGAGCAGACTTTCAAGCTTCGGCGCCATTTCGACAAGCGTTTCGTAAACGCATTTGAGTTCGTCGGCGGGAATGCGCGTCTTCGCCATCTACGACCTCCATCAAACGATATTGTGCTCTATGAAACGTCGACGTGGCGTCGCACGCCACGCTGCCGACCCGGCGATCAAGGATACAACCCGACAATTGCTTGCATTCAGGCTGCTCTTGCGGACTCCCTGTCATTTCGACATTCGATGCTGAAACGGATCTAACGTTCCAGCAAGACAAAAATCGTTTTGTTCATGCGACATATTGCCACGAACGAAGATTATCTCTGAACAACTTTAGGCTACGCGAGCGCGTCATCCTCACGAATTGGACGAAAGCGAAACGAAGTCCGTCTGTGGGAAGGCCGACCTTCTCGGCGAACGTCCGCTCGGCGTCGAGCCGGCGCCAGCGACGAAACGCGACGCCATCGATCCGCCCCCGCCGATCGCCCAATACCCTCGGCCCGCGGAAACCGCTAAAACGCAGCCAATCTTTGATAGCGAGCCACCGGCGGGGAGCGGCGGGTCCATGGCGAAGTCTTTCGATGCGACCAACGCGCCGTTCGATCGGCTGACGCCCGGCGAGGTCGACGCGGTGCGCGCGGCGCTCGACATCGGCTATTTCCGTCCCGGCGAGACGATCATCGCGCGCGGCGGGACGCCCGAGTCGCTGTTCGTCGTGCTCAAGGGCTGCGTCGAAGAGCGCGACGAGGAAGGGGTCGTCGCGTTGCGCGGCCCCGGCGATTGCTTCGACAGCCGCGCCGTCGTCCAGGGCGGCGGCTCGAACGCCTTCGTCACTCGCGAGGAGACGCTGTGCTACCTGCTGCCGCGCGACGTCACGCTGCGGCTGATCAACCGCAACGCCCGCTTCGCCGCGTTCTTCTACCGCGACATCTCGCGCAAGCTCGACGCGGCGACGCGCGAAACGGAAGCGGCGCGCTTGAGCCCGCTGCTGCACGCGCGGGTGCGCGATCTGCCGTTGCATCGCGCGACCTTCATCGAGGCTTCCGACTCGATCGAGCGCGCCGCGCAGAAGATGCGCGAGGTCGACGCCAAGGCGCTGTTCGTGCGGGAGGGCGAGCGCGTCGGCATCATCACCGGCACGGACCTGTCGAACGCGGCGATTCTCAAACGCCTGCCGATCGAGACCAGCGTCGCCGGCGAGACCCAATACCCGGTCGTCTCGGTCGCCCCCAACGATTTCGTCGCGATGGCGCTGCTGCAGATGACCAAGCACAACAAGCGCCGCGTCGCCGTGCTCGAGGACGGCCGCTATGTCGGCATTCTCGAAGACGTCGACCTCCTGAGCTTCCTGGCCGGCAATTCGCAACTCGTCGCCGCCCGCATCGACCGCGCGGGCAGCGTCGCCGAACTTGCGATCGCCGCCGGCGCCATCGAGGACCAGGCGCGCATGCTGCGCCGCCAGGGCGTCAGGGTCGACGTCGTCGGCGAGATCGTCTCCGACCTCAACCGGCATTTGTTCGCCAAGGTGTTCGCGCTGACGGCGTCGCCGACGATCCACGACAACGGTTGCCTCATCGTCATGGGCAGCGAGGGGCGCGGCGAGCAGACGGTGCGCACCGATCAGGACAACGGCCTGATCCTCTCGGCGCCGGCGCCGGAGGACGAATTGCAGGCGTTCCGCACCGCCTTCACCGAGGCGCTGGAGAGCTTCGGCTTCCCGCCCTGCCCCGGCAACGTGATGGTCGTCAATCCGCAATGGTCGAAGACGATCGACGACTATCGCGCCGACTTCCGCCGCTGGCTCGCCATGCCCGACGAGCACGCGCACATGAACGTCGCGATCTTCTACGACGCCGAGGCGGTGGCGGGCGACGCCGAGCTGCTGCGCAAAGCGAAAATGGAGCTGATCGAGGCGGTGAGCGGCGAGCGCGCCTATCTCGCCCATTTCGCCCGCGCCGTCGACGCGTTCCCGACGCCGATCGGCCTCTTCAACAACCTCGTCACCTCGAAGGACCAGGGCGACGCGCTCGATCTGAAGAAGGGCGGCATCTTCCCGATCGTGCACGGCGTGCGCGCGCTGGCGATCGAGCATCGCCTGCTCGAAACCGGCACCGCCGCGCGCATCGCGCGCCTGGCCGAGACCGGCGCGCTGAGCTCGCCGTTCGCGCGCGAGCTGACGCAGGCGCTGCGCTTTCTCATGACGCTTCGCCTCGACGCTCAGCTCGCCGAGGCGGCGTCGGGCAGCCTGGTCAGGCCGGCGGCGCTCTCGAGCATGGAGCGCGACCTGCTGCGCGACGCGTTCCAGATCGTCAAGCAGTTGCGCGAGATCATTCGCCGCCATTTCAACCTCGCGATGTTTTGACGATGCTGCCGCGCTGGCTCAAACGGCCCTTCCAACTGGCGATGCTCAAGGAGCCGGCGTATCGCTTCCTGTTCGAGCCCGGCCCGCCCGACGAAGCGGTGGCGATCGACTGCGAGACGACGGGACTCAATCCGCGCCGCGACGACATCGTGAGCGTCGCCGCGATCCGGATTCGCGGCGCCCGCATTCTGACCAGCGAGCGCTTCGAAGCGACCTTGCGGCCCGAGGCGCGCATGAAGCCCGACGCGATCAAGGTCCATCGCCTGCGCGAGGCCGACGTCGCCAAGGGGCGCGCCGCCCGCGACGTGCTTCCCGATCTCCTGAAATTCATCGGCGGCCGGCCGCTGGTCGGCTATTACCTCGACTTCGACGTCGCGATGCTCAACAAGCACGTGCGGCGCTTCCTCGGCGTCGACCTGCCCAACCCGAGAATCGAGACCTCGGCGCTCTATTACGAGCGCAAGTACGCCGACGCGCCGCCGGGGACGCAGGTCGACCTCAGCTTCGCCAGCATTCTGAACGACCTGAAGTTGCCCGCGCTCACGCAGCACGACGCCTATTCCGACGCGCTGATGACCGCGATGGCCTACTTGGCGCTGCGCGACCTCGCGGCGCGCGACGTGCGCATCGAGCGCCAGCGCTTCAAGGGCGTCCATCACTTCGGAGCGGGCTGAGACGCGCGCAAACCGCCACGGCCGGCGGCCCGCCGCAAGGCGGGCGCGCGCCTTGGCGCCCGCGGAATGTCGGCATAAGCTTTGCAGGCGCGTCAATTCGCTGGGGCGTGCGGGGGAACTTGAAAATGACCGGAGTTCGTTGGCTCGCGCTATTGCCGGTCGTCGGCATTCTCATAGGCGTCGCGTTCGTCAATCAGGTCGAACCGCTGATTTTCGGCATGCCGCTCGTGCTCGCCTGGATCGTCGGCTGGGTCGTCGTCGGCTCGGCCCTGATGGCGATCGTCTATGCGCTCGATCCCGTCAACTCGCAGCCCGAGTCCGGCCACGAAGGGGGCCAGCGATGAACGCCGCCCTCGTCGTCATCGCCCTCACCGCGCTGATGGCGCTGGCGCTGGGCCTTGCGGCGCGGCGCGGCCTGCGCATGAGCCTGGAGCAATGGACGGTGGCGGAGCGCGCGTTCGGCGGCCCGTTCGTTTTTCTTCTGACCGCGGGCGAGATCTACACCACCTTCACCTTTCTCGGCGGCAGCGGCTATGCCTACGGCAAGGGCGCCCCTGCCTACTACATCCTCGCCTACGGCACGCTCGCCTATATCCTTTCCTACTGGCTGCTGCCGCCGATCTGGCGCTTCGCCAAGCAGGAGCGGGTGATCTCGCAATCGCATTTCTTCGCCAAGAAATACGACAGCCCCTGGCTCGGGGTTCTCGCCGCGCTCGTCGGCGTGGTGGCGCTGGTGCCCTATCTGGTGTTGCAGCTCAAGGGCCTCGGCATCATCGTTTCCGTGGCCTCCTACGGCTCGATATCGTCCGACCTGGCGGTCTGGCTCGGCGCCGCGACGGTGACGATCTACGTGATGATCTCCGGCGTCCACGGGACGGCGTGGAACGCGGTGGTGAAGGACATTCTCATTCTCGCGATCGTGGTGTTTCTCGGCATTTATCTGCCGCTGCACTATTACGGCGGCTACGCCGAAATGTTCCACGCCATCGACGCCGCCAAGCCGGGGTTCCTGGCCTTCAAGCCGTCCGGCGAAAGCGTGCTGTGGTTCCAGTCGACGGTGGCGCTGACGGCGCTCGGCTTCTACATGTGGCCGCATTCGTTCGGCGCCGCGCTCACCTCCCGGCACGAGCGCACCTTCCGCCGCAACGCGGTGATCCTGCCGCTCTACCAGCTGATCCTGCTGTTCGTCTTTTTCTGCGGCTTCGCGGCGATCCTCAAGGTTCCCGGCCTGACCGGCGGCGATATCGACCTGTCGCTGTTCAAGCTCGCGATCCAGACCTTCGATCCGTGGTTCGTCGGCGTCATCGGCGCGGCGGGCGTGCTGACGGCGCTGGTGCCGGGCTCGATGATCCTTCTCTCGGCGGCGACCCTCCTCGCCAACGACGTGCTGCGCGCGCTTCGGCCCGAACTCGCCGAGGACAAGGTGACGCTGACGGCGCGCGGCCTCGTTCCCGTCGTCGCGCTCGTCGCCGTCTATTTCACCTTGCAAGGCGGGCAGACGATCGTCGCGCTGCTGCTGATGGGCTACGCCTTCGTCACCCAATTGTTCCCCGCGCTGATTTGCTCGTTGATGGCGAGGAACCCGATGACCAAGCAGGGCGCGGCCGCCGGAATCGTCATCGGCGTCGCGGCGGTCGCCTACATCACGCTCACGCACAGCTCTTTCGTCAGCCTGCTGCCGTTCCTTCCCGCGCAAGCCAACGACGTCAACGTCGGCTTCGCCGCGCTGGCGCTCAACGTGCTGGCGACGGCGGCGGTGAGCCTGGCGACCCGGCGGGCCGTCGCTCCGGCCGCTTCGCAGCCGGGCTAATCGAAGATCTCGTACTCGTGGATGACGACGGGCTCTTTCGCTTCCGTCTCGCACGCCTCGTGACGACCGAGGCTGGAGGCGAGTTCGTGGAGCGCGATCGCCAGGCTCGCCCCTTTCGAATCGGCCATCCAATGAGAGGGGACGTCGCTCGCCAACCTCTCCAGGAAAGCGGCGATGCCGGTGATCTCCTGGGTGGCGCGATCGATGTCCTGCAAGTCGCGAAAGTGCGCCGAGCGCGGCGAGGCCGAATCGAACACCAACCGGCCGACGGCGTGCTGCACCTTCTCAAGCCGTGCGGCGACTTTGCGCAGCTCGTTGGTCACGCGGCCGAGCGTCGTCGCAATGGGGGACAAGCGCCGTTTCTCCTGCTTCTTCTTCGACACGACCTGGAACTCCGGCGTCACGCGTTCAGAACAGCTCGACCTCGCCAAAGCTGCGGCTCACCGGCGCCTTGACGATCTCGATATCGTCGATGCCGGTGCCGGCGGCGACGTAGCTTTGCCTGGCGCGGCCCGAAACCGGCCAATATTGCAGCCGGCGTCCCTGCTGTCCGCCGAGGTCCTTGCCGACCAGTTTGATCCCTTCGTACTTCAAGTAACGCTCGGCGAATTCCGCGTTCTTCATGCCGATGTCGGACAGGCCGCGCATCATGCGCGCTCCGCCGAACAGCTTGGCCTCGAGCCGGTCGCGGTGCGCGCCCCTTTGCATGAGCCCGTTCACCAAGAGCTCCATCAAGTAGTCGCCGTACCGCTCGGCTTCGCGCTCGTGGGACCGTCCGTCCTCGCCGGGCAGAAGAAAATGATTCATCCCGCCGATGCCGGCCAGCGGATCGCGAATGCACGCGGCGACGCACGAGCCGAGCAGGGTCGAGACCACCACGCTCGGATCGTCGCTGACCTTATATTCGCCTTGGACGATGTGAAATCGCCGTTCGGCATGCGCAGTCTGGTTCATGCCAACCTTCCGACCACCGCCTCGATGGCGCCCCGCAACGAAGTGACCGTGAAGGGCTTCGTGACATAGTTGTTCATGCTGAACTGCCGTCCGCGTTCGATCAGGGTCTTGTCGGCGCTGCCGGTCACCAGGATGAAGCCGATGCGGGCCGTCGACGGGTTCTGGCGCAGACCCTTGAGCAAGGACAGCCCGTCGAGTCCCGGCATGTTCATGTCGGAAATGACGAGATGCACCGGCTGCACTTTCAGCGTGTTCAGCGCCTGCATGCCGTCTTTGGCGATGACAACGCCGCGCACGCCCATCTGATCGAGCGCGTCGACGATGAGAGCCCGGCTGACCGACGTATCGTCGACCACCATGACTCGGAGTTTGTCCGCGAGCGACATTGTTCAACTCTTTCCGATTTGCGTTGACGTGAGGTTCAGGATTTCCGCCCCGATGTCGCCAAGCGACAATTGTTTCTCGACCGCCCCACATTCGAAGGCGACCTTTGGCATTCCGTAGACGATGCTCGACGCCTCGTTTTGGCCGAGCGTCCTCGCGCCCGCTTGGCGCATGGCCAGCAAGCCGGCCGCGCCGTCCCTCCCCATGCCCGTCAGAATGACGCCAACGGCTCTCGGTCCGCACGTCTTGGCGACCGAAGAGAACAACACGTCGACCGACGGACGATGACCATTGACCAGATCGTCGTTCTGCAGCCGACACCGCCAATGACCGGAGCTCGACACCTCGAGGTGGGTGGCGCTGCCCGGCGCGAGATAGACGCGGCCGACATCCAGCGGCGCTCCGTCTTCGCCTTCGGCGACGTGCGCGCCCGTCAGTCCATCGAGACGCCGGGCGAACGACTTCGTGAACGGCGTCGGCATGTGGAGCGTGATCACCGTCGGCGGACAATTCGCGGGGTAATTCGTCAGAACCGCGATCAGAGCTTCGACGCCGCCCGTCGAGGCGCCGATCGCGACGATCTTTCCGTCCGACTTGTAGGACGACAACCGCTCCTCCGCGACGCCGTCCTCCGCCCGCTTGTGCGGGCGCGCGACGCGATCTTCCGCGCGCTTGTGCATGCGCGCGGCCGCGGCCGTCTTCACGCGGACGGGCAGGTCGTCGAAGGAGTTGGGCTGATCCATCGACGGCTTGCCGATGCAATCGACGGCGCCGAGCTCCATCGCTCGTATCGTCGCGGTCGCTCCTCTGGCGGTCAAGCTCGACACCATGACCACGGGAAACGGCCGCAGGCGCATGACCTTCTCGAGAAACTCGAGTCCGTCCATTTTCGGCATTTCGACGTCTAGGGTCATGACGTCGGGGTTGAGCGCCTTGATCGCTTCGCGCGCCTGCAAGGGATCGGCCGCCTGTCCGACCACCTCGATCCCGGGGTCGCGGGACAGCGAGGCCGAAATCAGGCCGCGCATCGTCGCCGAATCGTCGACAACAAGGACACGAACCGGCTTCATGCGCCGCTCCTGCCGTTGAGCCGATAGGAGGTGACGCCGTCGCTGACGAACCGCGACGTCGCGGGGCCGGTCACTCGTTCGGAATGGCCGATATAGAGCCAGCCGCCGGGCTCCAACTTCGAGGCGAATTTGCTCCACACCTTCTGCTGGGTCGGCTCGTCGAAGTAGATGACCACGTTTCGGCAGAAGATGGCGCTGAACTTGCCCGCCATCGGCCAATCCGCGTTCAGATTGAGGGTCCGGAACGCAATCAGCGCGCGCAGTTCGTCGCCGGCCGTCATTTCGCGACGCTCGCCGCCGCCGGTCGGGGTGAAATACCGCTTCCGCAACGGCGGCGGAACGTCGGCCAGCAGGGATTCGGCGTAGGTTCCACGCCGACCTTCGGCGACCACGCGCGGATCGATGTCGGTGGCCAAGATCTTGATGTCGAGCGCGGCCGCGCCGGGATCGAGCGACAGAATGGTCAACGCGATCGAATAGGGCTCCTGGCCGGTCGAGCACGCGGCCGACCACAGCCGGGCTCGTCCGCCGCGCCGAGCGGTCTCCAACAGCGCCGGCAAAAGGCGGGTCTTGAGATGTTCGAAATGATGCGGCTCGCGGAAAAAGCGGGTCACGTTGGTCGTCAGCGCCGACAGCATCTCCAAGCGCTCGCCCGCGCCATCCGGCGCGCCGACCAGTTCGCAATAGTCGTGAAAGCTTTCGAGATTCAGCGCCCGCAATCGCTTGACGAGTCGCGAATAGACAAGGGTCGCCTTCGATTCGGGCAGATAGATTCCCGCGTCGGCGTACAGCATCGCCGCGATTTCGTTGAAATCGCGGTTCGACATCTTGAACTCGCCCGGGACCAAAGGGTCTCGCGCATAATTGTCCGCCACAGCGACCCCCAAACCCTTCACGCCGCGTTCTCCACTTCAGCCGACATGATGTTGTCGAGTTCGATGAGGCCGATCATGCGCCCGTCGACCGCCAGCACGCCGCGAACGAACAATCTGACGATGTCGGTGGCGACGTCCGGGGTGGGCTGAATGTTTTCCGTCGACTGCGTGAGGATGTCGGAGACCGCGTCGACCAGGAGGCCGATGATCTGGCTCTTGACCTGCACGACGATGATCACCTGGCGCGCCGAGGCGTCGGTGGGCGGAAAGCCGAGACGCTCGGCCAGATCCACGATCGGCAGGACCGATCCGCGCAGGTTGATGACCCCGCGCACGTAAGAGGGAGCGTGGGGCAGCGCGGTCGCGGGCGTCCAACCGCGAATCTCGCGCACCGACATGATGTCGATGCAGAACTCCTGGGCGCCGACGCGGAACGCGATGAACTCGCAGGCGCCGCTGGCGGCAAGACTCAATTCGTTCATGGCTCAACCCGTTGCAGCGAGAAGAACTTCGGAGGCGGGCGCACCGCGGTTGGTGCGCGCGACGAACGTGTCGATGTCGAGGATCAAGGCCACCCGCCCGTCGCCGAGAATCGTCGCCGCGGCGATCCCCGGCACTTGGCGATAGTTCGCTTCGAGGCTCTTGATGACGACCTGTCGTTGATCGTGGATCGCGTCGACGACCAGGGCGCAGCGCGTGCTCACCTCCGTCTCGACGACGAGGACGACCCCGCCGACCGGATCGGCCGGCGTCTTGCGGTAGCCGAGCTCCTGCCCGACGTCGATCAGCGGCGCGAATCCGCCACGATCCGAAATGACTCGCGCGTCGAGCCCGAGCGCGTGAACGTCGCTCTTTTTCGGCCTGAGCGTTTCGACGATGGCCGTCAGCGGAACGACCAACGTCTGATCCGCCACCTTGACCACCATGCCATCGAGCACCGCGAGCGTCAGAGGCAGACTCATCGAAAAGGTCGATCCGAACCCCGGCCGCGAAGAGATCGAAATCCGACCGCCCAACGCTTGGATCGACCGTTTGACGACATCCATGCCGACGCCTCGGCCGGAAATGTTCGAGACCTTCGTCGCGGTGGAGAAACCGGGGAGAAACAGCAGATTGTCGATTTCCCCGTCGCTGAGTTGCGCGTCGGCCGGAATCAATTCCTTCTTGATGGCGATCGCGCGGACGCGCGGCCGGTCGATGCCGGCGCCGTCGTCCGAAACCTCGATGACGATCCGTCCCGAGCGATGCGCCGCCGACAGCTTGACCTCGCCTTGCGGCGGCTTGCCCGCCGCCGCGCGCACCTCCGGCGTCTCGACGCCGTGATCGACCGCGTTGCGGATCATGTGCGTAAGCGGGTCGGCGAGCCGCTCGACGACGGTTCTGTCGACTTCGGTCG
>Ga0187848_10003159_pt1 | contig 12350 bp, 9 predicted proteins | sample June2016WEW_4_40_FD_132424 | JGI IMG/M metagenome (GOLD analysis project Ga0187848, IMG submission 132424) | Peatland microbial communities from SPRUCE experiment site at the Marcell Experimental Forest, Minnesota, USA - June2016WEW_4_40 | ecosystem: Environmental > Terrestrial > Soil > Wetlands... | reverse complement strand
TTTGGACCATATTTTTTTGCCATTTCTCTACCTCCAAATCTTTTCAATACCTTATACTTAAGTCTATACCCATGTCTGTTTGCGAGTCAAGCCGCACCGTGGTAAGCCTAACGACGCCGGTCTTTTTTGTCTCGTACCTATTGGTTTTAAGGAGAATACAGCGGACATCCGCATGTTGCAGCGGTATATTTTTTACATTTTAACTTGCAAAAATATGAAAATGGATATAAAATTTCCAAAATTCCGGCTCCTGTCGCATCAGGGCCACAAAAGTTCCGGGAACTTATGAAGGCTTTGGTAACGGGCGGCACCGGTTTCATCGGCTCGCATCTCGTAGAGGCGCTGATAAAGAGAGGTTTCGAGGTACACTGCCTCGTGCGTGACCCGGCCCGGCCGGGATGGCTCAAAGGCCTGGACGTAGAGCTGATACGGGGAGACTGCTGCCGCCCCGAGACGCTTTCAGGGGTTGCCCACGGAATGGACTATGTTTTCCATGCGGCGGGCATCACGAAGACAAGGGACGCGCGGGAATATTATCTGGTAAACGGCGAGGGGACGCGAAACATAGCGGAAGCCGCCGCGAGCGAGGCCGGGGGCCTCAGGAAGTTCATCTACATATCGAGCCAGGCGGCAGCCGGTCCCAGCAGGGAAGGCGTCCCCAGGAAGGAAGACGACCCGCCGGAGCCGGTGACTGACTACGGCAAGAGCAAGCTCCTTGGGGAGAAATACGCCCTGGCTCTAAGGGAAAGATTTAACCTGGCCATAATCCGGCCGACCGCGGTTTACGGGCCGAGAGACCGGGACATTTATGAGTTTTTCAGGATAATCAGCCGCGGTTTCAGGACTTCTTTCAAAGACGAGCGGCTTTTATCGATTTGCTACGTGGAAGACCTGGCAGAGGGGATAATATTGTCCGCTCTGGGCGACACCACGAGCGGAGAGACCTTTTTCATCGCGGAGAAGTCGAACTACAGCTGGGATTATCTGGGCGCCGCGATAGCCGAGGCGCTCGGTGTGAAGGCCAGGAAACTGGTAGTGCCGTTGCCGGTACTGGACGTAGTCGCAGTCCTGGCAGAGGCGGTATCGGCCCTGAACGGGAAGCCCGCGCTCCTGAACCGGCAGAAAGTCGCCGAGATAAAGCAGCGCTATTGGGTGGTGGACACGGCAAGGGCCAGGGAGCGGCTGAACTTTTCAGCCAGGTTCGATTTTAAAACCGGCTCTAAGTTGACTGCCGAGTGGTACAGGCATCATGGATGGATATAGAGTTCCTTTATCGTCCAGAGGAGGTATGATAGCTTGGACATTTTCGGGAAGTGCAAAAAATTTACGAAGGCTGACGATCTAAAGGCCGCGGGGGCCTATCTCTATTTCAGGATAATAGACTCTCCCCAGGACCCGGTCGTGACAATCGCCGGCAAAAGGCTTGTCATGCTGGGATCGAACAACTACCTGGGTCTCACGAACCACCCGAAGGTAAAAGAAGCAGCCATCTCGGCCACCAGGAAATACGGCACCGGCTGCGCGGGGTCACGGTTCCTCAACGGTACGCTTGACATACACGAGGAGCTTGAAGACAGGTTAGCTAAGTTCATGGGCAAGGAAGCCTCCGTCACCTTTTCCACCGGCTTCCAGACCAACCTGGGCACTATTTCCGCGTTGGTCGGCAAGGACGACATCGTCGCGATAGACAAGCTCGACCATGCCAGCATCATTGACGGCTGCAGGCTCTCCTTCGGAGACGTGAAGAAGTTCAAACATAACGACACCGCAGACCTCGAAAGGGTTCTTGGCCAGGATAACGAGCGCGGGAAGCTGATTGTGGTGGACGGGGTATTCTCCATGGAGGGCGACATCGCGGACCTCCCTGGCATTGTCGCCACCGCCAAGGTGAAGGGCGCGAGGGTCATGGTGGACGACGCCCACGGCATCGGCGTACTTGGCGAGCACGGCAGGGGCACGGCGGAGCATTTCGGCCTGGAGAACGAGGTGGACATAATCATGGGGACGTACAGCAAGTCCCTGGCGTCCATCGGGGGTTTTATCGTCGCCTCGCGCGAGGTAATCAACTACGTCAAGCACACCGCCCGGGCGCTCATATTCTCGGCTAGTCCGCCGCCTTCGTCCGTGGCCGCGGTGATCGCCGCGCTCGATATAATCGAGCAGGAGCCGGAAAGGCGCGCGGAGCTCTGGAGGAATACCCGCAAGATGCAGAAGGGCTTTAAGGACATGGGGTATGACATCGGCGTCAGCGATACCCCGGTTGTGCCTGTCGTGGTAGGCGAGGACATGACAGCCTTCATGATGACGAAAAGGTTGCATGAGGAAGGCGTCTTCGTCAACCCGGTAGTGAGCCCGGCCACGCCCCCGGGGAGGGCGCTTATCCGCACGAGCTATATGGCGACCCACAAGTCCGAGCAGCTCGACCAGGTCCTCGACATTTTTGAAAAAATCGGAAGGGAGCTGGGGATACTCCAGCCGCGCCACGTCTGAGTGGATAAGATAGGCCGCAAGTTATACCATATATCAGGCGGGCTGGTGTTGCTCGCGGCCTATCTTTACTTGGGCCGGCTGCCCGGCCTGGCGCTCGTCTTCGGGTTCCTTGTGCTGGCGACCGGCATAGATGTCATCCGCCTGAAAACCCCCGCGATCAACGCCTTCTTCTTCAAGTATTTCTCAAGGTTCATACGGGAATGCGAAAAGAATAAAATAACCGGCACACCCTGGTACATGCTCGGGCTTTTCCTGGCCCTGCTGCTTTTCAGCACGTCGGTGGCCGTTTACGCCGTTGCCTTCCTGGCATGCGGAGACGTTGCGGCGACTGCCGTCGGTGAGAAATGGGGTTCGATAAAGGTGTACGGAGTTAAAAGCCTCCAGGGGACCATAGGCTTTTTTTGTGTATCGGTGCTCGTTGGACTTATTATAAGCCGCTGCTGCTCATTCGGTATCGGACCTGCAATCTATCTGACTGGAGCCGCTTCGGCGGCGGTGGTTGAGTTACTCCCTATCTCGATAAATGACAACCTTACGGTCCCGCTTGTCTCCGGGGCTGTGATGCAGGCCCTGGTCCTCCTGACATCCTGACCAGCAAATCGTAAATCCGGTAAGCGCAGAAGATGCAGAGCGGGGCGATAACCATGCCCGCGATTACATCGATTACATAATGGTAGCGCAGATATACCGTCGCAAGTATAAGCCCGCATACAAGCGGCAGGGCCGTCCAGAAGAACCATCTCTTGTACCTCCAGGCGAAGAAAAGGACTATAAGTACAAGCTCGGTATGTCCGGATGGAAACGCGTCCCTGTTCTCTCCCTCAAGGATGTTCAGCGTGTTGTTAATAGAAACCGCGACCGGCCCCCTCATAAGGCCCGAGCCGTACATCCCGTGGAAGTAGAACCTCGGCCCCAGCGCGGGTACGACCAAATATCCCACATACGAAACGAAGAACCCCAGGACGACGCCGAAGATGGAGACCTTTAGCCTGTAACTCTCACCGCCGTTAAGGAACAGTATCAGACAGAATAAAACCGGCAGGAAATAATAACTGGTGTAGCAGAGCTGCAGGACCGTGGTCAGGATGGGGTTGATAAACCTGTCGAACGGGCGCCCGGGCACATCGGTGCCCAAGATATGAGCGTCCAGGGCCGCAAGCTTCGGGTCCTTGTCAACGGGGTTGATATAGTGCGTGAGATGGCTCAGGCTGTCGAAGGTGAAAAGGACAATGAAGAGGGGCATGAAAAAGTCGATGTACCTGATGACGGCGTTCCCGGGCCACCTGCTCCGCGCCCAAGACGCAAGGACAACGACTATGGCCGCCCCCGCGTACCTTGCCGCGAGCGCGCCCGCTCCGGGGATATCGCCATAAAAACACAGCGTCAAGGAGAAAAGTACGGCGATAAAGAAAACCGAAATCGCCGAAACCGGTGTGAGCCATCGCGGGATTTTCATCGGGGCGGTTACTGTCCGGACCCTGGGTCCAGGCCGAAGTCAGCGGCCACTTCCTCAATTATATCCCGGTCTATGTGCTTTTTCTTCGTAAGGAAGCCTTCAAGGAGGGCGTTGTCGCAGATGGTGTTTATGAGCCTCGGGATGCCTTTTGAGTAAAGGTGCACGGCCGCCGTCGCACCGGGAGAGAAGACTTCGCCGTTGACTCCGGCTATATGCATCCTGTGCTTGATGTATTCCTCGGTCATGTCCTGGGTGAAGGACTTAAGCCTGAACTTCACGGCGACCCTCTGCTTCAGCGGCTCGTCCAGCGACAGCAGGTCGTCAAGCTCCGGCAGGCCGAAGAATACGAAGGAGACAAGTTTCCCGCCCGGGACCTCGAGGTTCAAAAGCCCCCTGAACTCCTCCATTATCTCGCGGGTATTCAGCATCTGAGCCTCGTCTATCAGCACGACCGCCTTCTTGCCCGACTCGTGTATCTCGATAAGGCGGTGGTATACCTTGCTCAGGAGGTTCACCTTGTCCTCGGGTATCTCGTCCACGCCAAGCTGCATCGCAATCTTCTTCAGCAGCCATTCCGCCGTTATGGACGAATGTATTATGACCAGGAGGGCCGACTCGTATTCGTCTTCGACGAGCTCGTCCAGCATGCGTCTGGCCAGCGTGGTCTTGCCCGTGCCGATGCCGCCCAGCAGTATCGCAAGACCTTTCATGGTGTTAACGGCGTACTTGAGCCGTAAGAGGGCCTCGCCGTGCTGCGAGCTGTTGTAATAAAAGCGGCTGTCGATGGAGTTTGTGAATGGCTGCTCTTCCAGTCCGTAGTACTCCAGATAGTCCATTAATCGGCTCCTTTAGAGGTACGATACCTTGTTTTTCTTGGGGCTTGATGTGCCGGCCGGCTTGGCTGCGGGAGCCGTCCCTGAATCGAGGAGCGCCTTGTTAAGCCTCTGGAGGCGGTCCTTGACGTCCCGGAAGCCGCCGTCCTCCCTGATTATCTCGCTTATCATTGCCTGTGCGGAGGCGATATCGCCTTTTAGCTCGAAGGCGCAGGCCAGGTCGTATCTGAGGCCGAGGTACTCGCCTTTGTCCCGCCCCTTGATGTTCAGGCCTTTCCTGAAAAGCTCGATAGCCGCGTCGTAGTCGCCCTTTTCCACGTGGCAGAGTCCTTGCATGCTCGCGCATTCCAGTACCCTGGACGGGTCCTTTCCCGCAAGCTCGAACTCGCTTACGGCCTCATCCAGCATGCCCATCTCTTTATATGCGATTCCCAGGTTGTAGTGGGTCTCGTAATCTTCCTTGTTCAGCTGTTCTTCCACGCCTTTTTTAAACTCCTGGAATATCTCTTCCAGGTGGCTGTCCACGAAAGCGTCGGCATGTTCTTCGGGGACTGCCTCATCCGATGCCGTCAGCTCCTCCCGAAGCTCGGCGCCCAGGTCGAAGAACTCTTCTGCCTCCTGGGCCGGGACATCCACGGCTGTCGCCGGTCCGGGATACTCAGCCTTTGCTTCGACGGTACTTTCGGGGGTGTCCGCCTCTTCGTTCATCTCGCTGAACGCCATGTCTATTTCGTCATCTATGGTAAGGTCTTCGTACTCCTCCGTCTCAGGCTCGACAGGCGGCCCGGCCTGGGTTTCTTCTTCCCTCGCCACTGGCGTCAGGACTATTTCCGGGCCTTTCAGAGTGTAAAGGACGCCTTTTAGGGACTCGAACTTCGCCCGCGTTTCCTGGTCGTCAGGGTTAACCGACAGCAGCCTTTCATATATATTCACGGCCTCATCCGGCAGCCCCTGCTGCGCATAAAAATCGGCCTCTGCCAGCTCCTCCACGTAGTGCACCGACCCTGGAGCCATAGAGGTGGCGGAGATGTCATCCATAAGGATATCAAGGTGAGAGGCTTCCAGGCCGGAAACCTCTTCGAGGTCGAGTTCGTCAAGCGCAGGTTCGATATCGGGCAAGGGCTCCAGATCGAGCGTAGGTATATCCATGCCGGCGACCGCTTCAAGCTCGTCCAGCGCCGGTTCGGCATCCAGGGCTAGCTCCGTTTTCAGGGAGGGCACCTCAATGTCGGAGAATTCCATATCTACCAGGGCAGGTTCAGCTTGAGGCTCAGCCTCAGGCTCGCGCTCCGGCGGTTCAGCAGCCATGCCCGCCCCGTCGGCAACGTCTTCTTCGACAGGCTGAACCTCGTCCTCCGCGGAAGGAAGGCCCAGGAATTCCCGCAGGCGCTCGTCGTCCGGGTCCATGCTGTAGGCCTTGCTGACTACCTTCTGCGCGTCTTCGACCATCCCTTTTTTTACATAAATCCCGGCAAGCTCAATCGATGTATCAATAAATCCATCGATATCTCCAAGGCTCTTATAGACTTCAAGCTTCTTGTTAATTACTTCCGGGTTCTCGGCGAAGGAGTCCTCGATAGACCTGATCAGGTCCATGGCCTTTCCGGTCTGGCCGCGCCGGATAAATACGTCCGCTTCCCGGAGCATATCGCTCAGGTTGGGCTCACTTACGGCCGCTTCCGGGGCCTCGGCATCATCCGAAAGGCCATCGCCCGCGTCTGTTACGATATCCAGCTGCCCGGAAGCCTCCTCCGTCCCTTTCGTTATCTCGAATATGCCCAGGTCTTCAAGCCCGCCAAAATCGTCGTCCGGGATTTCTATCGCATTGTCATCCTCTCCCGAAAGGCCGGAAATGTCACCCAGGGTATCGTCCGATTCGAACTGTTTCATCACCTCATTGAGGTCATATCCTGCGGAGGGCTGTTCTGTGTGGTCTTCAGGCATGCCATCGATGGACGCAAAATCGTCATCCATTCCCGCGGCCCCGGAAAATACTTCCTCGGGCACTTCAGGCGGGGCCGGTTCCGGCTCCGATTCGGCCGGAGGGGCGGGCGGCTCCTCGGCCATGACAGGCAACGGCTCCGGCTCCGAAATAGGCGGTTCAGGCTCCGTTTCCGAAACGGCCAGCTCAGGCTCGATTTTAATAGACGCGGATTTTATCCTTTCTAATTCCTGCGCCACCGTTTCCGCATCCTGGGCCTGACCGGACTTGGAATATATCTCGACGAGGGCTTCCCTTGCCTCTACGCTTTCCTGCCTGTGGCCGATGAACTCCTTCGCAATCTTCTCGGCCTCCTTGTACTCTTTCTTCGCTATATCCGCAGCTATGATGTGTTTGCATTCGACCCATGCGGCGTCGTAATCGCCCGATTTCAGTAAGAGGTTCATGACATTGAACCTGTAGAGGCGGTTGCCGGGCTCACTGTGCAGCAAACCTCTGTAGGCGGAGACGGCGTCCTGGTACCTGTCGGAACGGTAATACGCTTCAGCCAGAAGCGCCAGAACCCTCTTATCTCCCGGGTCCGCCTTGTGTACCTCTTCGAGTCTTTTCACCGATTCAGGGATGCGGCCCGCCTTCAGGTCCAGAAGGGCCAGGACCCTGGAATACTCAAACCGGTCGGAGCCTTTCGACGCGACCTTTTCGAGCAGCTCGCGCGCGCCTGCTACATCGTCCTGGTGAGCCTTCTTTTCCGCGAGCTCGATGAACTTGGAGATGCCTTCTTTTTCCAGGCCTTCGGACATGTAGAGGTCCGCCAGCTTTTGTGCGAGGGAGAGGTTGTCGGGGTTTAAGTCGCAGAGGGTCTTATAGATTTCCACCGCCCTAATCCTCTGCCCTTCCTTAGTGAAATAAGAGGCGGCCGCGAGGTAACTCTCGTTCGCATTGCCGACCATGCCCCGGTCGGCGTTCAGCTTGCCCAATAGGAGCATGATGTCCACCTGGTCAGGCTTTATGTTAAGGACCTTTTTATAAAGGGCTATCGACTTAAGGGTAAACCCGGACTTATTGAATATCTCCGCGGCCTTTTTGAACGACTCAATTGCCTTGTCGGAGTTATTCCGCTTGATATACAGGTCGCCGATGGTGTTATGCAGGTTGGCGTCGCCATGGGCGTCGGCAAGGAGTTTCTCGTATTCGATTATAGCCTTGTCCCATTGGCTTTTAGCTAGGTATTTCTGAGCGTCCTTAAGTATTTTGGTCTTGTTTATCACTGGTCTTCTCTCACCCGTTTTAAGGACACAAAAACCCACCTCAAACTAACACATCACGGCTTGGAAAGTCAAGAAGGAAATATTGGCATTTCCAAGGTTAAATACCTGATATAAAAGAATATTAAGGCACGGAACAACCAGTTTTGTTTACAAGCGCCGCGCGTTGTGATATAAAATAAGCCGAAGCGGGAATAAAACGGGAGCGCGCAAATGCTGAAATACGGCGGAATAGTAGTAGCGTTTATATGGCTTGGGCTTCTCGGGGCGCTCGCGCCTGGACAGGCTTCCGAAAAGGTCTATCCTGCCGGATTCGAGCCGAGGGATGAGTGGATGGGGATATATCTGGACGGCAAAAAGATAGGCCATGCCGAGACCCTGGTGGAGGATATCGGCGGTGGCTGCCGTATTACCGAGGATATGGACGTCGTCATCAGCATGATGGGCTTTCAGCAGTCGATAAAATCGGTCACGCATTCGGAGGTAGACCCGTCTCTCACGCTTAAGAAGTTCGATTTTTCGATGAAGTCGGGTTTCGCCGACATGGAGATAAAAGGTGTGGTGGACGGCAGGCTGCTGAAGCTCCAAATAGATAACGCGGGTAAAATCAAAACTAAGGAGATAAAGCTCGACGAGACGCCGCACCTATCGTCGGACATAGAGCTGTACCTGATGAGGCAGGGTCTGGAAGTCGGCAGGAAGTACCGTCTGCCTTTTTTCGACCCGGGGACACTCTCGCAGCAGCACGTCGATATAGAGGTGGAGGGTAAGGAAGACCTGAAGGTCGGCGACAAGGTCTTGCCGGTATACCGCGTAAAAGAAGATTATTCGGGGATAGAGTCGCGCTCGTGGATCAACGCCGAGCTGGGCGCGATAAAAGGCGACGGCCCGATGGGTTTCACGTTCCTCAAGGAGACTAAGGAACAGGCGCTCAAGCCGCCGGAGAATGGGGATGAAGCCGCCGATATAGTCGCGCTTACGTCCATACCCGCTAAAGGTACGATACCCGAAAGGCCCAGGGAAGTCTCATCGATGAGGGCCAGGCTTTCGGGAGTGGACCTATCCGGGCTCATGATAAATGGGGACAGGCAGGCGTTTGAAGGAAAAGTGGTTTCGGTCACCAGGGAAGACCTGGGCGGGCTGAAACCCGAGGCCCTGCCGGTAAAAGACCAGGCACTTGCGAAATACCTGGCGCCGGAAAACTTCGTGCAGTCGGACGACCCGGGCATAATAGCCAAGGCGAAAGAGATTACGGGTACGGAGACGGACTCATTGAAGGCGGCCCGGGCGCTCTCCGGTTGGGTATATAAGTCCGTGGAGAAAAAACCGTCGGCGGGTATACCAAGCGCGATAGAAGTGCTCAAGAGCCTTTCCGGGGACTGCAACGAGCATACAGTCCTCTACACGGCGCTTGCGCGCGCCGCCGGCATACCGGCAAGGATGGACGCCGGGATTGTCATGCTCGGGGGGCGGTTCTACTATCACGCCTGGCCCGAGGTCTATATCGGGCGGTGGATCGCCATCGACCCGACCTTCGGCCAGTTCCCCGCGGACGCGACCCATATCCGGTTAATCGAGGGCGGGCCGGAAAATCAGCTTTCCATGCTGAAGGTCGTCGGCAAGCTAGGCGTCGAGGTACTGGAATACAAGTAGGCCCCACGGTGGATGATATTAACGCTGCCGGCATCGCGGGCAGCTAAAAAAAGGATACTATGAGAATATTTAAGACTATTACTCTCCTGATTTTGTTCTGTGTATTGCTCCCCGCGTGCAGCATGAAAAGCGCCGCAAGCAAGATCACCTTTGAGCTGAAGCAGGTGCATATCAAGGACATGACCCTTGAGGGCTTCGATGGCGACGTTTCCCTCCAGGTGAACAACCCTAACTGGTTCGGCATAAAAGTTGCCGACCTCGATTATCATGCGCTTATCTCCGGCAAGGAGCTGGCGAGCGGGAAGATAGACAAGGAAATAGACATCCCCGCGAACGGCTCAGCGGTCGCGGAACTGCCCGTCACTGTAAGCTACGGACAATTAGGCAATAAATTCCTAAACGGGCTCTTGAGCGGCGGCCTGAACTACCGGATAACCGGCACGGCGGTTTTCAAGACATGGTTCGGGGAAAGGAGCGTCCCTTTCGACACGAAGGAAAGGCGCCTGAAAGGGAAGGGGCTGAAGGGCTTGACTGAGCCTGACAAAAAGGAGGCCGAATGAAGAGGTTAATCTATATCCTGCCGCTGGCAATTATTTCCATTACTGCCTGCTCTCCAAAGAAGACCGACACCCCGCCCCCGCCCAAGGCCGGGATTATTGAAAATTATGCCGCGGGGCTCGGTTCCTCAATGGACAGGGCCAGGGGGGCCAAGACAAAGGTGGATATGGACGCAGTCCAGAAGGCGGTGCAGAATTTCCAGCTCGACAACGGGCGCTACCCCGACAGCCTAGATGCGATAAAGGGTTATATTCAGCCTGACGTAAATCTCGGCTCTTATGCATACGACCCCGCCTCCGGCACGGTATCTCTTAGGCAGCAATGAGATATGGATTAAAACCTAAAGTAAAATATCATATATTGCCAGCATATTGAAAAAATGTCCTATTTGCCGTATAAACTCAGGGAGACGCTAGATATAGTAGTTTCTAACCTAAGCTCCCCATATTATAGTACATTTTTCTTTACAACCTGCCCCGGTTATGCTATAAAATCCTGAAAGTAAAAAGGTAGTCCACCTTACCAAAACTCCGAGGTAAAAATGCGCTTCCACAGACTGGAAATGACCGGCTTCAAATCATTCGTCGACAAGACGACGGTCGGCTTCGAAGAAGGCATGACCGCCGTAGTCGGCCCGAACGGGTGCGGAAAGAGCAATATCTCAGACGCAATCCGCTGGGTCCTTGGCGAAAAGAGCGCCAAGAACATGCGCGGCGAAAAGATGGAAGACGTAATATTCAACGGGAGCGAGCTCCGGAAGCCCACCGGTATGGCCGAAGTGAACCTCACGCTTCAGAACCTGGACGGCGAGGGCAACCTGGGCTTTACCGAGTTCAAGGAGATAACCATCACCCGCAGGCTCTACAGGGACGGCGAGAGCGAATACCTCATAAACAAGATACCGTGCAGGCTCAAGGACGTCCGCGACCTATTGATGGATACCGGCGTCGGCTCGCGCGCCTACTCGATCATCGAGCAGGGCAAGATAGGCCAGATAATCATGAGCAAGCCTGAGGAGCGCCGCTACATAATCGAGGAGGTCGCGGGCATAACCAAGTATAAGTCCCGCAAGAACGAGGCGCTTTCCAAGCTCAGGGAGACGGACGACAACCTGAGCCGCGTGAACGACATCATCCACGAGGTGAAGCGGCAGATAAACTCTCTCGACCGGCAGGCCAAGAAGGCGGAGCGGTATAGAAAATTGTCCGGGGAGCTCCGGGGTATTGAGCTCAAGATGGCCTGGGATGACTATAACGGCCTGCTCGGCAGGTCGGCCGAAGCGGAGGAATCGTACTCGAAAATGTCGGAAGAGGAATCCGCCGCAAAGAACTCGGTTTCGGCAAGAGAGGCTGACCTCTCCGAGGCGAGGCTCGGACTGGCAGAAAAAGAACACGAGCTGATGGACCACCAGCGCGAGGTACACCGGGTGGAATCGGAAGTGAGCCGGCTGGAGGCCAGGGCCGAGGTCGCCGCAACCCAGCTCGCGGGCCTGGACGAGCGCGGTGAGAGGATTAGGCTTGAGCGCGAGCAGCTCAGGCGTGAAGAGGATGAACTGATTGCCCAGGCGTCGTCGCTGAAGGAAGAGGAGCAGGCGCTGAAGGCTGAACTCGACGCCCTGAGGACGGAGCTTAACTCGCTGGAGCAGGCCTTCCAGTCGAAGGCCGATAGCGTCCACGAGGTGGAATCTCGGATAGAGAAGGAGCGTCTGCGCCTTTTCGACATCCAGGCCGAGATATCCCGTAACCACAACAAGCTTACCAGGCTGGAAGAACGCAAGGCCGAGCTGGATGCGAGAGAGGGGAAGGCCCTCGAAGAGGAGCGGGAAACCGGGGAAAAGCTCCGTGAGGCAAGGCTGTCCATCGAGAAGAAGAAGATGGAGCTCGACGCCCTTCGCGCGGCGCAGGACGGGCTTGAGGGCGAGCGCCAGGCATTGGCAGATTTATTCAGAAAATATACCGAGGAATCGGCGAGTATCGAAGATGGGCTTTCCAAGGGGCGCGAACTGCTGTCCCGGAAGTCGTCGAGGCTTCAGTCCTTAAACGAGCTTGAGGAGAACCTCGAAGGCTATGCCGAGGGCGTGAAGGCTCTTATGTCGGGGAAGAAGCAGGGCGCGGTCGGAGGCGTCCACGGTCTTGTCGCGGACATGCTCTCCG
>Ga0187848_10003153_pt1 | contig 12371 bp, 8 predicted proteins | sample June2016WEW_4_40_FD_132424 | JGI IMG/M metagenome (GOLD analysis project Ga0187848, IMG submission 132424) | Peatland microbial communities from SPRUCE experiment site at the Marcell Experimental Forest, Minnesota, USA - June2016WEW_4_40 | ecosystem: Environmental > Terrestrial > Soil > Wetlands... | reverse complement strand
CAACTGAAGCTGGAGTTGGAGTGAAAATCGAAAACCACGTAACCGCCTCATTTTCAACGATTCGCTTATTCAATTTGGAAACACCCTCTGCAAGGGTTGTATCTGTTTCGTAAATCTTTGATATTCAACCCTTTCAGGGTTGTGTCATGTTATTGCAACCACCCAGGGTAGGCCCTCTCGGAATCGGGCCAACCCTGGGCTAAATGCTCCAATCCCTTTGGGATTGACGAACAGGCCTGTGCAATGCTTTGAGAAACAACACCTTTTATTCCACCGAAAACATCGAAGAACCGTTTTATTTAAACTGCTCTAATAATTGGGGCGCATACGATCAAAGCGCCTTCCAAGTTGACAGGGGATGACTTGGAATGATAAGATGAAGGGTGGTTGTCGGCGTGTTGTCTTTGTTTGGTCGCAGAAAACCCGGGTCGCAGGTCACGCCGGTTGGAATGGAATGTAGAACGCAAAACAAATCTGAGAACCAGCATGAAACTAGAAGCCGCCCGCATCCGGGCATGTCCGCGCGTCTTGCTCCCACTTTTGACGATCTGGCTCCTGTTGGGCGCGCGAGCCGTTCGCGCCCAGACGGTCAACATCCCTGATCCGAATCTGCAGGCGGCCCTAGCCAATGCCCTTTATCCGTCGCCGCCGCCCTACACGGCGGCGCAACTGCAGAATCTCACCCGGCTGGGAGCCGGGTTTTACAACATCCAGGACACCGAGGGATTGGAGTATGCCACCAATCTGACTTTTTTGTCGTTGGACCAGGATCCGGTGACCAACTTTACCGGGATTGTCGGTTTGACGAATCTGACCGAGCTTGATTTTTATTTCGCCGGCCTGACGAACATCTCGTTCCTGACCAATTTGCACCAACTCAAGGCCACGTATCTTACGGGGAATAATATTGCGGATGCCAGCCCGCTGGGCGGGCTGACGAATTTGCAGTTCCTGAGCTTCTATTCGGATGCGGCCATGACCAACCCCGCGGCCCTGGCCCCCCTGGTCAACCTCACCAATCTGGACCTGGGATTGGACGGCCTCACCAACATTGATTTTTTCACCAATTTTCCGCTGCTCCAAAACATCAGCCTGTATGGCGACAGCGGCGTGAGCAATTTCGCCCCGTTTCTGGAAATGCCCAATCTGACGAGCCTGGACGTGGACTACAATGCGCCGACCAATGCCAGCTTGCTGGCGGGGGTGACGAGCTTGAACTGGCTGGCCATGAACAATAATTTGCTCACCAACATGTCGTTCCTCTCCGGGCTGTGGCGGCTGCAACATTTGGAGATCACGGGCAACACGATTTCCGACATGTCCCCGCTGGCGGGGAAGACCAACCTGACGTATCTGGACGTGCAGGCCAATTTGTTCACCAACCTCGCCGCGCTGGCCGATGCCACCAATCTCGCCGCGCTGGTGGTCCGGCTCAATATCATCACCAACCTGTCGCCGCTGGCCGGGTTGACCCATCTGACGAACCTGGACGCCGGCCAAAACGCCATTGCCGATCTGTCGCCCCTGGCGGGTTTGACCGCCCTGCAATCCTTGAGCGCCGATTACAACAGCCTCACGAACGTTTCAGCCCTGGCCGGATTGACCAATCTCAACTCCCTGGTTTTGAGCGAGAATGTCATCACCAACCTGTCGCCGTTGGCGGGTCTGTTCAATTTGCAAACGCTGTCTTTGTATAGCTGCCAAATTTCCGACCTCTCGCCGTTGGCGGGATTGACCAACCTTACCTACTTGCCATTCGGAGCCAATGCCATCACCAATCTCGCGCCGCTGGCCGGACTGTTCAACCTGCAAACACTCTTTCTCCCGTTCAACACGGTCCCGCTCGACCTGACTCCGCTGGCCGGCTTGACCAACCTCAACAATTTTTCCGCGCAGGGCGATGGGGTGACGAACCTCGCCCCGCTGGCCGGCCTGTTTCAATTGGGCGCGCTCAACCTCATCGGCAACGATATATACCGCCTGGCTGCGTTGGACGGCCTGACCAATCTCACCAGCCTGGAGTTGGCTAACAACCTGATCGCCAACATCAATCCCCTCACCAACCTGGTCAATCTGCAAACGGTGGACGTGAGCTACAACACCCTTTACCTGGAGGCGGGCGCGCCGGCCTCGAACGTTGTCAACACTCTGCTCAGCCGCAGCGTGAACCTGACTTATCTTCCGCAAAATCCCTCGCCCATCATCCGCAGCCAGCCCTCGGACTTGAGCCTGACTTCGGGCGACACGGCGGTGTTCACCGTGGTGGCCCTAGCCACCAATTCGCCCGACCTTTACTACCAATGGTATTTCAACGACAATCCCATGACGGACACGTCCGATGGGCGCATCAGCGGCACGCTCACAGCCACGGTCACGATCACCAACGTGGGCGCCGCGGACATCGGCGCTTACTATGTCGTCGTTTCCGATGACAACCCCGGCGAGATAATCTACAGCGACCCTGCGCAATTGGGTGCTGACCTGGCGGTGATTTTCGCCAACCCGGCGCTGGAGGCGGCGGTTCGCGCCGCCATTGGAATTCCGTCGGGCCGGATTTTGCAGTCGGATCTGGCGGGACTGACCACGCTGACGCTGGAGAATCAAGGCATCGCCAACGTGGAAGGGCTTGATCTGGCCACCAACCTGAATTACCTGGACCTGAGCGACAATCCGATCACCAACGCCAACCTGTTCGGCGGCCTGACTGCGCTGCAAGAATTGCGCCTGAACAACTGCGGGATCAGCAACCTGGTTTTCCTGGCCGGGCTGACGAACATTTGGAACCTGCAAATTGACGGCAATGAGTTCACCGATGTTTCGCCGGTGACCAACCTGCTGGCCACCCTCACCACCCTGCTCATGGAGAACAACCAGAGCACGAACATCGCCGTTCTGGCGGGCCTGACCAACCTGACGGACCTGGACGTCCACGGAAACAACCTCACCGATATTTCCTTCGTGTCCGGGTTGCAGGCGCTGTTCCAACTGGATGTCTCCCAGAACCTGGTCACGGACCTCAGTCCCGCGGCGGCCATCACGCACCTCAACTGGCTCTACGCCGGGGGAAACCAGATCGCCAGCGCGGATGTCCTTGATGGAATGCCCTTCCTTTACGTGCTCTACCTCAGCGGCAATCCGCTGCGGCAAGTGGACTTTCTCGCGGACATGCCGCAAATTTCCTGGCTGGCGCTGGACAACACGCAGGTAACCAACCTTGTTTTTCTGGAGAGCATGACCAACCTCTTCACGCTCGACCTGAGCTACATCCCCGCCGCGTCGGTGACGCCGATTTACAACCTGCCCAACTCGTGGAACCTCCAAAATTTCTACGTGCCCGGCCTGGGCCTGAGCAACATGAGCTTCGCGACGGTGATGACCAATCTGGTATCCACCAGCTTCGCCGTGAATGACATCGCCGACATTTCGCCCTTGGGCGGGGCGACCAACCTCATCTGGCTGAACCTGGAAAGCAACCGGGTGAGCGACGTCAGGCCCCTGGCGGCGAAAACCAATCTGGCGGACCTTTATCTGGCCTCGAACCAGGTCCACGATCTGAGCCCTCTTGCCGACGACACCAACTTGAACAGCATGAGCCTCTCTAAAAACGGCCTGTCCGACTTGACGCCGCTGGCCGGCTTGACGCGGATGACGTGGCTGGTCCTGCCCACCAACGACGTGCGAAGCACCGCCGGACTGGGCGCGATGACCAACCTGCAAACGCTGGATCTTTCCTACAACAGCCTCACCAACATCAGCAGCCTGGCGGGACTGCCGGCCTTGCAATGGCTGAACCTGGACGACAATGACCTGGCGGCCCTGCCGCCGGCGACGGTGTGGACCAACCTGCAAAACTTGTTTCTCGCGCAAAACCAAATTACCAACGTCTCCGGCCTTTCGGGCTTGAGTTCGTTGCTCTGGCTGGACTTGAGCGGCAACCGGCTGGCGGCCATCCAGACGCTGTCCGGGCTGGGCAGCCTGCAAAATCTCATCTTGACTGGCAACCAACTGACCAACCTCTCCGGGCTTTCGGGCCTGGGCCAGTTGTACTATCTGAATTTGAGCCTGAACCAGATGAAGACCCTTCCCGCGCTCAGCGGATTGCCCGGCCTTGGCTTCCTGGTGCTATCTGGAAACGAACTGGCCGCCTTTCCCGTGCTGAGCGGCCTCGCCAATTTGCAGACGCTGGATCTTTCCACCAACCGGATTACGGACCTGTCCAATATCACGACCGTTCCCTCGCTGCGCTGGTTGTACCTGGCGGAAAACCTCCTCACCACGATTGGTCCCCTCACGGCTCCGTCCGCGCCCGACCTCTATGACGTGGACCTCAGGCACAATTTCCTCGATACGAATTCCGCGTCGGCAGCGTCGGCGGTCGTCCTGCAACTCCGGAGCGAGGGGGTTTCTGTGGACTACCTCCCGCAACAGACGCTGACCCGGCCTTCCCTGAGCGCGCCGTTGCAATTGGGTGTGAACCAATTCCAGTTCACGATCAACAGCCTTCCCGCGCAGGTTTACCAAGTGCAAAGCTCGACCGATCTGATCCATTGGACCGGGCTGACGACGGTGACCAACGCCAGCGGCACGCTGCAGGTGACCGATCCTTCGCCGGCCGTGGCCGCAAAATTCTACCGGCTGCTCGAGCAGTAGGAGGTTCAGCCCTTGGCCGTGCCCATGCCCTCTTCAAAGGAGCCTTGGGCCAGCGGGAAGCAAAGCCGGTCGCGCACGTAGGCCACGCCGTCCGCGCTGGCCGCGTCCAGGTCGCGGTAGGCGCTCTCCGCCTCCACCACCAGCGGCGCGGTTTTTGTGCCCATCACCGCCCGGTAGCGCTGCGGATAACCGGCGTGTACCAGCAATTCGACGTAGCGGGTCATGTTCAACTCGCCGGTGGAGATGTCCACAAACTGCATGGCGCGCTTGGGCCAGGCCGGCTCCATCATGCGCAAGGGCAGGCCGGGCCGGATGACAATATTCTTGACGTGGCAGGCGTAAATGCGCGGCGCCACCTTCAGGAACCGCGTCTCCCAGTCCTCCCCCTCCCAGCAATGGGACGGGTCGGCGTTGACGGTGAGGCATTTGTCGCCGTCGCAAATTTGCGCCAGCATGTTGAAATCGTCCGCGCACATGGCGGCGGTGCCGGGATGGATTTCGTGGGCCAGGAAAATGCCCAGTTTGTTGGCGCGGGCGCGCAGCCGCTCGGTTTTCTTGACAAACCTTTCCCGGCCGCGCGCCAGCAGATCGTAATCGCCCCCCTTCCAGAAACCCCAGGGATAGCCCGTGGCCAGTTCCCATCCAAAGGCCACGCCCCAGAACATCGGCAGGATTTTGACGCCCAGGGCCGCCGCCAGATTCATCAGGCGCATCAGATAATCTTCGCTCCATTGCTCGATGGCGGTGGGCGATTTTTGGGCCACGTCCGGCGGCAGGAAGGGGCGCACCGTCGGGCTGTTGGTCCAGGCGGTGGTATGAACCCAAAAAGGGCAGTGGGCGGAAATGCCGTCCAGGGCCAGGCCGCGGGAGGCAAAGGCCTCCTTGATCTCCTCCGGGCTTTTGAATCGCTTTCCCTTTTCGAGCATGAAGTTGGAAGGCTGGGCGCCCGCGGCCCCGCTGGCCCGCGCATAATCCAAAAACTCGGTCAAAGATTTCGCGCCGTGCTGGGCGCCCTCCAGGCTGGGATGAAAACAGGTTTCAGGCATGTTCTCCTTTTCCCTCATTTTGAGTTGCAATGCAAGCCCTTGTTTTTCCGGCGAAAGCAAATTATTTTGGGAGGGACAAATGACGGCCATTTTTTACGACACGCACGCGCACCTCGATTTCCCGGATTTCGCCGCCGACCTGCCCGAGGTGGTGGCCCGCGCCCAGGCTGCCGGCATCACCAAAATCATTTCCATCGGCACCGACCTGGAGAGCAGCCGGCGCGCCGTGGCCATCGCCGAGCGTTTTCCGGCCGTTTTCGCCGCCGTCGGCTGGCATCCCGCGCATGTCAGCAGCGCCCCGCCGGACATCCGGCCCGCCTTGCGCCAACTGGCGGTCCATCCCAGGGTCGTGGCCATCGGGGAGACCGGGCTGGATTATCATCGCCCGCCCCGGGATGGCGGCGACCTGGCGCATTACAAAAGCAGACAAGCCGAACTTTTCCAACAGCAAATGGAAGTGGCGGTGGAATTGGGATTGAACTGCATCATCCATCAGCGGGATTGCTTTGCCGAGACGCTGGCGCAATTGCAGCCCTTCGCCGGAAAACTGCGGGGCGTCTTTCATTGTTTTTCGGAAAGCGTGGAGAGATTGCGCCAGGTGCTTGCGCTCGGCTCCCTGGTCAGTTACACGGGAATCCTCACCTTTAAAAACGCCGCCAACGTCCGGGAAAGCCTGGCGGCCACGCCGCTGGATCAATTCATGTTGGAAACCGATTGCCCGTTCCTGGCCCCCGTGCCGTATCGGGGCAGGCGTTGCGAGCCGGCCTACGTCAGCGAGATCTCCCGCGTCGCCGCCGAGGCAAAAAAATGTTCCCTCGAAGAACTGAGCGCGGCCACCGCCGCCACCGCCGGCCGGTTTTTTCATAAACTTTAAACCTTCAGCCTGGCCAGCGCTTCGGCCGCGCCCAACCCGGCAATTGCCACCGTCTTGTGCCGTGAAGTCTGGCCGCGAACAATTTGCACCGCCGACCGCGGGCAGCCCAGGGTCTCCGCCAGAAAACGGATCAGGGCCTCGTTGGCGGCTCCTTCCACGGGCGGGGCCGTGATCTTGATCTTGATCTCGTTGCCCAAAGGAGGCCCGATCTCATTCCTGGCGGCGCGCGGCTGAAGTTTCACCGCCAGGCAAATGCCCGCCGCATTCGTTGTCAAATAATTGGCCGCCATGGCCAACATCATGCCCCACCTTGCGCAATCTGCAACCGCGAGCCTCCTTTCCAGGAGCCCTCACCTCACCCTAACCCTCTCCCCTCCCATCGGATGGGAGCGGAGAGGGGACAGCAGAGGGAGACGAATTGTTCCACGGAGGTGTGTCGAGCAGGGGCTGGTTCGCGGGATTAGGATTAAAATCAGGAGTAGGATGAACCCTCGCCTCACCCTAACCCTCTCCCCTCCCATCGGATGGGAGCGGAGAGGGGACAGCTGATGGACACGAATTGTTCCACGGAGGTGTGTCGGGCAGGGGCTGGTTCGCGGGATTAGGATTAAAATCAGGAGTAGGAGGAACCCTCACCTCACCCTAACCCTCTCCCCTCCCATCGGATGGGAGCGGAGAGGGGACAGCAGACGGACACGAATTGTTCCATGGAGGTCTGTCCGGCAGCGGCGGGTTCATGGTCCCAATGCCCGCCAAGATTTTGGCGTGGAGGCTAATCTTAATCGTGAATGGTAATTCCACCCTCAAATCTTCTTGAGCAATTCCTTCCAGCGCAACCAGGCCGCGTCATGGGCCTTCTTGTCGCCCTCGCGCCCGGCCGGGTCTTCGCCGCCGCGCATAAAACCGTGCCCGGCCCCGTCGTAAATGACCGGCTCATAAGTTTTGCTTGCTTTCTTCATCAGTTCCACCGCGTTGGTAAAGGTGGCGGTGGCCGGTCCATTGACCGTGAGCGTGACGCGCCCGTCGTTGCCGCCGTAAAAGCCATAGACGGGACACTGGATTTTTTCCATGTCCGCGGCGGAAGGAGGGCCGCCGTAAAAAACGAAGGCGGCCTTCAAGTCAGGCCGGTTGCAGGCGAATCGAAAGGATTGGGAGCCGCCCCAGCAAAAACCGCCCACCACAATTTTTCCACTGGCGGAGGGCAGCGCCTTGACGTAATCCGCCGCCGCATTGAGATCGCCGGTGACTTGATTGTTGGGCAGCCTGCCCACCGCCGCGGTCACCGCGCTTTGGTCGGGAAAATCGCTTGTCTTGCCGCCATTGGGGCCCATGCCCGAAAGCAGGTCGGGCGCGATGGCGATATATCCGGCCTCGGCCACTTCATCCGCCGCGTTGCGCGCCCAATCGGTCAGGCCGAAGATTTCATGAATGAGCACCACGGCGGTGGCCTTGTCCTTGACTTCAGGATAGACCACCCAGCATTGGACGGCGCGGGCGCCATTGGTCACGGTGACCCATTCGCCGTGGCGGGGCGATTTATCCAGGCTGGCCTTGGCCCAATCCTGGGCGGAAGCGGAGATGACGACCAAAGCCAATAACGCCGGCAGAATCCATTTCAGTTTCATGCCCCCAATTTTGCCATCCTTACAGCAAAATACAACCATAGAATTTAGTTAAACTGTCAACTGGTCCATTGAAGCCATGCGGCGCAATTCCAAGGCGCCGTAACGCTTGCGAAAGCGCCACATTTGCCAGGGGAAAATCGCCAGCAGGACAATTCCGAAAAAGCCGGACGGGAACCAAACCCACCACGGCTGGCCTGCCGCCGGCGCCGCCACGGCGGCCAGCGCGGCCATCACGCCCAGCGCCGAGCCAACGGCCGTCGCCGCCATGACAAAGCCGCGGGCCTTGCCCTTGTGCGCCAGCCAGCCGGTGAGGCAAGCCAGAACCAGGATCAACGGGAGTCCAGTCCGGGTCGCCTTCCAGGCGGCGGTGAAACTCCACCAGCCGTAGGAATAAAGCTCCTCCCGGACCACATCGGCGATGCCAGCGGAGTCGGGGTATTTGTTCCATTCGGGATTGTCGCCGAACTGAATCGGGCCGATATAAACGGTGCCGCGTCCGGGCAAGGCCAAATTAATCTCCAGTTGCGCGGGCTTTTCGCTGATTCCCTTGCGGTCAAACGGCAGGAGGAACGGCCTCCAGCCCGAAGTGCGGCTGATCTTGCCCATCGGGCCGCCGGGTTCCAACCCGCGCGAGAAATATCGTCCGCCGGGGAACACGCTCCACATTTCCAAATAACCATCCCCTTCCACGCCCTCGTATTTGATTTCGCCGCTGACGGAGTAGAAGCGTCCGGTCACCGCGGGATTGGTCAACACGGCGAGAGGGACTTGCACGGGAAGGCCGGCGGTGTTTTCAACTTTGAGGCAGGAACGGCCATCCACGCTCACGGGGGTTGGGCGCAGCATTGGCGCCGCCTCCGCAGTTCCGGCGGCAGGGAAGAGGATCTCCTGCACGCTTTTGGCTTCCGGATATTGAACCAGTTTGAGCGGACCGACCAGGACCTCACCCCGGCCATTGAGAACCAAATTTATATCGAGCCGGGTGGGGGCGGTTGAAGCCCCGCTCCGGTCAAAGGGCAGAATAAAGGGCCGCCAGGCGGACTTGCCAATGATTTTCCTCATCGGCCCCACCTCGCCGAGTGCCCGGGTGAAATAACGATTAGTCCCGAAACCATTCCACATTTCCAGGTAACCGCTGCCGTCCGTCATGTCGTATTTCACTTCGCCGGTCAGGCCGTAAAATCGCGCTGTCACCGCCGGGTTGGTGATGCTGAGAAGAGGGATGGCCGTGCGCGCCTGGTTGGTGCTGTTGATTTTCACGCAGGCGCGTCCATCCTCGGCGGCCAGTTCCGCCAAGGGCGAGGCTGGCTTGTCGGACTTGTTGCCCCAACGGAACTCCGAGACAGTTTCCTGCGCGGAAACAGCGAGGGCGCAGATCAAATACAGGCTACAACTTGGGATTTTTTTCATAAGAATGATTTTTCTGGGTTTGGTAGGCGGCCAGCAGGCGCTTGAAGCTGGCCGATTCAATGTTTCCTTCGGCAAAATGGGCGCGCAACAGGCGCTCAAAATCATCCTCAATGGTCTGGTCGTCCAGGACCTTGATCTTGCCGATCAAGCGGTCCAGGCGCAGGCGCAGCGTCGGGTAGCTGACCTTGTAGGCTTCGGCCAAGTCCTTGAGCGAGCCGGAAAACAGGAGAAAGCGTTTGATAAAGGCCAAATCCTCCTCCTCGACAAAATCAATCCAGCGCGTTTTTGACTGAGCATCCATTTGAATAAAGTTAAATTATGGTTTCATTTTATACTCAATTTTATTGAAGTCAACTTTTATTTTATTAAACATTATAAATGGAGGGAGGGGGCAGGAAGGGCAGAGGGCAAAGCCGCAACTGAAGGAATTGAACCGCGGATTTCAGGATTTCACGGATAGAGAAGACCATTCAACTGTCAACCCCGAAAGCTTTCGGGGCAAGAGTCCCAAAGACGCGAAGAGGCCAAGCGGGAAAAGACCCTTTGCGCCTTGGCGCCCTTGGGCTTTGCGTTATCAATTCCGCCGCCATCTCTGCCAGTTCGAAGGCAAAATCATGCGGCGTAAAATCATGGGGAAGGGACAGCATCATGCGGGGCAATGTCAGGGGAATGATTGTCAGGGGAATGGGAAACAGGGACGAGGATGGAGGGTCAACCCCGTTCCGAATGCGAACAGAAGGTAACGAAGAGCCAAAGTGTTTTGGGCGGCTATTTGGCCGGGGCGTTGGTGGAGGGCGGCGAGGCAGCCCGTGGCGGGGCGTTGGTATTGGATCTGTAATTGGACGGCGGGGTGCCGAGCGGGGTTTCCCAGTCCTTGGTGAGGCGGAAGAGAATGCCGGAGTAATCCAACAAGGAGTAAACCCAGACAAGAAAGAGGGCGGCGGCGACGAGTTTGGGCCAAAGGACCCGTTTCTCGGCATAGCGGTCGTTGGAGTTGAGACTGGCGCCGCCGGGCAGTTTGGCGATGGAGGTGAGGCGTTCGCCAAAGGGAACGTTGATTTTGGCCTTGGCGTTGATGGCCCAGCCATTGGCGTCGAGTATGGGGCCGAGGTTGCGTTTGCGCAACTTGATGAAGGCCAGGAGGAGGGAGGGGGCGGAGACGACCAGCGCGACGGCGGCCAGGACGAGGGGCAGCAAGGCCACCGGGACCTTGCCGAGGAAGGCCAGCACGGTGGCCGCGCCGGCGGCCAGGCTGCCGATGGCCAGGCTCAATAACGCGATCACGCTGGGGTCGAACAACGGCTTGGCCGGCGCGCCGGCGGGAGGGGCCGCGGTCGCGGCGTTGGCCAACGGAGTTTGAATATCGGCGTCGGCGGTGGCGGCGCGCTTGGCGATGTATTCCTCGATGGTGCGGACCAGTTTTTTGTAGGGCGCCCAAAAGGCCTGCCGCAGGCTGATGGGGCTGGCGACAATTTTGGTGATGGTGGCGTCGTAGTCGCGTCCAGCGCGGTCGTAAAAGATGCCGTTGCGCCCGACCATGAGGTTTTCATCATCGCCCTGGGAAACGACGGCGACGATGCCGAGTTTTTCGCCGGTGCCTTTGCGGACGCAATCGCAGTAAGCCAGATAGGCGCCGGAAAGCCCCGCCATGGAGGCGTGGCGGCCGGCGTCCTCAACTGTCAAGCATAGGAAACAGGCGCGCTGGTCCAGGTAAAGCGCGCCGCACTGGAAAATGGCCGGACCGCCCGCGACGTAAAGGTCGCTGAAGTTGACGAAATTGCGGCAGAGGAGGCTGAGGTCGCGCACGCAGCGCAGGAGTTTTTCGACATTGGCCACGTTGGCGGCCTCCCCCTCCAGGGCCTTGTCCCTGGCGATGAGGGCGTTGACGGTTTCGCGATTTTTGCCGGCGAGCAAAGCCCGGACGCGGGCGACGCCGAGTTTTTCCACGGCGCCGCCGGCCTTGGCGGCCTGCCAAGTTTGGAAGGCGGCCAACTTCCTTTGCAAGGCGGCCCAATCAGCTTCAGTCAATTCAGAACGGTCGCCCAAAAGCGGTTGGACGGCGGTGGTCAACAGCGCGGCGACAGCGGCGGCGTGGGCCGGGTTAAGGCGCGTCTTGAGCGGCAAGGTTTTTCCGGGGGCGACCTGGGCGAGCGGGAAGGCCGCCAGTTCGCTGGCGTCAATCGTCAGTTGGCGGGCGGCAATCTGAAGGTATTCATCCGTGGGGCGATTGAGAATATCGAGGGCGCGCGGATCAAAGGCGGCCACACGGCAGCGGCCGAAATAATCATCCACCTTCGGCTTGACCGCCTGAACGGCGGCGGCGGCGGCGGCGGTCTGCGCGCCCGCAGGCAGAATGGAGGGCGCGTCCGCCTCGGCCTGTTTCATCCAGGCATCGAAGGCGGCGCAGGCCTCGAAGAATTTATCGGCCCGTTCCTGGTCAACGCCCGGTTTGCCGGAACGATCGGTGACGGGACCCATGCAGTCCATGATTTGGCGGATGAGGTCCGCCATCGCCGGATCATCGGCGCATTCCGGCACAATGACGCCGTCGCCGTTGAAGAGGGCGCCGGCGAAGACGCTGTTGGCGTCCATAGCCTGCGCCAGAGTCACGGACGCGCCGACGGGTTGGCCGAGATGGACCAGAATGCGCCGGGCGGAGGCCAGGATTTTTTTCCATGGTCGCTGGCGTCGTTGATGGCGGCGAGGCTGAGCGAGTCACCAACCCGGATGAGCCTGTCTGGATTTTTGAGAGCGGTGGAGGCCCAT
>Ga0187848_10003152_pt1 | contig 12371 bp, 7 predicted proteins | sample June2016WEW_4_40_FD_132424 | JGI IMG/M metagenome (GOLD analysis project Ga0187848, IMG submission 132424) | Peatland microbial communities from SPRUCE experiment site at the Marcell Experimental Forest, Minnesota, USA - June2016WEW_4_40 | ecosystem: Environmental > Terrestrial > Soil > Wetlands... | reverse complement strand
CTCCAAGCAGCGTTGGGCGGTTTAGAGTCTCCCCCTGCAGGGCGGCTCTGGAGGACCTACCTCCATCTCTCATATAGCTTCATGGCGCAAGCACCACGTTCATGGCGCACATACGAGGAGAAAGAGCGCATTGGCATCAGCGCAGGATCGGAGACGGAACCTTTTCGACCCCCTCCACTTCTCCACCTGTTGCTCACTACTTCTGGTTGCGAAACTACTTCCACTCGCCGTGTTCATTGATGAGCTGGTCACCATTGATAGGAGGGGTGGGACCCGGACGGGCGCGAGGACTGTTACAAAGGCAAAAACACCACTATCGCCAGGGAGATGGTGTGCAGCATCAAGATTCAGGATATACAATTGCAAAGTAAAGACAGAAAAATCAAGGTGCACGAAGTCGCGGGCATCAGGGTTTGTAAATCCTTGACGGAAAGGGGTACGTATGCCTTGGGCCATTTTTGTTCAGTCTCGTCTTCCCCATCTACATTCGGTAGGGAAGACTGAGTGTTGACCGCTTGAGCGCTTTAGGACTTCGGTACTTCATGGGGTTCCGGCTCCAGGTCCCCTGGACTCAGGCGCCTCATCATGAAGGACCTGTGTGTAGCCATCATACCGAACCCATGTACGCAGAACAAGACCTTAAAAGGAGGTACACACCATGCACCACAAAACATTGTTGTTCACCGCCCTCATGTTCCTTTTTATTGTGGCGTCTGTTTTTTCTCCGGTCTCAAGGGCCCAAGCCCCTCAAGAACCATCCGTAAAAGCCGATGAGCCGGCATCTCACTTTCAAAAAGCCCATGAACTCTTCTTAAAGAAAGACTTCAAAATAGCCGCATTCGAGATTCGAAAAGGGGCACGATTTCTCAGGCAGAAAGCAAAGAGCGCCACAAAGGACAGCAAGGAAGGCCTCACTGCGTCCGCTCAAGAATTAGAGACATTGGCTAAAGACGTCGAAAGAGGGGGCGTGACTTCCGAGAAGCAACTCAAAGATACCTTCGCGAGATCATACGATGCCTTATCCAATTATGAATACCGGAGGGCTTCTGAATCCTGGGCTAAGAAAAAGACAAAGGAGACCGGCCAAGCCCTGACGGATGCCGCGTACGACATGGAGCAAGCTGCAAAGTGGTCCGACCGTGAGTTGGAAACAGACACGGCGGATACCATAAACTATGCACGTGTGGTCGGCGGTAAGCTCGTGAAGGGAGCAGGCTGGACTGCCGATGAGGTGGACAAAGGTATCAAGGGAATAAGCAGTGCCCTTTCAAAGCTAGGAGAAAAGATGGAGCCCAAAGATAAATAGTGGGCACTGGCCCGGTTTTGTCAATCACGGGACACGATACTAAAATGGCACTTTTGTGACCGAAAGAGGGAAGACTGGTGCTTTGGCTCTCGGTGGTGAAAATAATGCGCCTCAGTTACTGATCAACTGTCGACTGGTCAAGTTCATACCTCTTTGCTGCCGGCCTCGAGACGCCGAATAGGATCGATCCCCTCTTCACTAGGGCTTAACGCCGGGTCAGCCGGTCCCGGTTATGCATATCATAGCTACTCTCTATCTTCTCCCTGATTGAGGCGAAATGGAAGGTTAAAATCTCTGCTGTCTTGCCATCCTGGCGGCATCGTCTTATCGTTATCGTAGATGCGGGCATAATCCGAACAGACGTTCCTCGCTTTGCGGCTGCCGCGAAAGGAGATAAAAGTAATGTATGACAAAGAATCGTTTCTGCGAGAGTATGAAAAGGAAATTACCGAGATTATCGAAGCCACGAAGGAAGACCCTGAAAACGAGGAGATCAGGGCCGAGATAGCAGCTACCCTTTCGGATTCGCTCAACAGGAAGAAGATGAGGGCCCGATCGGTCAAAGATACCGACCTTTACAGACTGGCTCAGGTGGTGAAGCAGGCAGAGGGAGAACATGAGTGCGCCGAGCTTGTAAGACGGGCCTTTCCACGAAGATGGAGTATTATCTTTGAAAAGTACAACCTTGCCTGGAAATTCTCCTGCAGGGAGAGGAGGCCGGCAAGAGGGAAGGAACCGTCAAAGAAGGTGGCAGAAGGTCCGATGAGCGGAATCGAAGAAGAGGTCCAGGGTCTGGAGAAAACCATGAAGGAACTGGACGAGCACGTAGGGGAGTTGGCGAAAGAGATCCGGAAGCACGAGGAGGAATAGAGTAGGTTTTGCGGCAGGCTCATGCCGGATGACATCAGCCCAAATCGGGATTCCGGGCATGTTGGATATCCACGTAGGGCATAGGGCATTCGTTGCATCTTTAGTTTCTCCGCGCGAGACTTCCTTGGCATGGGTCAAAGAAGCACTATGTGGTGTGAGATAGAAACTAAGAATCCGTACGCCGTGTAGATCGTATGACTTGCTGGTTGAAGTCCAGCCATGGAAATTCAGTAGTTCACCCATGTAGCCGCGCCAGGGACATTATGCGCTCGACCTCAGTAACATCGCCACCCATCCTCCCGCTGACCTCACCATCGAGAGCATCGGCGAGCTGGCGAACTATGACTTACCCGCCTTGCTCGGCGCCTTCAAAGCCGGCCACGCGCAATAGGAGGGACTATGAAAGCGACACAACGACTGCATGACCTCGGTCAGAGCCTCTGGCTCGACAACGTAACCCGTGGACTCCTGACAAAGGGGACTCTCCGTCACTACATTACCGAACTTTCGGTGACAGGGCTCACCTCGAACCCCACGATATTCGATCGCGCCATTAAAAGTACCGAGTTTTACAACGATGCCATCATTAAGAAGATACGGGAGGGGAAGTCCGGCGAAGAGTTGTTCTTCGAACTTGCCCTGGAGGATCTGACCCAGGCTGCCGACCTCTTCCGGCCGATCCACGATGCGACGGACGGAGTTGACGGTTGGGTGTCCTTGGAGGTTTCACCGCTTCTTGCCTACGATAGTGCCGGGAGCATCAAAGAGGCCGCCAGGCTTTACGCGAAAGCGTTGCGGCCCAATCTCTTCATCAAGATTCCGGGCACCCCTGAAGGACTCCCGGCCATCGAGGAGACGGTCTTTAAGGGCGTGCCGGTCAACGTCACACTCTTGTTCTCGCGTGAGCAGTATCTCGCCGCAGCCGACGCATATATGCGAGGGATCGAGCGGCGGATCGAAGCCGGCCTCGGGCCGAAAGTCGGCTCCGTGGCATCGCTCTTCATCAGCCGCTGGGACAAGGCGGTTATGGGGAAGGTTCCGGAGGAGCTTCAGAACCGTCTCGGTATCGCCATTGCCAAAAGGACATACAAAGCCTACCGGGATCTGCTTGCCTCGCCCCGGTGGCAGAAACTTGTCAAAGCCGGAGCGCAGCCGCAGCGCCTCCTGTGGGCCAGCACCGGAACGAAAGACCCCAAGGCCGCGGATGTCCTCTATACCGAGGCGCTGGCAGCTCCAGACACTATTGATACGATGCCCGAGGAGACGCTACTCGCCTTCGCCGATCACGGCAAGGTGAATGACGCATTACCGGTCGATGGCGGTGACGCCGAAGAAATACTCGCCAGGTTCGCGCATGTGGGTGTGGATAATGCGGCCCTCGCCGCTCAGCTCCAGAGGGAGGGGGCCCAATCTTTCGCCAAGTCCTGGAACGACCTTATGGATACCATTGCATCAAAGAGCCATGTGCCCGGGAAGACGATTCAGCCAGGAGGAAACAGATGACGACAATGAACATAAGATCGGAAGGCCTACCACTGACGGAGAAGCCGTCGTGGGAGGCCCTGGCGACCCATTACTGGAACGTCCGCAATGTCCATCTGCGATCCCTCTTTGCCGATGATCCGCACCGGGGCGAGCGGATGGCAGTCGAAGGCGGCGGTCTTTACCTCGACTACTCGAAGAACCGCATCACCGACGAGACGATCCGTCTTCTTGTGAGGCTTGCCGAGGAGTGCGGATTGCGTCAGCACATCGAGGCCATGTTCCGCGGGGAGAAGATGAACATCACGGAGAATCGGGCCGTTCTCCATACCGCCTTGCGCACGCTTAAAGGCGAGCATATTCTCGTCGACGGCGTCGATGTCGTGCCCGAGGTGCACGCAGTACTTGACGGGATGGCCGTTTTCTCGGAGCAGGTTCGTAGCGGCCAGTGGCGGGGACACACGGGAAAGCGTATCCGCAACGTCATCAACATCGGCATAGGCGGCTCCGATCTCGGCCCTGTCATGGCCTATGAAGCGCTCAAGCACTATAGCGACCGAGACATGACCTTCCGCTTTGTCTCTAACGTGGATGGTGCGGACTTCGAAGAGGCGACGCGCGAGCTCGACCCCGAAGAGACGCTCACCATCGTCTGTTCGAAGACATTCACGACCATCGAGACAATGACCAATGCCCACACGGCGCGTGCATGGGTGCTGAAGGACCTGCATAACGAAAAAGCCGTGGCAAGGCACTTCGTGGCGGTCTCGACGAACGCAGAAGAGGTAGAGAGATTCGGCATTGACAAAGCGAACATGTTCGGGTTCTGGGACTGGGTCGGCGGCCGCTACTCGATGGACTCGGCCATCGGCCTTTCGACCATGATCGCCATCGGTCCCGAGAACTTTCGCGCCATGCTCGCAGGCTTCCGCTCGATGGACGAGCACTTCCGTACCGCACCATTCGAGAAAAACCTGCCGGTGATCATGGGTCTTCTCTCGGTATGGTACGGAAACTTCTTCGACGCGCAGACGGTTGCGGTCCTGCCCTACGCCCAGTACCTCAAACGCTTCCCTGCTTACCTCCAGCAATTGGCCATGGAGAGCAACGGCAAGCACGTCACGCTCGCAGGCGAGGTCATCGACTATCAAACGGGGGCTGTCTATTTCGGCGAGCCGGGCACCAACGGCCAGCACTCCTTCTATCAGCTCATTCACCAGGGAACCAAACTGATCCCGTGCGATTTCATCGGCTTCTGCCGGACCCTGAACCCGCTCGGTCATCATCACGACCTGCTCATGGCGAACCTGTTCGCGCAGACGGAAGCGCTCGCCTTCGGTAAGACGGAGGACGAGGTGAAAAGCGAGGGCACGCCGGAGGCGCTGGTGCCCCACCGCGTCTGTGAAGGTAATCGGCCGACGAATACGATTCTCGCAGAGAAGCTGACGCCGGAGACCCTCGGGAAGCTCGTCGCGCTGTACGAGCACAGCGTATTCACGCAAGGGGTGATCTGGGGCATCGATTCATTCGACCAGTGGGGCGTCGAGCTCGGCAAAATGCTGGCGAAGCGGATCACTCCCGAGGTGGAAAGCGCCGAGGAACCCCCGCTCCAGCATGACAGCTCGACCAACTCACTCATCAGGCGCTACCGCAGACTGAAAGGAGCGTGATCATGAAGGTGAGCCCTCTTGCAGGAAAGCCGGCCGAATCATCGATGCTCGTCAATGTGCCCAAACTTGTTTCTGCCTATTATACCGGGATACCTGACCCAACGGTTCCGGGGCAACGGGTTTCCTTCGGCACCTCAGGGCATCGGGGCTCCGCTTTCGAGAAGGCATTCAACGAGTGGCATATTCTTGCCATCAGTCAGGCCATTTGCCTGTATCGGGGGCAGCAGAAGATCGATGGACCGCTGTTTCTCGGTATGGACACGCACGCGCTCTCGGTTCCGGCTTTTGCGAGCGCTTTGGAGGTGCTGGCGGCCAACGGGGTGGACGTCATGATCGCTGGAGAGGATGATTATACCCCAACCCCTGTCGTATCCCATGCGATTCTCACTTATAACCGCGGGCGCACAACAGGACTCGCCGACGGCGTCGTAATCACGCCCTCACACAATCCGCCCCATGATGGTGGCTTCAAGTACAATCCCCCGAACGGCGGGCCGGCGGAGCGCGCCGTTACGGATTGGATCGAAGCGAAGGCAAACGAGTTTCTCGAGAACGGCCTTCGGGGTGTGAAAAGGATGCCTGTCGAGAAAGCGCTTCAAGCCTCCACGACGCACCGGCACGACTACCTTAACGCCTACGTTACCGATCTCGCCAATGTGATCGACATGGACGCCATTCGCGGCGCGACGATCAGCCTGGGGGTGGACCCGCTCGGCGGCGCCGGGGTCCATTACTGGGCGCCGATTGCCGAGCGCTACGGGTTGAACCTCACCGTCGTCAACGATGCCGTCGATCCGACCTTTCGATTCATGACGGTCGACTGGGACGGCCAGATCCGCATGGACCCATCCTCCCCTTATGCCATGCAGAGGTTGATCGGCCTGAAGGACCGCTTCGAGATCGCCTTCGCCTGCGACACCGACCACGACCGGCACGGGATTGTCACCAAAAGCGCGGGATTGCTGCCGCCCAACCACTACCTTGCGGTCGCTATCTTCTACCTCTTTCAGCACCGGCCGAAGTGGCGCACGGAAGCGGCGGTCGGCAAGACCGCGGTGAGCAGCCGGATGATCGATCGCGTCGCCGCGAAGCTTGGACGGAAGCTCTACGAAGTGCCGGTTGGCTTCAAGTGGTTCGTGGATGGCCTCCTCGACGGTTCCCTCGGCTTCGGGGGGGAAGAGAGCGCGGGAGCGTCTTTTGTCCGTCGGGACGGCAGCGTTTGGACGACGGACAAAGATGGGATCGTACCGGCTTTGCTCGCAGCGGAGATCACGGCCCGGATGGGCCGGGACCCCGGCGAGATCTACCGCGAATTGACACGCGAATTCGGAGAGCCGGTCTATGACCGGGTTGAGGCGCCTGCAACCCCGGAGCAAAAGGCAATGCTGGAGAAACTCTCGCCGCAGCAAGTCCACATCAAGGACCTCGCGGGCGAAAAAATCCAGACCATCCTCACCCACGCGCCGGGCAACGGCGCTCCCATCGGCGGGTTGAAAGTAACAGCGGAAAGCGGATGGTTCGCGGCGCGTCCGTCGGGGACGGAAGACATCTACAAGATTTACGCCGAAAGCTTCCAGGGAGCGGATCATCTAAGCCGCATCGTGGATGAAGCCCAGACAATCGTCAATGATGCGTTGGCTGCGGCGCCTTAAGCGGCCGGAGATGCCGTCCAAAACAGGCTTGAAGGACAGACCATGAGCAGCAGGGAATTAACCGTTGACGCTGAGATGAATAAACTTCAGCACGAATCATTCAGCTACTTTCTGCATGAGGCAAATCCAGTCAACGGGCTGGTGATTGACAAGACCGCGGCGGATTGGCCTGCCAGTATTGCCGCCACCGGTCTCGCGCTGGCGGCTTACCCGGTGGCTGTCGAGCGCGGATTTATGCCCCGTGCCGAGGCGGCACAGCGAACGCTGACGACGCTGCGTTTTTTTTGGAGCAGCCCGCAAGGCCCCGAACCCGACGCCACGGGCTACCAGGGCTTCTATTATCATTTTCTCGACATGCAGACCGGCCGGCGCGCCTGGCAATGCGAGCTGTCAACGATAGATAGCGCTTTTCTGCTTGCGGGTGCATTGACGGCGGGAATTTATTTTGACGGGGACACGGCCGACGAGCATGAAATCCGCACCATCGCCGACACGCTCTATCGGCGCGTCGATTGGCAATGGGCGCAAAACCGTGGCGCAACGGTCACGCACGGCTGGAAGCCCGAGAGCGGATTTCTCAAATACCGCTGGGAAGGCTACGATGAGGCGATGCTCCTGTATATCCTGGGGTTGGGCTCGCCCGCTCATCCTCTGCCCCAGAGCTGCTATACCGCGTGGACCTCGACTTACCGGTGGGAACACTCGTACGGATATGAGTATCTTTACGCCGGGCCGTTGTTCACACACCAGCTCTCGCATGTCTGGATCGACTTTCGCGGCATTCAGGACGCATTCATGCGCCTCAAGGGCATCGACTATTTCGAGAACAGCCGTCGCGCGACTTATGTCCAGCAGCGGTATGCGATGGACAATCCGCTCAAGTTCACGGGCTATGGCCCGCGTTGCTGGGGAATTACCGCGAGCGATGGCCCCGGCCCCGCCACCATTAAGGTGAGCGGCATCGAGCGCCAATTCTTCGATTATCTGGGGCGCGGCGTGCCATACGGGCCCGACGACGGCACCATCGCGCCGTGGGCAGTGGTGACGTCGCTGCCGTTCGCGCCTGAAATCGTGCTGCCCGCGATCGACTATTTTATTCACCAGGTTAGATTAACAAAGCTCAACAGCTACGGCTTCAAAGCGAGTTTTAACCCGACCTACCCGGTAAAATCCGGCAACCCTTTTGGCTGGGTATCACCGTGGCATTACGGGCTTAATCAAGGGCCGATTATTTTGATGATCGAAAACTACCGCAGCGGTTTACTGTGGCGATTGATGCGAAACTGCCCATACATCGCCAGCGGCTTGCAGCGAGCTGGTTTTAGCGGGGGTTGGTTATGAACCCTGCACTTTTAACCAAAGGAAAAGGAGCATGCATGACGACCCACATTTTGACGAATTTGCCGACTCGCATACGAACGACAGCTCCATAGAAGCACAGGTGCGCGTTTTCAGAGGGGCCGCAACGCCGATACCGGCAGTGCAGTTGCTGTCGAACGGCCGGTACCACGCGATGATTACGAACGCGGGAGGTGGCTACAGTCGCTGGAAGGACATCGCGGTCACACGGTGGCGCGAGGATAGCACACGGGACAATTGGGGCACGTTCTGCTATCTCCGCGATGTGGCGAACGGTGCGTTCTGGTCAACCACCTATCAACCGACGCTCAATCCATCGGCGGCCTATCAAACAGAGTTTTCAGAGGCATGCGCGGCTTTCCTGTGTTATGAGCAGGGTGTCGATGCGCACACGGAGATTGCCGTTTCGCCGGAGGATGACATCGAGGTGAGGCGAATCGGCATCACGAACCGCTCGGGGGCACGCAAAGTAATCGACCTGACGAGTTATGCAGAAGTGGTTCTCGCTTTGGCTGCTGCCGACGCCGCGCATCCCGCTTTCAGCAATCTTTTTGTCCAGACGGAGATCATCCATGAGCAGCGGGCGATCCTGTGCAATCGCCGGTCTGGCGCTGCCGACCATGCGGCACTATGGATGTTTTACCTGTTTGTCCCCGATGAGTCGGTTTTGGGCGACATGTCGTATGAAACGGACCGGATGCGTTTCATTGGCCGCGGAAATACGCTCGTCAATCCGCAGGCGATGCGTGATGTCGCGGCGCTGTCGGGCAGCGTGGGTTCCGTGCTTGATCCGATCATCGCTATCCAATGCCGGATGACACTGGATCGAGAACAATCGGCAACGGTCGCTATCGTTTCCGGCATCGGCGAGACCCGCGACGCATGCCTGACGCTCATTGAGAAATACCGGGATCCGCATCTGATCAATCGCGTCTTCGACTTTGCGCGTGCGCACAGCCAGTCGGTCCTGCGGCAGCTCGACGCGACCGAGGCCGACGCGCAACTGTGCGGCCGCCTCGCCGATTCTCTTATTTACGCCAATGCTTCGCTACGCGCCGATCCCGGTATTCTCATCAAGAACCGCCGCGGGCAATCGGGTTTATGGGGCAATTCAATTTCCGGGGATTTACCGATTGTGCTGTTGCAGGTCGGGGAACCGGCCGATATCGAGGTGGTGCGCCAACTATTGAAGGCTCACGCGTACTGGCGTTTAAAGGGACTGGCAGTCGACCTGGTGATCTGCAACTCGGAGGGTGCAGGTAGCCGGCAGGCGCTCCACGATCAGATCATGACGCTGATCGCCGCAGGTACCGAAGCCAATATGAGCGATCAGCCTGGTGGAATATTCGTGAGAGTTGTGGAGCCTTTGCCAACCGAGGACCGCATTCTGCTTCAGTCGGTCGCTCGCGTGGTCCTCGATGACAGGCACGGCGCGCTGGCGGAACAGATCAACAAGCGCAGTCTTGCCGACGCCGTTGTTCCGGTTTCTACGCCAACTCAAGCGTTGCACGCAGAACCAGCGGCGGCCGTCGAGTCTTCTCACGGCGATCTGATATTTTTCAACGGGCTTGGAGGATTCACCCGCGATGGACGCGAGTACGTCGTTACGGTCGCACCCGGCCAGGCGACGCCGGCACCGTGGGTGAACGTACTCGCAAATCCATCATTCGGCACCATCGTCTCGGAAAGCGGCTGCGCCAACACATGGAGCGAGAATGCGCAAGAGTTTCTCCTCACGCCATGGTCGAACGACCCCGTAAGCGATTCTGGCGGCGAAGCCTTCTACCTTCGGGACGAAGAAAGTGGACGTTTCTGGTCGCCCACGCCCTGGCCCAGCCGCGGACAAGGATATTACGCCTGCCGGCACGGATTCGGCTACAGCGTGTTCACCCATACGGAGGATGATATCGACTCCGAACTGTGGATTTATGTGGCATTGGATGCACCGGTCAAGTTCGCGGTGTTGAAGGTGCGCAACAAGTCAGGCCGGTTGCGCCGTCTCTCCGCTACCGGATACATCGAATGGGTGCTGGGAGAACTGCGGCCGAAATCGATGATGCATGTGATCACGGAGATGGAGCCCAGCACTGGCGCGCTGCTGGCGGGTAACGCATACAACGAGGAGTTCGGCGAACGGATTGCTTTTTTCGATGCGGACGATGCGACGCGAAGTTTCACTGGCGACAGGACTGAATTCATCGGTCGCAACGGAACGCTATCGAATCCGGCCGCCATGTCGTTGCCGCGGCTTTCCTGCAGGGTAGGCGCGGCACTCGATCCCTGTGCCGCGATCCGGGTGCCATTCCAGCTGGCCGGTGGGCAAGAACGCGAGATCGCTTTCAGGCTTGGGGCGGCTCGAAACGGCGATGACGCGCGTCATGTGGTGGAGAGTTTTCGAGGATCTGTTGCCGCGCGCGGCGCGCTCGAAGTCGTCACGAACTACTGGAAGCACACCCTCGGCGCGGTACGCGTGGAAACGCCGGATCCATCCGTCGATGTGCTGGCCAATGGCTGGCTGGTCTATCAAACCATGGCGTGCCGCCTGTGGGGACGGAGCGCGTTTTACCAGTCGTCGGGCGCTTTCGGTTTTCGCGATCAACTGCAGGACGTGATGGCGCTCGTTCACACCGAGCCGGGCCTTGTGCGCGCGCATTTGCTCCTCTGCGCATCCCGCCAGTTCAAGGAAGGCGATGTCCAGCATTGGTGGCATCCGCCACTGGGCCGGGGTGTTCGTACCCATTGCTCGGATGATTTCCTTTGGCTGCCGTTCGCGACCTGTCGCTATGTTTCGAGTACCGGTGATACCGGCGTGCTGGATGAGTCCATCCATTTTCTGGAAGGCCGGCCGCTCAAGCAGGAGGAAGAATCATATTACGAGCTGCCCCGCAGGTCCGACGAAACTGCAACCTTATACGAGCATTGCGTGCGGGCAGTACGAAGGGGCCTCCGCTTTGGCGGACACGGCCTGCCGCTCATGGGGACCGGCGACTGGAACGACGGCATGAACAAAGTGGGCGCGAAGGGCAAAGGTGAAAGTATTTGGCTGGGGTTTTTCCTCTACGATCTTCTCATGCAATTCGCTGGTGTTGCACAGTTGCATGGCGATCCGGTTTTCGACGAATGTTGCCGGAAGGAAGCGGCGCAGCTTCGCCGGAATATCGAGCAGCATGGATGGGATGGCGAATGGTACCGCCGCGCTTACTTCGACGACGGTACGCCGCTTGGATCGGCGAGTAACCCCGAATGCCGGATTGATTCGATCGCGCAAAGTTGGTCTGTTTTATCCGGGGCTGCTAATGAGGAGCGCTCGCGCATGGCCATGGACGCGCTCGACAAGCACCTTGTCCACCGTGACGACGCAGTGATCCAGTTGCTCACGCCGCCGTTCGACAAATCGACTCCGGACCCGGGCTATATAAAGGCATATGTTCCCGGCGTCAGAGAGAATGGCGCGCAATACACGCATGCGGCGGTCTGGGCCGTGATAGCATTCGCCGCCATGGGGGACAACCGCCGCGCGTGGGAACTGTTGTCGATCATCAATCCGGTGAAGCATGCATGGAGTGCCGAGTCGATTGCAATTTACAAGGTGGAACCGTATGTCGTCGCATCCGATGTATACGCTCTGTCGCCCCATACCGGCCGCGGCGGCTGGACCTGGTACTCTGGTTCTGCGGGCTGGATGTATCGGTTGATCGTGGAATCAATCCTGGGACTGCGGCTCGAGGCGGACAAGCTGCATGTCGAACCTTGCATCCCTGCACACTGGACGTCGTTCAAGATGCACTATCGGTATCGGGAGACGGCCTATCACATCACGGTATCTCAAACGCGGGCAGCGGACGGCGTGACGACGTTGACGGTCGACGGCATCGAGCGGCACGACCATGTCATCCCTTTAGCTGACGATCGACAGGAACACGAAGTTGATCTGCGAATTCGCATCGCACCCGGCTGACGCAGCACAATCAGCCAAACGAAAGCGGCGTGTCGCAGACATGCCGAAAGCTAAGGAGTTAAAACGCCCCAATG
>Ga0187848_10003148_pt1 | contig 12380 bp, 7 predicted proteins | sample June2016WEW_4_40_FD_132424 | JGI IMG/M metagenome (GOLD analysis project Ga0187848, IMG submission 132424) | Peatland microbial communities from SPRUCE experiment site at the Marcell Experimental Forest, Minnesota, USA - June2016WEW_4_40 | ecosystem: Environmental > Terrestrial > Soil > Wetlands... | reverse complement strand
GGCGGGGCATCGGCCGACACAACCACGTACAACGAAGATTGCGTGCAGATGCCGACCTGCTGAGCGAAGTGGCTGTAGATGCGTTCGCGCACGGCGTACTCAGCGCCCCTCATTTTCACAATCCAGCGCCTATTACCGCTGTCAGTACCGACCCAGAAAGATTGAGAATGGTCGTGCCCCAGATTTTCGTAACTCCAGGACCAGCCGTCGGCAGCAACCACCGCAGGCAACTCATCTATTTGCGAGAATCCCCAATTCACCATTCAACACCGCGCACAAGCAACTCGGAAAGATCGAGCTATTTTACTTCCCGCGCTGGCCTTTGACGATACTGGACCAGGCAGACACGCACCGAATTTTCGAGGCGCTCAGGTCGCCTCCAAGCTTGGCGGAGGCTAGAAACCGCTGCTAGGCGTTTTGCTGGCCGTTCCGAGCGGTGGGCGAGGATTGGCGGCATGGGGCCATCGCCGACGAGGGTTCAGTTCGTGCGATTCTCTTGGGCAAAAACGCAGTCGCGCTCAAGATAGCACTGTGAACAGCATGGGGCGTTTTTACTGCAATAGTGTTTCTCGATACTCCAAAGCGGCCAGTCGAGTTGCCAAGGGTCCTCCGGATTCAACTCACGAGACAGCTCAGTTGCCGCTGGTGGTTTTATTGGCGCACCCAGTACGGCGCGACCCAGAACACGGCAGACATAAGCATCTGCCTTTACGTCGCTTGATCCAACAACCTGGCCACAATCCCGCAACGCACCGACTATCATTCGCGATATTTGTTCGCCTGCTCTGAGATCCCAGAGTTCCTCGATCACTCTGGAAGATTCCTTGCCCCACCAGATGTTGCTGGCATTACCGTTGTACTGTCGGCAAATTCTGCTGGCAATGCACCAGAGACGGTCATGACCAGCGGGGTATCGGTGCAAACCATACTCCGTCCGTCTGGATTCCCACTCCGCTTCCGAAACCGAAGAGATTTCTGCCCAAATATTTTCAGAGTCGTCGAAAATGTCCTTGATTAAGCGCTCCCCGTTCCGCCAAGCGACATCTGCATTCATCTGCCAGTCCAGTAAGCAACAGAGCAAAAACCTGTTGGCGACCTTCTTGGGGCACCGCAGTCCTTTGTACTTCGCGATCTCCCCCCAATCCTCCGTCCCTGCGCGATTCGCTAAAAGCAGAGCGGCTATGCGCCTTCGCCCTTCGGTGTGCGCACTCACAGGTTCGTTTTCAACTTGCTCAAGAGGCATATTCCGCCACCGAGGACTTTCTCACTTGGTGTCTCGGCGCGGTGCCTGGGCCGCCAGCATTCGACACCGTTGCGCCTCCGCGTGAAACGTATCCAGATGCGGCTGTAGGCTCCGCGCAAGTGCCTTCAGATCCGCCGTCACGTTGTCTTTGTCAGAGTCATTCAACCTGCCGATGAAATACAGCCATGCAAATAGATGTGGTGTGCTCTGCACCAAGTCGGCTCCGAGTTCAGCGCGGGCCAATTTCTGGGCCTTAATGTCGTCCGTCAGCACCGCCTGTCGAGTCTTGCGGGCGAAGACGATTGCAGACAGCTCACCAATGCTGACCCTCTTCCGCGTCCGCAATACCTCAACGTCCTGCAAATCCTCTATGTCTATCGCGTGGGACGTAATGGACTGGTCTGCCAGGTTTCGGCGGAGGCGAGATTGGAGCTCGGTCCGCTCAGACCGTAACTGCCCAGGCTTGTGCAGACATTCGTATAAAACGAAGTTTGTACAGCACAGCTGTACGCCCGCCTCGCGAGCCGTGACGGACAGCAATTTCGAGGCAAGAACATTCCACAGAGAACAGGTGTCTGCGACGTTCAATCGCTCGAACTTGGAGACGTCAGTCATTCGACCATTAACTTCACGCGAAAAAGGTCTGCAATCTCTGCGAGTTCGAAATCGTCGACCAACATCATCTCTGCCGCACGCCCGGCGGTGATGATGCCGCTGCTGTACGCTTCAAAGCAGAGCGCAACATACGAGGTCGTAAGTCCCCTCTGCAGCAAGTCTGCCTTTCGCTCGGCCGAGCGGCCAGTGAGGTTTGCCAGTTCGGGATCGACCTTGGCCGCCGCAGGAACACTAACTTTCCTGAGGTCGGAAACGGTTGCCTCATCTACAATCCCAGCTTCTTTCAGCGCGATCGCGAGCGCAGCCGTACTCACCATCAGCCGACTGGCCCACTGGACGATCTCTGCAGGAGTCCACTTTCGGACGGGAATGCTGGCCACGAGATTGGGGGGCAGCAAAAAACGGGAGGCAAACGTATTGGCCCGAATTTCCACTAGATCATCGTTTTTCCATCTCGTAAACGAGACGACCACCTCTTCGCCGGAGTCGAATATGCCGTGTGCAGCCTCGTGAGCGGCAGTAAAGCGTTGCCTGTACACATCTTCGGAGTAGTTAACGAGCATGCATGCGCCCGCCGATGGATGTTGAATCGTCAACCCGGAGATGTTTGAATTGTCCAGATGTCGCCGGAACACATGGAATCCGATTCGACGGAACTCGGCGTAAACGTCGCCGGGGACGGCATGCGGTGGATAAGAAAAATGCTTTCGCAGTGCCAGGGCTGCGTCTTCTGCGTGCTTCTTGTAGAACTTTCCCGAAGGTGAAAACCGGAAGGCATCTGTCCCCCGGTGCATCTCTGTAAATAAGAATTGTTCGCATTCGCACAGAAACAGGAATTCCTGGACTCGACGCCGGTCCGGTTTTGAGAACTCAGGGCCGAACCGCCGATAGAGCGTCTCAGTTTGCTCGAATGCCGCAAGCTTTTCGTTGGATATGAAGAACCGATAGTCGCACCGGAAAAAGTCAGCCAGGATGAGCACCTCATCACCGGTCGGCATTATCTGGGCGCCTTCAAGCGCAGTCAGCCTCTCGGCAGTAATTCCTGTTGCAGCCGCAACTTCGGCAAAGGAGACTTCCAGCTGCTCACGATACCGGCGCAGTTTCTTCGCGAATTCCAAAAGGTCAACTGGCACAACGTAATGGTACTCAGTCCGGGACGAATGGGGAAGAACATCTAAGAGGGTGTCCCCGTTATAGCGGAGGGCCCTCTCGAACTGTCAACGCTTTCTACAGGTTCGTTTACCGCTTACCCGTAGAGCGGGGCTACGATCAAACCAAACCCTTGAGTGCAATCACGGCTGTAAATTCAAGGCCCGATACAAAACGAACCAAAGCATAAACCAACCCAATTCGCCACTTTTCCAGCTTGCCGGGTTTTCCCATTCACGAAACTTTGCCCGCGCGAATTATTTTTTGAACAGCCCGGTAGATAGCGTCGTCGTCGATTCCATCTACCGGTATCGCCGGCCGTTTTTCTGGCCTGTTTTTTCCGTTCCGGTGCAATTGGGTCCTTTTTTTGGACCAATCGCCCACCCCGGCCTGGCCCCCTCGGCTGGGTCCGCTGCCCCGACGATGACCTGGCAAAACGGCATCTGGGCCATCTGTGAAAAAAATTTCAGAAAAACGCCAAACTTGACGCCCACAACTACGCAGCCTTACGCTGCTCAGGTCCGCAGCAGGTGCGCATTTTCGAAGGCTACTCGATTGTCAGCGACCTGGCGGACAACCACAATTCCCGTTGGACGAGGCGGTACACACGCGACTGCTGCTGGGTAGCAAAACTTCCGCCTGGGAGTATCTGGCCGCCTTAAGAGCGAAAGCGTGTTTTCTCTTGTAGCTACGTTCTTGAAGGTTGTTGCCAATGCGAGTCATTCAGCGAATCGGTCGTATACCGCTGGGAGATATTGTTTGAAGAACTGGCATTGCTCTGATCGCAATGCCGCCTTACTCACTTCTTCAGGTGGTATGCCGAGCCGCATCCTCGCGATGCCATGTACTGGGGGTTTTTCCTCAGAATTGATATAGCCACGCCTGTGATCGTCCTCGTAATGCAGCATGGAGAAAACCTCGAATTCAGTTAACGGCGACAATCCGAGCCCGTGCGCCACATCACGCCACGCACCCATCGCAGCGAGTATGTAGTATTGATCCTCCGACGGTTTGTATCCAGACAAGGAAAGTCCGCATGGCCCGCCGGAATAGCGCTCAAAAGCTGATCCGGCGCTGGCATCGATGTTTTTGACACATTCTGCAATGCTATGAATAAGCGGATTTAGTTCCTCAGGTAGGCTCCGTGGGAGCACGTCATCGCCCACAACATTGCTGTAGAGCCAATCAACTAAGCCTTGCAGATCAGTTTGGAGTTGCTTTGCACAGCCTAATATTGCACGCAACTCATCCATCCATCCATGTCCACTCATTATGTGCCTCCATAAGAAGTAAGCCAAAATCTCCTTTTTTGGTTTCGGCGTCGCCCGCAATATACCGCTCATGCGTGAACCTGCAACCCCCAAGCTGAATTCAGGTATGAAGTTGGATCGTCAACAATGCGGAAGTTGGAAACTCCGGCCCGGAATGCTGCTCGGTGTCCGACAATTGGCGACTCGCCGGCACTCTCCGCAAGGTCGAGTTCAATGGTTATAACCAGTATGGTTTTAGGCAGCGTAGTCCGAAACTGCTCCTCGTGCAAGACATTCAAATCATAAAGGCCACGTTCAGAGATGAGCGTAGCCTTTTGAATCGCAAAATTCACTACTCAATCAGTCATACCAGGCCGGAGCCTTGCGAAGCTTCTTGACATCCTCCGTGCTGTGTCCGATCCACAGTTGCGAGTTCGTCTGCTTCAGAAAATCGACGATCCTCTGGCGCGATTCCGCCGTACCGGCGGTCTTTTCATGTTCAGGCATCCGTCCCAGGGTGAGCTCTTCACGATAGTGAAAGAGGTCGCCCGATAGTACTACGCCACCGGTGTTCTTCAGATTGACGTAGAGCGCGACGTGTCCCTTGGTATGTCCGGGGGTCGACAGTATCTTGACGGTGCCGTCGCCGAATACGTCATAGTCTTTGGGAATCAACTGAACCCGATTGGCAAACATTGAATACTCTTCGTATCTGTAGGGTCCTCCCGCCGGCAGGTCGGTGCGGAATCCCGCATCGAATTCTTCTTTCGGGATCAGCAGCTTGGAATTGGTAAAGTAATACGCATTCCCGGTGTGGTCCCAGTGCAGGTGCGAGAGCACAAGGTAGTCGATCGCCTCAGGGGCGTATCCAATGTCGGCCAATTGCCCCTTCAAGGTATTCCGCTTTACCTGACCGTAGCCTCTTACCACGTTTTCGTAGATGGGCCGGCCGACGAGAGAATCACTCAGACCGGTGTCGAACAGAAGCGTTCCCTTCGGATGCACAACCAGAAAACAACTGCAGGGCATATTGGTATCCAGCACTTCTTCGCGCTTCAGGTTGTAGAGTTCAGGTTTGTTGAAGATCAGGGCGCCGCAGTCGATGACGTAAAGCCGTGGCGAGGTCACAGCCGGTTTGGGTACAAGCTCCGCGCTCTGAACGTAGACTGCGCCCAGCGATAACAAGAACAAAAACGCTCCCAAAAAACTCCAGAGAGCTCGTTTCGACATAATTCGTCCTCTCCTTCCTCTAGAGTGCTGACACGAAGACGGCTTACAATTGGGGGCCTGGGAATATGGAAAGCCGGGATCTCCTTTTTGACCCCAACAGACGGCTGCCATTGTCCCCTCAATCTCTGTTGGCGTCAATGTCAAACACTTTTCACCCGGATCGCCGCCCCCCCGGTCCGAAATCCCGAACCAGCACAGCCGAAATTGCGCCATCTGCGGCCCACTCTTGCCACACCTCCCCCTTACTCCAACGCTGTAAACCGATTCCCCTGCTAAACTAACCACCATCTTTCTATCCCGTCGGTTCTGGGAGCAGAGTAATCCGACCCAGCATCGCCCCGAACCGCCGCCGCGTCAGATGTCCTTCCGCCAGCAGCAGCCAGTAGTAACGCGCATGTTTGACCAACCGTCCTCCGGTCTTCACCAGCCGTTGCTGCAAGCTGGTCAGCGACCAGTTCTCAATCCTCTGCGGCAGGGCCAGCCGCCGCCACAGATTCCCCAGGTTGTAGGCCAGCAGGCTCAGCGCCAGCCGCACTTGGTTGGAGCGGAACCGATGGCAAGACAGGCGGGTCATCTTTACGGCCTGCTTGCCTTCCTTGATCCACTGCTCCGCTGAGCCCCGCTTGTTGTAGAAGCGCACGACTGCCCGGCTCGGCATCTCCAGGTTGGTCACGATGAAGCCCACCCGCGGGAACAACTCCCCGGCATGAAACTCCACTTTCGCCACGACTCGGCGTGCGGTCTTCCAACTGGCCGCCTGATACAGAAAGCCCTTTGTACCACACGATGGGTTTGTGGCTAGGACGCCCCACCGGGCGCGTCAGCAGTTCTTCAATGTCGCGCAGCAGGCTGTCGTTCGCCGGAAGCCGGATCGCGTACTTCACCCCGCGCTCTTCCAACGCTTCGTAGATCTCCGGCTTGGCAAACGCGGCATCGGCTCGAAACACCACTTCCTTCCCCAGTTCCTGTTGGCGCTCGATCTCGGGCAGAAGCACTTCCTCCCAGCACTCGGCGCTGTGCACGTTGCCTGGTCGTAACTTCGCTCCCAGACAATCTCCCTCCCCGTTGAAGAGCAACAGCGGGTGATAGCAGGTAGACTCGAAGTGTCCGTTGTATGCACTCTGCTCCTGTTCTCCGTATACCGGGATTTCCGTGCTGTCCATATCCAGCACCACCCGCTGAAGTGAATCCATGACCTCCGCCTTCGCCAGCAGTTCCCGATTGATTCGGCTCAGACCTTCCAAGTTCTCGTCTTGGCTCAGCACCTCGGTCTCAAACCAGTGGAGGCGCGAGGGCAAGGCTGCTCCGCGCTCCCAGATCTTCTCCGAGCCGATCAAGCGGAAGGTCGGGTCTTGCGAGAGCCGCTCCGCATCGTTCAGATCCTCGTATCCCGCCAGTCGGCTGTAGATGGACTGTCGCAGCAGGTCGGGGAGCGTCAACTGCGTGTTCTTTCCCCGCCGGTCGTCCCTGATGTTTTCGACGATGAGCGCACTCAATCCCAAACGTTCATCCAACTCGCGCACCAAAAGCAGACCACTGTCGGAGGTGACGCGAGAACCTTGGAAATCAACCTTCAACGACGGGTTAAACGAGAGCTGAAAGGGTTGATTTTGTTTCTCACCCACTGGATCGAGCCTCCGTAGAGTTCGTTTTGCTCTCAAAGCCGCATGAATACTGGCGTTGGCACGATCATACAACCACTTACTCAGAGTTTAAAAAGGAAATGTGGGCTTAAATCAGTAGCCCCACCGCCAAGAACATTATTTTGACTCGTAACGTCCTCCGCTGGCAGAGCGCCTCAGCAATGACCAACACTGCGGTAATGCGGAGGTGGCGATTCACTCGCCTGTCAGGACGAAAGGAGCCCAATAGTAAGGACTGGTGTAGCCCTTAGACACAAGAGATGCACGCGCAGCTGCGAGCGCCTTGCTCTTGGTCATGCCGCTCAGCAGATTCCGATAGAACTCTTGCATCAGAATTGCAGTGGACTTATCGTCGACCGCCCACAGACTGACCGTAACACTCGAAGCTCCGGCTTGGAGAAATGCCATCCCCAGGCTAGCCACACCTTCCGCACGCGTCACCTTCCGGGCAGAACCTGTGTTGCACGCCGAGAGAACAACCATTTCAGCATGCAGTTTCAGTTGAAGGATCTCGGGCAGTGTGAGCATCATCCGTTCCTCTGCCTTTCCGTCGTAAGAGAGAACAAGCGCAGGGTCTCGTCCGGGCTCTACCGGGAGGAAACCGTGGGTTGCAAAATGAATAAACCTGAACCTGCCGAGATCAGTCTGGAGCAGCTCCCGCTTTGTTGCGTCCATTCCGGTGCGGACTACGGCAAAGGAAGCGTCTGTAGGAAACAGACCTGCAATATTGTTTACCTCAGTGGCCGTCTCAGGAAGGCGATTAAAGAAATAGCCACGAGACTTTAGATTATCTACCGACAATGGCCCACGAACTTGAAGTTGGGCGGTGGGCACAGGGAGCTCCGGCTTCACAGTCTGGATTTCAGACACAATACTGGCCGTCTCATACCGCTCGTCATCTTTCGTAGTAATTGGATCAGCTAGACCGAAGAACTGCGCAGACCAATTGCGCCGTGATGGGGCGACGGCTCGAGAAAGGCGAAATGCAGCGGCCGAGGGGAAATAGGCGGTCGGGGTATTCAACAATACGAACCGCGATTGTGTCGCCTTGGGCGACAGGATCTCGAATGGCAGTAGAAATAGAACATCGTCAGGCACGAATATGACTGAACCAGCTGTGATCAGGAATTGGGTATACGGCTCCGGGAAAATAGCTTGGAACAGCTCCTCAGAGGCTTTTGGGTCGAATTGGTTGGGGGTCGCCACGATTAAATGCGCTTCTGATACCAACAATGCGTTCATCGAACCACTGTCTTGGATGATCCACTTTGTAGAAGGCAGCCAAATCCGCCCCGGTTTGGGAGCCATCGATAATCCAAACCAGTAGTGCGTCCTGAAGCATTTTGAATTCGATGAATACTTCACCTGGATGAAGTGGCAGATCGGAGATGCCAACAGTCTGAGGATAACGAGCCTCAGCATATGCCAGGCTAGTCTGACGCAGCTCTTTTTCCAGCGACGACTGCTCGTTCGTAAGAACCAGCAGTTCATCCTGGACTTGTTTGGGCGGCCGGTGCCCCTTCCCAGACATCGATTCCGCAAGCTCGGACTGAAGCGCAACCTGCCGGGCGGAAAGTGCCCGTTCCTTCTCTTGTAGCCCGGCCGGGAGCTGCAATCTAAGAACATCGATAAATGTCCGGCCCCAGGAATTAGTGAATATACGAGATTTGTTTAACTCGGTGTACTGAAACGCCTTGTCAGCCGCCAGCAGCCTATATTCCTTGTCTCTGTTGCCGAGTAGATAATAGGTGTCAACCAATTCATCGTAAATGAAGCCATAGGTTTCTGAACCTTTGCTCCGGATGTTCACGTCGCTGCCTGACTTGAACTGTTCCAACAAATTGATGACGCCCTCATATTGAACAATCGCATCTTTTAATCGACCTTTTTGTTTATAAAAATTGGCTCGACCGTAATATAAGCGGCCATTCATATAAAAGTTCTGAGTACGTTTCACAAGCGGTTCGGCACGAGACAGACTAATAGCCGCAGCATCAATATCGCCATCGGAACGCTGAGCCTCGGCAAGGCTGATCAGAGCGCTGGCTTGGCCCCAGTAATTCTTGGTTCGCTCATAATAATTGAGAGCCTCAGTGGCTTTTGCTATTGCCTCTTTAAAACGCTTCTGCTGCCAGTAAATCTCCACGGCATCCAACCCTAGGGAGGCGGCACGTCCTAAATCTGTTTTCTCCACAAGTTGGTGAGCCAAATTGTAATATTCAATAGCCTTGTCGAGATCTTTAAGCTCTGATTCGCGTCCGCCATATATTGCCATGAGTTCGCCGTAAGCCTCAATCTCGCTGTCTGTGTACTTGAAATGCCGGAAAATCGGCAGGACAGAATTGATAATATCCAGCGCCTCTTCCGATCCGCCGACTATGGTCAAGCCCTCTGCGAGCGCCAATCCTGCCCATGCGGAGGGCAAGGGTTGATTGGCAGAATCGCTGATTGCGCGAGCCTCACGCAAAGCAGCCAGCTCACTTTCGTATTCTCCGCGGTTGCTATAAAGCGAGGCGAGGAGTCGACGCACCCAGTATCGAGCGGCAAAGGAACCACTTAAATCGGCGAATTGCTCGGCCTTGAGGGCCGCCTCAAGCGCCTCTTCTGGCTTGTGCAAATCCTCTAAGACCCACGCTTCGTTTTTGAGTTGGAGCGCCTCATCGGCCTGGTCGTGAAGCGTGTGATAGATCTCTGCTGCGTTGCGGTAAAACTCGAGTGCTTTCGAAGGGTCGTCAAAAGAACGATATAATTCACCGCTCTCTGATAAGACAGTTGCTTCCAATTCAGTCTTTTTCGCCTGCCGTGCCAGCTTCAGTGCCGTCTCGAAGTAGCTCTGAGCACGGGGCCGATCTTTTGCCGTTGCATAATATTTGCCCAGATACATGCTAGCCTTGGCTTGGCCTTCGGAGTCGTTGAGCTGCTTGTACAGAGCCAGGGCTGCTTCGAGGTGGCTGTGCTCTTCTTCATCGTTTCTGGTTTTTTCTGACAAGATCGCCAGAGCAAGGTGAGCCGCTGCCATCCTGACCAAATCTTTGCGGATTTCAAACAAACGTAGAGCTGTCCGCTGAGCTTCAATTGCCTCTGCTGTATTCCCTTGCCCCTCCCTAAGTTGGGTTAGCTCCACAAAGTGCGATGGATCCTGAGGCGCGTGTTGAAGCAGGAACTGGATGGACTCCTGAGCTTCATCTCGCTTGCCCGCCGCTTCGAGAACCCAGACATTCGTCTGGTGGGCTATGGCCAACAGTTGGGGATCGGCAAACCTTTGCGCACTGCCAAGACACGCTGCAACTCGTTCGACAGCCGAATGGATATCTTTTTGGCGCAACAGCGAAAAGGCCAATTCACACGCAAGCTGGACATCCCATTGATGCGGCTGATCGTTTTTCCCAACCCGCAAGTAGGGCCAAGCAGCGGTAGCGAACTTTACAACCATGTCGTTGTTCCCTTGCGCCATGTAGTAGTTAGAAAGCGCTACCAGAATGGGCAGTCTGGCCGCCTGAGCTACAGGCCCCAACTGCTGAAGGTTGGTCTCAAGTGCCGTAGCTCCATTTGGCTGAGCGATCAGCTTGAAAGGAATTTCGATCAGCTTGGCGACGATTGGATCGTTCAGGTTCTTGTTGTATTCGGCACCTCTCCACTTTGCGCCTGTCTGCTCAAAATGCTGCAACAACTCGAAATAGAGGAGCGCCGTGGCGAGATCGCCGCTTTGATAAGCCTTGCTGGCGATTTCCTGGGCATGCAGAGCGTCGAGATGCTTCTTTACGTTCAGATCCAGTTGTGCCATGACCTCAGGCTTGTTCACTCCTTCGGCCGGAGTCATCGCCTTTTCAAGAGCGACGACCTCTAGCACCTTCTCATTTTTCGTGGCGTGCAGGTCGGCCAAGCGAAGGTACAACTCCAGAACTAGACTTGGATTGACGCCTGCTAAAGCAAGATCGAGAGAAAGCAGAGACTCCGCCTGTTGAAGAACTCGTGCGGTACGTTCCGTATCACCTTTAGGTTGCGTTGTCTCGGCGATGGCTAGATTAAAGATAAACTGACGTCGGAAATCCTTGGAGTCCTTCACCAGAGACAGGAGTTCTTCATAGATATAGACCGCTTTATCACCCTGCCCGTTTTGCGACAACATAAATGCTTCGGAGCCAAGCGCATCGATTCGGCGGCCTGCGTTTCCACCCTTAGCCCAGGCTTCCGCCGCTAGCGAATAGAAAGTAATTGCCTGTGCAAATTCTCTTTTCTTATGGTAGAGGTCTGCCATGCGGTGGGCGGCGTCGGCAGCAGCGAGGTTGACGTCGGCCGTTTTTGCGACTTCGTAAAGCTCCTGCCAGCTCTTGAGCGCCTCATCGGGGCGTTGGCCGGCCTGATAAGCCAACGCCATGGCCTCAAGAAATATGATTTTGAGATATAGCAGGGACAGTGCAGCCCGATAGGAAGCCGGGCGCTGGAAAAGAGGCTTACCATCTTCTGAAAGGCCATCTCGTGAGCGTTCCAAAAGTGCAATGCTCTCATTCAGCATGCCCTTCTGGGCGTATCCCTGCGCAAGCGACGTGGAAGCCTGTATGAAGACCAAATAATTGTTGTGCCTAATGGCAAGTTCGCGGGCTGAGCTGGCGAGCTGTATCGCCTGATCGAGTGTCGACTTTTCACCAACGGTAATCCAGGCTAAATAAAGGAGGTGGCTGGCCTCCCAATCGTATTGGTTGAGGCGGTCGATGCGGAGCGCCTCCTCTAGGGAGGTGCGAGCCTCCGTAAGTTTGCCCACGACAAGCTGAAGTCTTCCCAACTCCCCCAGGCAGCGGGACTGAATCCAGAAGTTTTTGCTCTTGCGGGCCAAATCGAGAGCCCGAGTAGCAAGGCCGAGCGCCTTATCCATCTTCCCGGAGGCCTGCGCCAACGCTGTCAGTGCTATCAGTGTGTCGGCCTGCAAGACCAGATTTCCGGTCTTTGTTGAGTCGGCAAAAGAATTCAAGAATTGCTGATTCGCATCTTCCAGTTTCCCTTGCACGAAATAGGCTACCGCGAGCTTCGCTTCGAGCAGTGCTTTGTCGGCAAGCAACCCTTTCTGCGTACAAAGGTCGAGCGCTTTCTGGAGTTGCTGAAAGCCATCCGCGTAATTTCCGTCTTGCTGTAGCTTCTCAGCCGAATCAATGTACGCTTTGACATCGGGGTCGGAGGCCTGCAATTCAGGAGGAACAGAATCCTGGGGCGCCTTCTCGGTTTGTCCAGACAAACTCAGTGGCGAAGCAAGGG